>JACKZZ010005723.1_pt1 | contig 14111 bp, 4 predicted proteins | sample 8027871 | NCBI WGS metagenome assembly JACKZZ01 (sample SAMN15724774, study PRJNA655200) | protist metagenome | isolation source: fluorescence activated cell sorting (FACS) single amplified genomes of... | place: USA: West Boothbay Harbor, Gulf of Maine | collected 2000-07-19
TTAAAAAAAAGAAGGAATATTTTACAAAGAATAACAATGCAAAAAAAAGATTGGCTATATTTTTGTCCTGGTGATTATTATTATTAATTAATATTAATTTTTATTAGTGCATTACATATATATACATATATGTTATTACGGACATGCTTTTGTTAATGTTAGATGAAGAACGGCGTTTGTTTTACTTTACGATAAACTGCACAAGCAGAAATTTAAAATAAGAGCCTTACATTTATCCACTAGCAATCTGCTGGCACAATAAAACATTAAGCGGATACTTTTATTGGTTACGTAAACACGATTTAGTGATAAGCACTACTTCATTACATAGACTTTGACACAATGGCTGCAGCAGCAATTATAGCGGCCAAGAGAGTACGTGCTGAAGCGTTAGCACGGGAAGAGAGAATGACAGACGACGATATCAGGGAAATGATAGCTGATAGAAAAAAAGCCGCGGAAGAAGCTGCTATAATTAGACGCACGCCTGCTCAAGACCCTGAAAACTACAATGGACTTTGCAAAAGTTACATTGTAAACGTTTCTAATCGTATGCAGAGTCTAACAGAAGACGATAGGTTTAACAATTTTATCATTGGGATAATCATGTTAGCTGGTCTTGTTGTTGGGTTTCAGACGGATAAATATTGCGAAACTTTGATGATAATTATTGTAACAGACAATATAATCTTGGCTATATTTATTTTTGAAGTGGTAGCAAAAATACTGGCAGAAGGTGCGGCTCCGTGGAGGTATTATTTAGGACCAGAGTGGAAGTGGAACAACTTTGACTTTGTCATTGTTGTATTATCGTTGCCGATTCCAGGTATGCAAGGTGGTGGTGCAGTTAAATTATTGCGTTTAGTTCGTTTAGCGAGGCTGGCAAAACTAATTAAAAAAATTCCTGCTTTACAAATGATCATAATGGGATTAGTCGGGGGGATGGTATCTATTGGATATATTATGTTATTATTAATGATTGTTCTGTACCTATTTGGTATCATCGGCTACATGTTGTTCGGCAACAACGACCCTTGGCATTTTGGTACATTATCACGTGCGTTGATGACCTTGTTTAGGGCATCTACATTGGAAGATTGGACAGATATTAAGTATATTAATTATTTTGGATGCGATAGTCCATATTATGACAGTGGAATTTATCATTTAGATGATCCATACCAAAATCCACCTATTCAACGATCTGGGCTTTATTGGGCTGATGGTTGTCCAGTTACATGTCACTCAAGATTTGACCCTCAACTTGGAAGAGAAATAAGAAGCTGGGATACAACATTAAATGCAAGCATTAGCAGAGGCGAAAGAATAGTTTACAAAGATACCCCATTTACAATTGGAGTCCATGGATACAAGACAGCGGAAAATGTAGGATGGGCTGGCATGTTGTACTGGATTGTATTCATTCTATTATCAGCATTAGTTATGCTTTCCCTATTTATCGGTGCGGTTACCATGGCTATGACGGAAAGTATGGAAGAAATGAAATCTGAAGAATCAACAGAGAAAATGATAAGGACGTATCAAAAGCGTGAAGAAAGTAAAATTAAACGAGAAAAAAAGAAGGAGGAGATGAGACTGAAACGGGAAAATAAAAGAGCAAGTGAAGGCAAAGCCAGACGATTAACATCTAGAAGTTTTGCTCGTGAAGCCGAAGAAATTGAACAATCGTTGAAAGAAGAGCAATCTCTGGATGAAAAAAGAGCAAAAAATTTAATTCAAAATGCTTGGAACGATTCTGCAATGGATAAACTTATAGATTTTAAAGCTATTGAGGCTAAAGAAAAGGGTTCCATATGCCTACTTTACTACAAATTATCCCATTACGCGTACCATGTTGCATATGGTACGCCACATTTTACTAACTTTATTACAGTAGTAATTTGTGTAGCTGGTTTAATGGTTGGAATTGGAATCGAAACGAATGCCCAGGATCCTCGATTTGCGACCTGCAAACCGGGATGTTCGTATCCAGAAAATACATTCGCTGTACCAAACATTACAAGAAATTTTTACAGTCAAAATACACTTCCTTCGGCAAAAAATATTGATTGCGTTATGAAACACGAAGTATCTCTTGATTGTCACCCTGATTGCCTTGAGCTAAGTCCATTTTTAGTCTTCACAGGGGTCCTTGAAGTATTGATTCTTATAATATTTACATTTGAAGTAGTGATTAAAATTGTTGCCGAGTTTGACAGACCTTTTCGATACTTTTATAGAAATGGTTCGTTGGATGGGTGGAACAATTTCGATTTTTTAATTGTTGTTGGCTCCCTTCTACCAACAGGAGAAGGAGGTGGAATGCTTGTTATATTAAGGCTTTTACGTCTTTTGCGGGTATTGAAACTTTTAAAAGCATTTCCTGCCTTACAAGTCATTGTAAAAGCATTGATCTCTGGCTTAGGCTCGATCAGTTATATTGCCATGATTTTAACCCTTTTCTTTTTTGCATGCGGAATTTTGTTCATGATTATTTTTGGTGAAAATGACCCATGGCATTTTGGGACATTGCCAAATGCAATTTATAGTTTATTTCGCGCATCTACCTTAGAGGATTGGACGGATATCATGTATACAAATATGTACGGATGTGCTAATTATGGACATTTTGTCATGTGTGAGGATATAGGAATGGGCGATTGCGCTGCTAGGATGGCTGATCCGAATGATCTATTCGTAATGCATGAAATGTATTGCTGTTGCCGCGAAGTTTCTGATAGAATTTACGGGCCTGACGGCAGTCCTGTCTTGTATGAATGGTTGGGAGCTTGCTTATTCCTTTTCTTCACTGTTATCGGCGCACTTGTATTGATGACATTGTTTATTGGTGTTATTACCACCGCTATGGAAGAAGCGCAAAGTAACCAGAAGAAGGAGAAGGAAGAAGAAAACTTAGAAAAAGAAATAATTGAAGCATATGGGTACGATAGTGCAACGGTTGACAAATATAGGAAAGTCTTTGACATAATAGATGAAGATGATAGTGGCATGATAGATGAAGATGAAATGAGAACGGCGTTACAATATATTGGGCAACAAGAAGAATCGCTAGATGATATCTATAATCTCATCGGAAACGAAGATAAAAATGAAATTTCTTTCCCTCAATTTTTAGGCATGCTGAAAGAATTAAAGAAAAGAGAAACGGAAAGTATGGAGTTCGATGGCAGTATTGAAGGCAGCGATTCTGGCGACGAAGTAGTAGATAGTAAAAACGTTGATCCGGTAGTAGAAGATGGTGGGAATGACGAAAAATCGATTGAGATGACCTCCGTCACAATTAATAATCCCATAGCAGAAGACATCGAGGATATAAAAAAGTAAAACCTGGTGTACGTATCTGCAATCTGCAACAGAAGCGGGAGAGATTAAAATTCTCAATAAATAACCTTAATATTCTCCATAAAACCTTAATGTTTCCTCTTTTTTGTCGCCAGCACCAATACTGGTGCCTGATAATTATTTATCATTGTATTATATTATATTATAATTGTGCAATTCTTCTTCTTATTATTATAGACGTTGGATGTTTGTTTCATCTTCCTTACATACATATTTAAAACACACCACTATTACGTTTCAACATATGAAGATAAGATTGAAGGTGATGTATTTTTGTGGCGTGGAAGTGTGTATCGCTTTGCATTTACATTTTGAGCATTTGTTACGGACAGTATACACATATCCGATTTACATAATACTTTTAACTGTATGTTTTTTTGAATTGTGGGCTGTACAATAGGGGCGAAAAACTATTGTTAATAACACAAGAAGGTATATAATACTTTATGGCTTTTTATCATGATTTTACTGTCGAGGATAGTTATAGTCGTATAAATAGATCTTTAAATGAAACTAAAGTGGAAGATCGATTGAAAAATGTAGAAAGTTACAAAGGGAAAGCATGGTATAATATGCCAAATGTTCGTGGAACGGAAGCTATTGATGCATTTCCTAGTTTTTTTGGCACCAGGGAAATAGATCATGGCTATCAGTTACCTACTGTTATTGATCGAAGAAAAATGTTTAATACTATAGAGAAAGCGGAGAGCAGTAGTAATACTACTAGTACAAACTTTAAAAGACCAGATGGGGGAAATGTAGCATTGCAACGTCACGGTGCATTGACACCAATAAATCCAGAAGATCTGCAACATACAAAAATAAATCATAAAAAAAATGTAGATAAAAACTTAGAAAGAGATGAGGAAGACAATACAAAAAAAACGTTTCCGGGGGGAAATATGTTTGGTAATAAAAAGTTTCGGATGAATATTCTCAAAGCTTCCTCAAAAATCCCATTAATTGAAGCTGATCATAATGGAAATAATATAGTATCGACTGGTATGTTTGAGAAGTCTGAACTTAGAGAAAATCTTTTAAAGCTTCAAGATATTGCATTCGATGGATTTCGTGAAAGAATGCATAAAAAATGGGATACTTTTAAGACAGAGTTTCTAACCTCACACTTACGTGGACTAAGTGTATGGCAAGAGATTCCAGTTATGATAATCCGGTCCAAGTGTGGTGTAACACATGCTCAACTTGAATCTATATTAAAAGTATTGCCAGAACGTTTTCAAAATAAAAAGGCTAGAATGCGCTACTTTGAATTTGTTGAATATTTTGGAGTATTGCATGAAAATGGCATGGTAAGTGAGCCTGAACAGATTATTGTCGCTGAAGAAGAAGGAGAGACAGAAGTTACAAATGCAAAAGAAACCCTTCAAGGTAATAAAAAAAATGATGATGATATCACTGATTTTCGAAGTAATATTGATGAAAAAGAGGAATTGGAGCTACCTATGTTTATTGATGAAAATACTGAAAATGGTAATACAGCATCTACTGATACGTCAGTAATAATTGGAAATGAAGTGCAAGATAGTAGTTACAATAATAACGTGATAGAAAATGATGGAAAAAATGAACAAAATAAACAAAATGAACAAAATGAACAAAATGTAAAACAAATTGATGAAAATTTAGGGTATAGCAATAAATATAATGATAATAAGGTATATGATAATGCCAGTAGGAAAATGGAATTGTCGTTGCAAGAGAAAAAAATAACTGTTGAAGAAACTTTGATAAAGCAAAAACATGATGAAGAAATATTTATTGATGAAAGCGATGAGTCCAAAGTTGTAGAAAAGGAAGAAGCAGAAAAAATTGAAGTGAATGAAAACACCACACAAATTGGACGTCATGGTGCAAAGATTGCAAATGATTATATGAAATATGAAAATGTACATGAACTTGACCATCACGCTAGTAATATGGATATAGATGAAGATGCTAAATATGAAAGACGTGCTGAGTTAATGGATAATGCCATAGAAACTACTAGAGTTTTTTCCGCTGTTTTAATTCAAGCATCTGCTCGGGGATTTATAACCAGAAAACGTGATAAATTAAGAAAAGCTTTGGGGCATTGTCTAGCGAGAGAGGAAGGCTGGCTGCGGCGATGTCTTAGAACATGGCATGTGCATACAAAGCGGTTGTGTGACGTACGCTACCACTGCAAACGTCAATTGTATAAATGGAGGCGTTATACACGTCGTTTAAAACAACATAGAAAAACGTTCAAAGGTTGCTATTGGACCTTTTATGTTTGGAGAAAATACGTTGCTCAAGAACTTTATTCAAAGGCTAAAGTGCAAAATATAGTGCACATATTTAATACATATTTGCTTTTGAAGAATTTTAAACATTTTAAGTTATACTATGTTAAAAAACGTGCTCGTCGTAAAGATATTGCACAAAAATGTAAAGAAATGGAAAACATTAAAAGAAGAAAAGCAATCAAAATTTGGAATGAATGGGCAGTCCATCAAGCTATAGTTTTAAAGAACTGGCGAGAAAAAGGTCGCGCTTTTGCCAAAGGAAATTATGTAAATAGAAATATTGTATGGTTTGCCATATGGCGATATCAAGCCGCTCTGCAGCTGTTAGTTAATGAGCGCTCGCTACAGTGGTGGGCTTACCCACGTGGTGTACACAATGTTCCAAATGCTGCTGCAACTGGCTATAAAGAAGTTTTGCCCCCCTTGCCAACAATAGGAGATATATCGTTACAACACAGAGATGACATACAAGTTAAAGTCAGAGAGCAGTTGCAGGATTATTGTATTGACCTTGCTGAATCAAATGCAAAGAATGATGCTTGTTTAAGAGCCATAAATTTTGCATGCGTCGCGAGGGTGGGACGAAAATTCTTAGCTGGATTAAAATTAAATGTAAGTAATAAACGGAAAAATCGCTATGCTGTATCATGGTATAGAAAAACATTAATGGATAAAGTTTTTAAAAAATACCATCATGTAATAACGAAGGTCATTGCTAAGAGGCATGAGGAGAAAAAGAAAAGTGTTAAAATTAGAAATGGATCAGTAGATTTTCCTGAACCGTTTGCACAAGATGATGTTGTAAATCCAACAGCATGGGATACAAATAAATCTGAAGTTCAGCCACTTTTGTCTCCAAAAGCTGGTGTAGAAGATTCTAATAAAGCACATGAAAAGGAGGGATATGATGGTATTACAAAAACAGCTGCAGAAATTGCAGCAGAAATGGAACAAAAACTTTTGGCAGAACAGCATTTGAAAGATGAAAAAATTAAAATTGAACGAGAAAGAAGACGAAAAAATCTTATAGAAGCTGAAAAACGTCGAATCGAAAGGATGGCAAAAGCAAAAGAAGAGTGGGATATGGATATTATTCGGCGTAGACGTGCTTTGGAGGATGGAAAACACTTAGAGCAACAATTTAAATCTGAGAAAACGCGTGCACATGAAGTTAGAATTATTGAAGCGATAAAGACTAATTTAGATGCTGAAGCGTATGATATAAAGTTAGAAGTGAAGAATAAGGTAAAAAAGGAAGAAGAGGCAATATCAAAACAACATCGTTTAGACGTTATGAAACATATGACACAGCTAAGGGAGAAACGTGGAGGCATGCTTTTAAATGCAGTGTATAAAGTCTGGGTAGAAGTGGAGGAAAAATTTGTTAAAGATTTAGCTACATTATGTTTAAGAAGAATGAGAATTTTTGTTACACAAAAGAATTCATTAAAATTATACAAACGAAGACGCTTGAAAAATTGGTTACGAATATGCTCTCGCTTGAGATATTTAGACCGAGGTATGCCATTGTATTACTCCATGCGAGTAAAATGGGCTACTTTAAATAAATGGTTGTATGGTGTTTATCGACGACATCAATTAGCAACACCTCGTATTGGATTAAAAATTTCAAGGCGTAAAAAGTGCCTAAAATACTTTAGTGCATGTATTGATGGGGAGTATGCTATTCCGCATAGTTTGCTGCAATCACATCCAAGGGCGTTGTTTTCTCGTTGGGTTGAGTTTGTGCAGATACGTGTGTGTTACAGAGAAGTCGTACGATTATGCAGGGAAAAAAGAAGATTAAAGACCTTATTGTTTGGATTTAAAAGCTTTGAACTTTGCTTAAAGCGCAAATATACTATTGAAAAACGAAAGAAAAGCGAACGGTTTAATTTAATACGTACTACGTTAGATTTACAAACTTGGAAATCTAGATTACTAGCACCATACCGTCGATTAAGTAGCACATGGACTAGAAAGAAAAATCGATTTATAACATATAAGTTAAAACTTAATTCTAGAAAACAAGATTCATTTAAGAAGTTTGAGCGGCGGTGGGAAGCTAGTATACGTAAACGTATTAAATTGGAGAAACGCATGCTATTTTTAGAGTTTTTAAGTCGTGGAAAAATCACCTACGATCTTGTTGATATCAAAATGCCAGATCGCCTGTTAGATCAAGAGGATATATCACTTGGAAAGGAATTTACGGATATGAATCATGTCAACGAAAATTGTTATGCAGTATCAGTTGATATTTATGTAACAGATTGGGTATCAGGATTATCGATAAATTTAAATCAAAGTGCTGGGGAGCCTATTTCAACTCCATTACGTGGTTCTAGTGCTGGAACAAAAAAAACTTTTAGCTTGAATGTAGGAAGTAAAGAGATAGAAAAGATAGTGCGAGTTGAAATGAATGTCGATAATATTGTTGGTAGAATACGTTTTATAACTAGTACAGGTAGAAAATCGCCATGGTATGGCAAGTTACCGAGTAAAAAAATTACATCGGTAGAAGGTGATCGATCACGATCCATTGATTTTGCAGAGGTAATTGGATTTTCCGGTCGCTCTAGATTTAATGATTTTACTGATCTTGGTATTATCGTTAGATATCCGAAAGATTCATGTGTATTTTCAAATTGTTGGAAACCAGAAGAAGGTATAGACGTTAAAAGTCAAGAATCTCAGTTTGCAACTGTATTACGTATGCGCTCATGTGATTTATTGCAGTCTTATGATCGTGCAAAGGTATTTATGAGAAAAGTTCGTGCAAGTGGGAATAAATCGTTTGTCCCGGCATGCTTTCAAGAAAATTGTGAAGCATTAGGAAAATGGTATTTTGAAGCGCTGTCGCGTGGTTTAATTGGTGTTTATGACGATGTAGAGGAAGGAGAAGCCAAATTAGCAAGAGGCCAAATACTTGAGCGAGATGGAGAAGAAATGGTGCGTATGGCAAAAGATAAACTGAGTTCAATTGTTGAATATCGTGTTGATGGAAATCATGAAGTGAGTCCATATTACACCCAAGGTGCAAGAATGTCAAGAGAGATACTAGAGCGAATTCAATTGCTCGAGGATACAATAAGTGAGGGTCAAAAAGTGATTGAAGCGGGGAAACAATTAGTTCTCGTAGCACGACAAATGTTGCCACAACTTCCTGTTACAAAAACATTAAAAGAATATTTTGAGCGTTTGTATGAGTTAGCTCTAATGAGTGAGTCCCTTGGTCCAGAAGCCCATAGGAAAAGATCAAGGGGATTAAATGAAGAAATGAGAGAAGCTGAACAACATAAATTAGAAATGGGTGAGCTTCAGGAAGAAAAAAACACAAGTAACCTGAGAGATATGAATACGAAAGGTGGTTTAGGTGCTGATATTGCTGGTGCATTTGGAGCAGTATCTTCAATGAAAGAAGCGCATGTTGTGGATGCGTTTAAATTATAAAATTTCAACTTATAAATTTTTGAAAGTGGGGGATATTTTAATATTTTACGTTAAAAAAAATTCTCTTTTGCTCTCATATACAAAGTAAGAGATAACTTACCCTTTTGTATATAAATATTCGTATATTTAATTCTTACTCATAAGTTAAATAAAATTTTTATATGATTAAAGTGTGTGTACATATATATAAATGATGTTCATTCTCTCGTTCCTTCCTTCCGTTGGGGGTTGGTTTCCGTTACTTTTTCTCTCTCAAATAAATATGTTATAAACTTTAATATTATGTATGATATGTGTATCATATGATACATATGATACCTAAGTATATGATAATATAATATCATGTACATCATATCTAAATATATCTTCTTTATAAAAATTTTATTTATCATATAACTTTTAATGAGTAACTTTAAAAGAATTAATTATAATACGTCGTAAAATATCAAAATGTAAAATAATATTTTTAATTTTCACTCGTGATTGCAAGTTGCAAACTTTCTACAATATCTTGTAGTTCACTAACTCTTCGACGTAACCAATCATTTTCCAGACGTAAATTTTGTGCTTTCGTGATGGTTGATTTTTCTTTTGTTTGACCTCTTTCAATAGTTTTATTTAGCATTTTGGTATGTGCAGTTTTAAGTCTAGATATTTCCACTTCATGTTGACGAGTTAAACGTTGCAATGCTTCTTCCACTAATCTCTCTTTTCGTTTAATTTCTGATGACATACGAATACGTTCGAGTTGTAAATTATTTCTTATTTGATGAATTTCTTTAAGACCTAGGTCTTTATCCTCTTTTGCTTGCTCAACACCACGTCTTGTGGCTTCTTCAACACGACGGTCGATATCAGCTACAGCATCAGATATCTGTTTTTCTTTTTCTTGCTGCAGATTATCCCTCATGGTTTTTCGTTCCTTTTTCGCTTCAGCAATTTCTTTTTTTAATACTGCCCTTAATTCAGCTGCTTCTTCAGAATATTTTTTTTTAATTCTAGTTGTTTCTAGCATATATTGTTGGCGAGAAATTTTATAATGATCATTCACAGTAATTTCAAACCTTTCGAGGTCTTGTTTTTGTTGTATCTTTGCATTTGCAACCATGCCTTCTAACTGATCAATACGGCGCTGCTGTTCTTTAATTAAATTTGCTAAATTTTGTGGTGATACTAACGAGTTATTTACACCGTTTTTACGAAAAGCTTGTAACTCTTCATCTGTTGGTGAACCGAAAACATCTTCCCATTCTTTTACTAAATTTTCGAGAAAACCGATTCTTCTCATTTTAGCTGCATCACTCTTTTCTAAGGCTACAATTTGCTCTTGTACTTCACGTGATAATTGGAATAAATATCTTGCCGCAGCAGTTTTTGCTGAGTATTTACCTGAACATTTCACTTCATAAAACTGACACGCTTTTCTTAAAGCAGTAAACGAAGGAGCAGGTAATTTTCGAACAGATATCCCAGTTCCAGTTGGTGACAATCTTGCCATTGGTTCTGGTAGTACAGGTGATGCAGATGGTTTGTTTTGCGCATTAAACCGTGTGGTTGGTATCCACGTTGCCCCATCGTTATTTTTCGTTTCTAGGTTGAATTCATTATCTTTGGTTTCAACACCGTCGTCATTTTCTACCGCACTAGTTGGGGAACTAACATACCTATCATTGATAACGGCAACTAACCTTGGATCTCTTGTTCGTGGAGAAGACATTATTTGTATACGGGTGTATTATTTGCTCTATCTCCTTTTGTAATAACGTACTCGACTGTTTCATTTAATTGTTTTTAGGTAACAGGGAGAAACGGGAACACGGTGCACGTGCTTGTCGGCTTCTCTGTTTGTATTATCATATTTATTATTACTGTATTATATTTTTTATTAATGGTATTGCACTCTATTATTATTATTATAATTATTAACTGCTGTAGTAAGTAGTGATGCCGTATTGCATTGTAAAAATATCGTTATAAAATATCTACAATATTTACACTGCAAATACCAATGCTGTGACGGCCTACAACATACTTATAAAATTTGATCCCCTTCAAATTTTTTAGAGTTTTTTATCTTCGCAAATTCAAAAAATAAAAAGTATAAAAAAAGTATAGTAAAATGGTCCTATCACAATATTACCTTAATTTCATTTGAACATTTTATTGACTTATAGGAACTTAAATTGACGGACAATCACCTTCAAAATCCTTTACCCTCCTCTTCAACTGTCAATCGATGTATAGTTAATGCTTGCTCTTGCATTCTTCCGAGCATAAATTTTTTTTCAACCTCAAGCATCTTAATACGATCTACCATTTCTCTTAAATTATCATGTAAAATCTCTGTCGGCTTTGCTGATTGTTCAACAATTGAACTCAGTTCAGATAATTGGCCCAATGCAGTATTTAACCTTTTTTCATATGTCTCTTTGGCAAATTTTAATTTTTGTAACTCAACCTTTAAAATTGATAATTCCTCTGATTTACGATCTAAGCGACTTTCTAGTTCTGTATTTCGTCTTTGTAATGTTGAAATTGTTTTTATTGAAACAGCATTTTTTTTTTGTGGCAATTTTGACTGTTGTAATCGTTCAACAATTTGCAATAAATCGTTGATTTCATGTGCTTGTTGTCGTAAATCATTACGGTATTGTACTTTCATTTCTTTTACATCATCTTCGAGTTTACGTATGTATTCCTTTGCTTGTTGTAAATCTAAGTTTGCTTCCATACTACTACTTAAATACGATATTATTGACTTTGTGGCATCTAGATCATGGCTCTCCTCAGTTTTATGCTCATGCACGTTGTTGTTTTTTCTATTTTGTAATGCCGTTTGTACTTGCAATTTTAACATTTCAACAGTACGATCGGAACGTTCAAGCACCTGATTCAATGATTCTACTTCTTCATACGCCTTTTGCAGTTGTTCTTCCTTTTTTTTTAATTCAATTTGTATTCGATTCATATCAGTAGCAGTAACAGCAGCAGCATTATTAATAGTAGTTTCTCCTGCTTCTATTACGGGCGCAGATGAAGACAGTGTAGGTGGAACTAATATAGTACTGGTTACTACGGAAGCTGAAACATCTTCATCGTTATTGTCCAATAAAATATCCTTTTTTTTGTTGCTTGTTTCGTTGTTGTTGTTTTGGTTCTTGTTGTTGCTACTTGAAACATTATTATCATTAGTTTTCATATCAATCACCACTTCTTTATATTGATTTTTTTTAAGATTTGATATCGTGTTTTGATATTCATTTTTACTTTCCATCAATATTTTTTCATAATTCTTATTCATTGCTGAAACAATATTTGAGTGATCCTGTTCCATTTCTTTAATTATCTTATCTTTCTCTTGAACTTCATTATTTAAAATTTCGATTTTATTTTTGTATACTGTTAACTTTTTATTCAATTCTATTTGAACTTTGTCCTTGGTTTGCAATTCTTTCTTTAAGCTGTTTATTTCGTTTTTTAAATTATTTAAAACATTTACATCTGCATCAGTGTTGGTTTTCACGTCTCCCTCTACTTTTGATACAATTAGGTCTTCTTTTCTTAAAATTTGACCATCCATATCGATATTGTCGTTTTTTTTGTCATCATTAATGGTCAAACATCCTTCCGGCAAATCTTTTTTACCTATGATAATATTTTCTTGATCTTTAACACGCTGCTGATGTAATCTTAATGCAGATTCTAATTTTTCGATCTTATCATATGCTGTTCTTAACTCCGTATGAAGCAATTTATGTGCAGTTCCATCATTGTTGTCATCTAATTTTTGTTCCGGCGCAGCATAGTCATGCGCATTATTCACTTTTAATGCATCATTGTTGTGTAACTTACTCGTCTGTTCCTCTGGTTGTCTTTGTTCGTGCGCTGGTTGGTTGTCGAAACTGACTCGTTCTGTATCGTGATCTGATTTTAGGGCATTTATGACATTTTCTTTGGATCGCAATTCGTTATCATGCAATGATTGAACTGATTGTAATTCGTCTTTATGATCATCTAAGCTAATCTTTAAGTCTTTCAACTTACTATTTTTACTTGCTAACTCTTCCTGTTGGCTTGAAATTTCCATTTCATGATTTTCAATTATTTCTTTATGCGATTTAATTTCCTTCCTATGACCTTCAATTTCTTCGTGTCGATCCGATAAACTACCCTCCAACAATTGTACCTTAGTCTGGTGCAATTGCAAACTTTTTTGGGATTCCAAGAATTTATTTTCAATCGATAAAATTTCTGTTCTGTACCGTTCCGAATCATCCTTCATATTTACCCTCGTAGTATTTAATTCTCTAATTAGATCATTAATTTTTTTTGATTTTTCCTCAACTAAAGTTTTAAAATGAGCAATCTTATTTTCTAACGCTAATACGTCATCTTTTTGATTTGACTTCATTGCCTCGCATTTTTGATGATTTTGTCGTAATTTCGATTGTAATTCATCAATTTGTTTTTGATATCGTGATTCAATACTTCCCATTCTATCTTTTAAATGTTGTCCTTGTGATTCTAGTAATTTATTTTTATTTTCTAACTTTGTTATTGTTTCACTTAAATTTGACTTCGTCTCTTCAAATTTTTCATTTTGTTCCATCATTTGTATCTCCGCTTTATGAAGTATGGCTGCCTTTGCTTCTTCGGCTAATTGTTCTTTGTGAAATAATTTTGTTTTTAAATTCTTCATTTCATTTTGTCCTTTTTCCCATTTAATGTTAAAATTATAACGAATTTTTTCAACCTCCGCTTGACTTGCTTTGTATTTTTTGTTCAGCAATGAAATTGAGCTTTCCAGCCGATTAACTGTATCTTGGGATACGTGCAGTTTTTCATTTGCTACTTCTGCTTCGTGTGCAAATTTTTCACTCTGCTCTCTACACAATTTTGCTGATAGTTCATTTTCTTTACAACGCTCTAATAAACGTGTAGTTCGGGCATGTGATTCGTCCAATTGTTTTTCATATAAACGATGGTCATTTAAATGTGTTTTTTCGACTT
>JACKZZ010016637.1_pt1 | contig 14109 bp, 8 predicted proteins | sample 8027871 | NCBI WGS metagenome assembly JACKZZ01 (sample SAMN15724774, study PRJNA655200) | protist metagenome | isolation source: fluorescence activated cell sorting (FACS) single amplified genomes of... | place: USA: West Boothbay Harbor, Gulf of Maine | collected 2000-07-19
GTACATAAAAACTAAATGTTTTGCACAAAACCCAAAAAAGCATAAGCACAGTGCGCGTGATTTCTTTCATTGACTGCATGTAGAGATATATAATATTTGCAAAACTATTTTATGTACATCATCATAAATTTTTATGATTAAATGTGTTCCTATTTATCGTTAACATCTTTGTCATCCCCTTGTTGTGTATCCCATAGATTCCTATACCAACCACTGACAACAGCGCCTGATTTCGATTTTACAACCTCAAGCTTCATTAACTCATCATGCGTTCCAGCTTCTACTTTTTTTCCTTTATGCATGACGATTATAACATCTGATTTTCGAATTGTAGTTAGCCGATGTGCAACTGTAATAGAACAACCTTCTCCACGTTCATCCATCATTTTATTGATTGCATTTTGAACTACTCGTTCGTTCACTGCATCCAAAGCACTAGTTGCTTCATCTAGCAATAATATGGTTGGCTTTCGTATTAACGCACGAGCTATCGATATACGTTGTTTTTGACCTCCAGATAAATTATCCTCATATACAGTATCTAATTTATCAGGCATTTCCAAGATATCATCCCAAATTGCAGCTTTTTTACAAGCATCGATAATTTCAGAGTCTGATGGCATTGTCTGCATACCGTATGTAATGTTTTCGCGTAAAGTTTTATGTAATAATTCTGTTGTTTGCGCTACTATTGCCATTTGTTGTCTTAAATATCGTGGATCGTATTCAGATAATGGATGGCCATCCAACAATATCTCGCCACTTGATTGAGTATAGAATTTTTTCAATAAATTAATCGCAGTACTTTTTCCACAGCCAGTCTCACCAACGAAGGCAACTGTTCGTATACGCTTTTTTGGGTCATTAGCATTAGGATTCGATGCAAACGATAAACCATGAAGTATTTTTTTCCTTGGATCTGATGGATAAGAAAATTTAACATTTTTGAATTCAATTTTACCTTGTATACGTTTTGGTCGTCTGAAACCATTTCCTTTTAATTTGTTCCTAGTATCCTCATTGCAGGTATTTCCCCCAAGTAATTCTTTGTTTTGAAATGGATCACCTTCGATACTTCCAAATGCAGTTAAGATATCGCATATCCTTTCGGCTGGCTCCATTGCTTTGAAAATCTCAGGACTTCGCTCCAATAAATGTCTTAAACTCCACGTAATACGTCCCATTTGATCAGAAATAGCCATTAGCGTGCCAAGTTGAACAACTCCTTCAGTGACTTGTCCCGCCCCAAAATGTGTCACCATAGCATGTTGTATAGCCCAGAACAATCCAAAACCATGCCAAATGCACGTCTCAAAGCCACTTATATTATTTTCCATCTCGACTGAATAAGCATCCAACGCGCTACGTTTTTCCGCTTCGGAAATCTCCATCGAGAATTCTCTTACGGTACGAATTTTTTTTAATAATTCAGACGTCTTTTCTTCAGCTAATCTTCTTAAGTTATGACGACGTGACCATTTTTTTTCCATAAACTTGCATATTAAATAATGCGTTGTTCCCATCGCAATGCATGGAAGCAATGTTACAAGAAGCATATCTGGAGCTACGCTGTAAATCATTGAGACGGAAGTAACTATGCCTGTAACGCAACTAATAATTTCAATTGGCAAACTGAAAAATACCCATGCTAATCTTCCGCTTTCACTTGTTGCTGCAGAAATTAAAGGTTGCAATTTCTGACGATCAAAGTACTCGACATCTTGACGAAATAAACCTTGCATGACAGCGGATCTCAATGGCAATGAAAATATCTTCGATGACATGTGTCTTAAGAAATGTGTTAACATACCTACGCATTCAAAAAAGCAACGAAGAACAATAAACGACACCGTCGTTTGTTTAATAACATTTAATCCCTCTTCTGATCCGAACTTGACGTCATTTAACATTGCAGACCTACTTGCAAATACCATAACATCGCCCCAAGTTTTGATTGTGTTTAGACCCACAGCAAGTAAAACGTAAGGCAGCGCTGGGAGTGCCATTCGTAAAAGAATTTTAAATCCGTTCATTCGTTCAATTCCAATTTTTTTCAAACAATCTTCCGCTTCTTTTAACTCGTCACATGGAATAACGTGCGATCCAATATTTTTCTTAACTTTTTTAACTACTAACTGTACTAGTTCTTTTAAACGAACACCATCTTGAAATGGTAAAACTTCTGCAAACGATTGCCATTTTTTTAATGGGTAAATCTTCGGGTTTCGTGCTTGATATGTAGATTCCACATAGTTTTTCAAAGTTATTTGCAAACTTAATCGTAGAAGATTTTCTACTTGGTTATATTTCGATTGTTCAATACCAAAATACAAAGCTTTGTTTTCTTCTTTTTCATCGTACAGCATTTCATAGATTTTTGATGGTTGGGGTATTTGTTGTTTCAATTCGAATTCAATTTGCTCGTCGCTCTTGTTCAATTCGTTATCAGGATCGTTATCGACGTTGCCATGTTCTTTGTTTTTTTCAATTTCTTCATGGATTTTTTTCACTTTATCCTCTCGTAATTTTTTTGCAGCTGTTTTCCAATGCAATGCAGTTGACATAGCACTTCCAATTAATGCTTTCCTTTCTTTCAGAACCATTTCTGCGTTTCTGCTAAAACCTTCTTTAAGAAAAACGGTAAAGTAGAAAATAGCTACAAATGAAAAGAATAATAGAATGTACGGATAATTGTTTTCCACATCCAATATTCTCATCATATTTGTTGCTAAATCTGCTTCGTTTACCCATTTTAATTTAGCGTTTGAATTTGGCTGATTTAGCATGAACGACGGGAACGAACTATTTTCACCCATACATTGCTTTAGCCCAGAAAGTAGATCGGCACTGTTTTCAGCATATGTAATTTTCGAATGGATATAACGATATATTTTTAGTCGATCGGTTAATCCGAGCAGCAATATGATGTGTATTCCAACCGTTAACAAGATCACTTCATTCAGCGTGACTATTGGAGGTATTTTCATATTAAAATTGTATAAATATTTTTTTCAAATTATTCGTGTTGGATATGAAAACGTTTTGTTTCACTGTTTGTTTTTTAGTATTATTAACTTGTATAAATAAGTTTAAATTGTTTGGTGTTTGTTTGTTTGTTTGTTGTTTTGTGTTGTGTTGTTGTTAAGTGTGGGCATGTTAGACGTAAGGATGTTAGACGTAAGGGTGTTGTTTTATACATGGATGTTATGGTGTTGTTCTTCAACAATAATAATAATAATAAAATAATAACAATAATAATATATTATTTTTTTTTATATTTTTAAGCGGGCTATAGCACTATATACAACACTATAAAATGATGCACCATGCTATTGCCATAATACGTAGAACTCGTATATTTTTTACGCCGGGCACAGGTGAATGTCCACGTTTAACATTTTAATATTATTTATTAACATTTTAACTGTTTACATTAATTATTATTATTTCAATTATTATAAATAATAATTGAAATAATATTAATTACTATATTCCACCCAAGTTAGTCAAAATGGAATAATGCACGAATTAGAATAATATAATACAGTGATAATACGTGCATACTAATAATAAATAATAATAATAATAATTAATTAATAATAATAATAACAATAATAATAATAATAATAATAATAATAATAATAATATATTATTATTACTACTGGTGGTAGTAATAATAATAAATAATTTATAATAATAATACATCAATTTTATATACAAAATGTATCCTCGTACATGTACGCCTCGTATTATATAAATGAAATAAAAATGTCTCTAATAATAATAATAATAAAATTTTATATGGTGTTGATTAAATTTCAGACCCAGTGACGATAAATACGTAGATAGGACGAAGATAATAAATTTATGCATTGAATAATTGCAAAGTATAAAATGTTTAGTCAGTTGATAAAACTTCCGTCATCAAGCGATACTAGTAAGAACAACAATTATGGTACCAACAATAAAGTACTATCAACATTTTCACAAACGAGACAAGCACATATTTTACTACCTGATGAACTTTATGGACTGATTTTTAGTTTTTGCCCAATAAAAGTATTAGGTCGTTGTTGCCAGTGTTCAACACATTTTTCAATATTACTAAACCAATCGCAAGCAGCGATACCACTATGGCGGCACTTTGTCTCAAATAGTGAAAGTAGGAAAGCAAATGATTTAACAGTAGATACACTTAGTACTTTTGTAGGTGATGGAAGGCATCCTGCTACCATATACAAACTGCTATGCAAACGTCAACTAAGGGGTGAAATAGAAATTGTTATATTGTCAATGTCTGGGAAACAACTACGGGTAACTATTAAGTTAAATGATGATAAATATACCATGAAACAGCGTGTTCGTAAAGTGCAAGAATTGGCAGATGGCTTTTCATTAGAAGACTTCGACCTTGTATACAGCCGCACTGGTCAACGGCTTGGTGTCTATGGCGATGTAAAAGAATTTTCACCTCGTTCAATGTTTAACATATTCCGGTATACTGCAACTGTTACAACGGCAATTATTCCATCATTAGCTGAATTTTCTACTTCAAGAGTTGCAAAAGCTGCACAATGGACTAATACATTAGAGGAGTTAGTGGATGGTGGTATTTTTCAACAAGTTTTATTTGGAGAAACATTTAATAATAAATTATTAAAATCATTAATGGAAATGAATGAAAATACAAAGAAGAGAAAAACCAACCAACCAACAACTACCACCACTAATAATAATAATAATAATAATAATTTAGTCAATGAAATAGGTGGTGGAGAAAAAAATGAAATTAAAACAGCTAATTTGGCCAATGTTACAAATAATAATAATGTATTAAGTGGGTTAACTATGCAACTTCAAAGTATGGAAAAAGTTGCACGGAATCTTCGACAATCAATAAATGATCATAGAAACAATGAAATGAAATTAAAGTACAAAGTAGAGAGTTACGATTTAATACGTAAAGGAGTGATAGGGAATTCAATTGCATTGATAAATAGCCGTGCAAATATCAAACATTGTGACAATGGTATTACTAAAGATGAGATTGCCATTGCGTTAGTTGAATTTATACAAGCTTGTGACAGTTTCTTGTTTAAAGAATGTGGATGTAATGCATGGAAATTTGGGCCACACATGGATTTATTTACGTACCACCCACTTATACATATCATCCATTCGCCCAGGGCAGAAATATCATTACACACACGTTTTAAAGCATTGAATGCGTTTGTTAAAACAATTATTAACAATATTTTTCGTAAAAGATTTATATGGACATCCTTTTTAAGCGGTGCATTTTCTTTTGGTTCAATTGCATCGATTACACGTGTATTTTTTGGGTATTCAATGCCAACTGTATTGTCAAGTTTATTCACACTTGTTGTCACAATGTTAAATCCATATAAACTATCAATTCAGCAACAAAAAGTAGCGAACATGCAATATACCAAACATCCCGCTACAGTTTCAAAATCAGTTAATAATGCATTAAAATTTGCATGGAAGCCTTTAGGGAATGTTAATTTAATTGGCTTTAGTCTACGAACGATTAATTTTAAAAGCGTTTTACGATATGGTGATGGTGCTATATTATTATTATTAATTCAAATACTATGGAAAATGATGTTGTCATGTTTGCCACTTGTTATGACAGCTTCGTGCGAAGAATTGGTTGCAAGTACATGCCGTTTGATTTGGTACAAGGAAACATCGTTTAAATATTATAATCTATGGTGTATTTTCTTCTTAAGCCGCATATCGTTGCCTGATAAAGTATTTAATACATTACGATTTAAACGAAAGTACAAAACGGTATTAACACATTACTTGGATTTCATGTTATCATCAATTTGTTATCGAGTTTTGAATCAATTTATACCTACACAAGTCCTATCCATGGCACCATTGTATATTTATATTTTACCAGTGTTTGGTTTACTTGGTATTGCAAATGTATATTAATTTTTGTGAAAAGAAACACATAACTTTTATACACACATATTACATTATAGCACTCTTTATTTTTTTATTATAAAGTTTATGAAATACTGTTGTATTTGAGTGTAGTATAAGAGAGGAAGAAAATAATTTTTTTTAATTTAATTTTTTATTCTTCGTATCTTTGTAATATACATATACTGGTATATAGTGCATTAAAATGGTGTACATAAACTTAAAACGTCGTCGTAAAAAAACATTACCTTTTTTATAAAAATCGCACACACACACACACATATAAAATTGTTTTAAATGCAACGAAACGTCTCCATACACAACAAGATATACTATTTTATTAAGCGGTGAAAGAGTATCCTATGCTCAAGGTACCTCCTCTCGGTAATAAAAAAAATATTGTTTTCATTTTTATGCAACAGATTTCGCTTCTTGCGGAGGAGCAGGAATTGGCTGTTTTCTAATTTCTGGATTTGCATCGTAAGTTGGAAATGGCCATGAATTTGGGGCATCGTTCCAGTATGGACGTGACGCTTTGTTATTATTAATCAATGGTGATGGAAAGCCAAATTTGTTGGAAGGCGGTTTAACTCCTGGAAAATACCGTTTTGCATAAAGAGAGTGGGATGTAGACATACCACTATAAACACCATCATGACCACTAAAACCTATGTTATGATTCACTATTGGAAAAGGAATTTGTACGGGAATTGGATTTGACAATTGATGGGCCATCGAGTCACCCAAATGAAATGGTTTATTTGATTGCAATTCATTCGCATTTGGATAATTATGCGGTATGAACCCAAACATTGGATGAAACGGATCATGGCTGCGTGATCTCATACCTCTTGGTAAATATGCAGCACTTAGTTCACCAATATTTTCTTCTATTGGTCGCCACTTTCCGTGAAACCATCGATAGTGCTTTAAACTAGAGTTAAAAGCACCACCGTCTGGATCGGTTGGGTTATAATACAATGGTTCCAACTGCAGACCAGGCGATTTCTTTTCTCCCCAACTTCTACCATACGGTGGGCGATTATATGCGTCGCTACTAATACCTATATTGTTTTCTTTATAATTAGTGTAACCACTATCCAACGCGTTTGGATTTAAATCTAAATAGTGTTTTGACATATATCCACTATTTATTAAATTATGCGTACGTACAGAATCTTTTGGCGTTAAATTTTGAACAGCTATTGGTGTTGGCCCTGGACCCTTCCCCTCGTTGCCACCATTTTGGTAGGTAGTTCTAGTCGGTATAACAGTTGTAATAGGCATAACTTTCCCATTCACAACGCCTTGTTTTATATTTTTTAAATAATGGCGTTGCTGCATTGTTAGTGCAATACCATTATTTACAAGGAGTGTGAGGACAAGGCAAAACAAAAGACATGTTTGAACAACAGATGGCACTGAAAAAACTGTTGAACTTTTCATACTTCTTGTGTTTCTCTTTCCCAATAAAGATCTGCAGCTGCACGTGTATATCCCGTGTAGTTATCGAGAAGTGTATGAACCTTGTTCGTTCCTAGCTTGTTCTTCTTCCAGCTAGCTCCATTTGATCCATCGTACAGCAGTGGTCGCATTCCACATATTATAATAGAAGTAGTATATGATGTTTGTAATATAATATAATTAATATAATAGTAATAGTATATATCTATATAGTAAATATAGAAAACTTCTTCCTCCCCCACTTTTTTTAAATTCGTCTTGTGTTATAAGGTATGTCGCTACTATGGACATAGCATAGACTAAAAATGTACATTAAATAGCATATACAGAGCACGGGGTTCGTGTGTGCTAGGTAGCTCATTGTACTATTAAATACATACTTAAATCGGTTTCAAGACAGGTGCTCCCTCAAAAAGATCGCAAACGTCCACACCATAACAGGTAGTAGCATTGCATTGGCAACCCAATTAAATTTCATCGCAGCTAGTGGTATAATCAATAGTGTATAGTGTTATAGTTGCCAGCGCCGCTAACAACAACCACAACGACGCTACCACAAAATGACAAAGAAGATAACAAAAACAACACAGTGTACTATGTATAATAATATGTAATTAATATAATAATATTATTATTATTATTGAAACTCTCTATTATTATACTAGAACACCACATTCATCACTGCCATGGACCAGGTCAAAAGTAGCACGCACAAAGCGAAAAAACTTAATGCAAATGAACAATAGTCCACTTCAATATATTTTTATAATTGACATTCACCATATAAAAAAAAATACACAAGAACTAAAACAGACAAAAGCAGTATGAACAATGCATATGAATCTGATGGTTACTACTCAGATTCAGATTCAGATAACGAACAGTCTGAAATTGATAAGCTATTAATGTTGCGTGCGGAAGAACTAGCAATTGCGAAATCCTTAGGCTTTGGTTTTAAAATGATAGAGTCAACCGCACAAATGCAGTTTAGTGCAAGTCAAAAATCCGATATTGCCATCAGTGCAATATCGAATCCAATGCAATTTAAAAGCATTCGTGATAAAGTAGAGCGTATACAAAACTTTTCAAGTCGTATTCGTTCTAAAGTTACTACTGCTACTACTAGTGTAGTCACGGCAGCAAAAGATTCATACAAAGGCTATAAAGTAAAAGATAATGGAAAAGGTGTGCGAACCATAACAAAAATAGATCAGTTGGAGAAAGAATTAGCGGAATTAAAAGCTATGATGAAAATGATGGCCAACAACAACAGCAGCAGAAATAGCAATAGCAATAGCAACAACAATAATGATGACATTTTTAAAACACCAGGAATAGAACAATCACAACGTACTATACGAAAAAATACTTTATTATCAAATGTGAACAAAAAGAATCATACACAAGACGAGAAGAAAACCTCCCCTACAAATGTTCATCCAGTTGCAGCAATGCTAAAATTAACCAAGCAAAACAACTTAAAAAAAGTATCTGGTACAAGATCACCTGGCGGTACCCCGTTTCTTGCTTTGAAAAGTAAACATAAAAAAAATCGAAATGCATCGTTTAATGAATCCATGTTATCAAAAGCATTACATAACAAATTCAAAAACACACACGGTACAAGTAGCGACGATGATGAAAGCGATAACAATTTTACTTCATCATCTAGCGAATCTGAAGAATCCTCTGATGATAGTGATGATTCCAGCGATAGCAATAGTGATTCTGAGTCGATGACGGAAGATCAAGGCGATTCATCATCTTCCGAGGAGGAGGAGGACGAGGAGGACTACGACGACGATAAAGGCAATAAAGTTAATAAAGAACAGAATAATTTTTCACGAGGATTAGCATCATCACCGCATGATATGAATAGACGAATATCGTATGGTGTAGGACAAGTTCCAACTCCTAGAAGTAGTTATGGAAATAAAGTACGTGCACCTGTACCGGAAAGTGTATTGAAATCAACAGCCCGTCAAAATTTACTATCTAGTATCAAATCAATTAGCAGTACTAGAGCGGTAAAGGACAACAAGAAAACAACGCGAACAGTGGATAATAACGATAACAATAAACAAACGAATGTAATGATAAAAAAACCAATGAATTTTTTAAATGAAATAAAAAATTTCAAAAGTAAAGGTGATAAAAAGAAAAAAGATAATAAGAATAACAGCAGCAATATTACTAAACGAAAAAAGACCATTTTTGCAAAAAAAAAAGAAATGTCATTAGCCGATTCAATTTTATTACGACGACAACAAATGAAGAATAAGAAAAACATGACCATAACAACAACTGGAAATTCCCATAATAATGATGAAAACAAAGGCGCACACAGCAATAAAACTATTAATAATAAAACTAATGATGGAAAATTATTTGGTGTTAAATTGCGCAAAATACACAAAGAGGGAAAACATAATACTGCTGTTGTGGATGATAATTGTAATGGTGCAGTTGTTTAATTGTAATCGATACAACAACGCCTCGAGCACAAATTTTGTACCTATCATTAATATTATACTTGGAAAGTATTAGAATATGCCTTTTCTATGTTAGTACTTTGTAATTTATGCAAGTTCATAAACATTGTATGTGGTATGAACTCGAACATAAATTAGAAAATATACTTGAACACAAATATATATATTAATAAAAGTGATGTATATATATTTAATTCTTACTCATATGATATGTTAATAAGTTTATATTATGCACTTACTCTTTTAATTTATAATAAAAATTTTATACCCTGTGAATGTATTTATTAAAATCACAAGAGATATAAAATTTTATTTTAAATTAATGAGTGTAAGATAACATTTTTATATAAAATTTTATATTTAAAAAATTAAAATGAGTAAGATAACATTATGTACTATTTATGTGTGAATAATGTCTCAGAATTAAGAAACATATATACCCCAAGTATAAAATATTTTGTAGATTAAAACGGGAGTGTGTTTTTATAAATAATAAAACCATTTGGTGGTTTAAAATTTTTAAAAAACAAAATATATATGATATGTACACAGACATAAAATATATACCGGGGTATACAACTTATATATATATATGTATGTATATGTATATAAAATAATGCACATTTTTTTATTTTTAACGTAACATGGTGCTGCACCAAAATTTCAAATAATATAATTCAATGCAGTATTTACTGCAAACATAACATTTTCTCTCCATTGATCTGTTTGAGTATAACGTGGAAAAGGAAATGTTACAGAATCGTTCCGCCATTGTTGATTATTATTTCCATTTTCCCACGCAAAACCTGTATAAAATTGATCGACAGATTCTGGACAGGTACCGTTTCTTTTTTCTGGGCTATAGGTCTCATTTAGAAAACAGTTTGCAGCAACTTTTTCGCATAAATTCATTGTTAAAGGTACAGCCTGGTCATACGCAGTAGTAAATTTCTCCAAACTTAACCCAGCTTTTGATACAGCATGGTTTAATAACGGTTTTAGTCTTGGCCATATTTGTGCTAAATAAGCAAATGCCCAACATTTTCTACCTAACGTAGCGGGGCTCTCTATTCTAGCCCCTGGTTTGCGTGGCATATCATAATATTGCACTTGAAATACAATCCAGGTAAACCACCATTGGTTTATACTGGTATTGGTAATATCAAGATATGCAATTGAATTTTTTGCAATAGTAGTATTTAAACATGTTTTTGGATCAACTAACGCATTTAACAAATTATTCATATATATTACTTGGTTTGGCCAATCACCTTGAGCATCATATTTCTTACAATCAACTCCAGGTGGTGGTGCAATTGAGCATCTCAATATATTTTCTTGCTCACTAAGATTTTTGTCAGACGTTGCACAGTCATAATCTTCTTTGGTATTGCTATTATAATAGTTGTATACATTATGTTTCACAGTTATTCCATGTGCTGTTTGACTACACAGTACTATAGCCGATGTTGTTGCTACTACTGCGACAATTACTTGAATTGATATCCTTGTCATGATATATTGTAATTGTAATGTACGTAATATACTTACTATCTTGCATGCGCTCTTTTCTCTACGTAGACAGAAGAAGGTGAAGGTATCGCCGTAATCGCCGGGGGTAAAAAAAAACTAGTGTAGTAGTACCTGTAGTATAATAATAATGAAAAAAGAAGTAGTAGTATTAATAGTAATAATAATATAAATAAAAGGTTGTGTTTTTTTTTTTATTTTTTACAGTATTTATTACATACCTGGTACAGTAAATGAAGTAAATGGCCTTTTTATTATTAATTATGACTCGTAATAATAATAAATAATAATAAATAAAAAATAATTTAAGTTGGCGAAGGATTTTAGGTTAAGGTTACTACGACTCGTACCATGTCGTATGAGGACACACAACACGCTTTGTTCCTTAATTGAAGCTAAAGCTGCATTTTCAATGATGCTACCTGGTAGTTAAAAGTGTGCCCTTTTCTTCGCACAGACAGATCGTCGAAAGATTTGTAGTAATTTAAATTACATGTATTATAATTATAATAATACAGGTAATAATAATAAAATACTACAATATAATATAAAAAATATTTATTATTAATTATACTCGTATTAGTATTATATATATTATATTTATTTTTTATTACCAAGTATTATTATTATTATTATAATTATTATACAAATAATCACAATTGTTAATAACATTATAGTATATTTATCAGTGATGATACTACCGGTATGTACTTGTAGACGACGGACGGCATCGACAGTTCATTTACCTCCCCCAAAAATAATAAATAGACGGCTCAATCGACGAGCAAAGAGTGAGTGATGAAGTTGGTAGTGTTAGCATGCGCCATATTGTCCATGGTTGGTGTTGTGTCTGGTATGAACCCACAAAGGTTTGGGCACTGTTCTGTAATTGCTGGTGAGTCACTTTATGTCTATGGTGGCATAAGTTTTAAACCATCAAATGACGTTCATACTGCAGGTAGTATTATGACGAATTTCCAAAAATTCAATGTGAGGACAAAAATATGGAGCAAAGTAGAGACAACTGGTGATACGGAGCCAACCGCTAGAGCATTTCATACGTGCAATTATAATGCAAGTACAAGTTCGATAACGTTGTTTGGTGGTACCAACCAAGCAGGAATTTTACAGCGAAAAAGTATCATGCACACTTGTGGTTTAAGTGACGTCTGGTCTTTTAATACAATGACAAATGTTTGGTCGGAATTAATAGCACATGAAGGCAATTGTGAAAATTCATCTTTTCGTGGCGTGTCCTTTAATATTGCAACTGTTATCGGTGTAATGACTTTTATATGTATGATTATGATTTAAATTTGGATTGAACGATGAAATCGAGCTATAAATATATGAGTTAAGTTTTAATGATATTCTTTTGGGGAGTAGGAATTGTTATCATCGAGAGTATGATAGCGCGTACAATATAGACTTGGTACTTGGTAAAAATGTTAAATTTCTAGAGTTAAAATACGACTCGTGGTAACTTACAAATACATATAAAATACAGATTATAAGTTTTTATAAAATATATACCCTAGAAGTAGGTCTAGTCGATGAAAATTTCAAATTCATACATATATAAGTACAAAACATCATTCCGAATTACTCTATATAATTAACAGACGGTTAAACTGTCTGTTAATTCAAGGAGAGGGATATATATATAATATATATTTAATTCTTACTCATAAGTTAAATAAAATCTTTATATATGATTTATATATATATAATATATATATATACGATATAATATAAAAAAAATATAAATATTATAAACTTAAATATCATATTATGATACGTATGATAACTTACGTTATCATAAGTTACGAACAACTTTATTAATATCACAGATATAAAATTATATAACTTTACACTTTAACACACTCAATTAAAATTTAATTTAAAAAGTTAATTTAATGAGTAAGATACTATTTTATACAAGGTATATATAAGATTAATGCGTATGATACTAATTATATATATATACGAATTAGATAATAGTATATATGATATCATTTACAGGGTGTATAATATAAAATTTTATTTAAAATAATGAGTAAAAACTAGTCTTCGTCAATTTCGCCTTCTTCCAGTACCTCGTCTTGTACTAATTTTTCTAATAATTCTTTTCTTAGTTTATTTATTTTTATGTCAATTGATTCATTTGTTAACACACCAGCATCTTCCATTTTTATTCGTTCCTCGCATAATTTAACTTCAACACGACGTTTTCTTCGGTGTGATAATAATTCTGGATCTATTTTCCTTTCTTTTCTTAATACGTCTGCTGGTGTTTGTTTCAATACACGTTTACGTATCCATGACGGTGCCACGTGACTTTGATTTCGCTGTACAAATCCGCTTGTGCTAGTTCCTCGGACGGTTTTCAATCCAATACCATTATACATATTTCTTTTCAATGTAGCATACCACGATATGTATATGTATATACAAATAACACCGCACCCGTCGGTGGATGTGCGGTATGTGTGACAATATTACATTCTGTTCTTAATAAAATTAATAATAAAACGGTGATTGGCACATTGATGAAAATATAATAAAAAAAATAATAATAATAATAATAATAATAGTGCAATGCACAATGCACAACAACAAACTATAATAATAATACCGTATTATTATTGTACTGTATTATTATATTTAT
>JACKZZ010019019.1_pt1 | contig 14101 bp, 10 predicted proteins | sample 8027871 | NCBI WGS metagenome assembly JACKZZ01 (sample SAMN15724774, study PRJNA655200) | protist metagenome | isolation source: fluorescence activated cell sorting (FACS) single amplified genomes of... | place: USA: West Boothbay Harbor, Gulf of Maine | collected 2000-07-19
AGCTAGACCAGATGAAGGTGCACCTGGAGAAAGATCTCGCGGAGCTGAAAGAGCAGCACATCATCCTCGAAAAAAATCTTTACCGATTACTCGGGATTGGTCGTCTCTTCTTCGCCCTGGGATGGTGTCTGGTATGCAAAGAAGAGTATCAAAAATATCCGTGTCTATGCGAGTTCAAGAGTCAAGCATTGTGGGTCAGAGATGCCAATCAAGTGATGTATCAACGGATGTCGTCAGGAGGGGATGTTTTGGATTCCCTCATCCAAACCCTACTGTGGCGCGATATGTGAGAAGGTGGGGAATGATAGGACCAATGGGACGGTGGGCAAAAAAGCGATGGGACGGAAGTCACAGTCCCAGCAGCCACAGGTATCTAAAATTGTCAATTAAATGTTGAGAACAAATATGAAATCAAAAATTTTGAAAAAAATTATGACTAAGTAAAGATGCCTGAGAGGCTATTATTATTGAATGCATAATGTCTTACCCGTTCTGTAGTCACAACCTTAAGCTGAGTCTGGACGAGATGAGTGGATAAGTAGTCAGAATTTCAATTTCTCAGAATCAGTCGTACCAATATGCCTTCGAAAGCGTACAATTGAGCACCTGAAATTTAGCCAGGATGCCAAACCTCAAAACTTTTCGAAAGAGAGAAACAAACTTTATTTCTAAGTAGTACTTACTGACTGTGAAAAGTGCTCCAGATAGAGGGAGTTTATCTGACATAAGGGATCGATTTGAATTGAAATCTGAGACGTGAAAGCATGAAAAGCGTTTGTAACTAATGACATCTTCAGGTGGATCGTTGTGGCTGACGGACGTGCTTGGAGAGCACGAGCTGCTTCGCGTAGTCGATGTGGTATTCGTAAGGTTCATCTATAAAAATACCGTGCTCACTGAGACCCATGACCAATTTCAGGACGGGCGAGACCTGCAGTTTACCCGGAACAAGGCAACGTATTGATATAACATACGAAGTTACTAACTCTAACTGCAATGATTGAACGAATTTTTTTGATACATCTGTATTGGTCTGGGCAAGGTACTGAATTGTATCTATGCTGGAGTTCCTCGAGATCAATTGAAATTCGTGATTGCTGGTTGCGCGTGATACACTGAGATAACGATCTCATGAAGATTTTATTAGTTATCGAATGCTACCGAGGTGAAGCCAATATTTTTTACGCTATTAATTGTCAAGAACGTCGAGTGATCAGTCGCCTGCTGACACTGAGAGCCCTGGGTATTGTACAATAATGGCATTAGGGTGTGGTTGTACAATACTGTCACTGGCGAGTCACTATACTAACTTAATAAAAGTACTCATGGCCATAGTGAATTCGAAGTGCTTAACCTAGAAACTTTGAGACGTCTCAGATGAGCGTCGGTATAGGAATAATTTTTTTTTATAGGCTTACGCGCAGTACTACGTACAGCTAAAAAAAAATATCCTACATAATGATCCCTACAACGCTGCACTTTCAGGACCGCATGAGAGTCCGAATGCCACCGCCGAGCGCATCATTAAAGATGTATCAACGGATGTCATCAGGAGAGGATGTTTTGAATTCCCTCATCCAAACCCTATTGTGGCTCGATGAATGAGACGAAAGAAGAGAATAGGGAATGACGGGGCGGATGGGACGGTAGTCAAAAAAGCGATGGAACGGTAGGAGTCTACTAAAAAAAATCTTGAGCAATATGAAATATGATGAGAGGGTAATATACTATCGTTCGACTGGATAAGAATGTCGCACTCTCTCACTCTAGTTCTAATAACCTCCCAAGTTGAGTCTGCTGATAAGTGGAAGTAGAAGTCGGAATTTCCCATATTTATAATCAATCGCAGTGTATATTACTTCATTCACACTGAGCACGTGGAGTTTCATTCTTAAGCCAGGATGCCAGACATCGCGCTTGTAGAATGGAGGAAGCAAAATTGAATTCTAGGTACCACCATGTTTTAAACAGTTTATTTCTAAGGTTTGGAATATCAATTTGACACACAAAAAGCACAGAGCCAGTCTATGTATACCGCAAAAAGATAGACCGAAAAAATTAATGTAGGTAGCTGGCTCCAAAAAACGTGCACAAAAATCCCACAGTCACACCGAATTCTAAAACCAAGTTTATATTAGTACTTTTCGTTTCATGAGCATTGTCCGTTGTGCAGTTTGTTTCTTACCACCATGCTTCGTAAACCTGTTTCAATGATATCGCTACTGCCATCCCAAATTAACTGCACGTTCAAAGTTGATCCCTTTTCACGCGACTCATAGCTATGACTTTATAGTGATTATTTAATGGGACCAAGATCTTCACGCGTTTCATCTTGAAAATTGCTCTCGTCATTCACAGAAGGTATGTCCTACTACAGTATAATGTGATTTGCAGTTGGAGATGAGAAAAATTTCAAATGTTATTGTTTCGTGCCAGTGATGTGACAGAAGAAAATTGGAAAAATGCTAGATCGTCATGAGAAATAAATTTCACCGATTGTAAACTAAAAGTGTACCGATTGCGATTGCCACCCAAATGCTGTGAACAATTCTATTCAAAAAAACCATGCCGTAATTCGTCAGATATGTAATGCACCCAACATGAAGTCCACTTACTTGTTAAATTTTAGGAGCAATGCCGTGATTTACATTTAATACTGAGTACTTAAAACTTGCAAGCGCGGAGTAGCTTGATCTCTGTCGTAGTATTCAGACAAATCAAGAAATTGTGCCTGCTCAAACAAAGAAAGCTATCTTTTCAATTTTCCGCGGAGCACATAGTTAGACGCGATAATTCATGGAGCGAGATTGAGTCTGAAACACGTCGAGATTTGCAAACAAAATTCACAGTTTTCCTTGCAGTAGCTCTTCTACCCAAAAAAATTTTACTTAGGTAGTCGAGCCATGAATAGTGAGTCTGGACAGATAATATTCTTCTATTTAAACCTCGAGACAAACGAGGAAATTCTTTTCGCGAAAACCAAGCATCCAAGGCACTACCCCAATTTATTTTCAGCAGTAAGCGAAGAGCAAGAGATAGACACGAAAATAGGAATTTTGCAGATTGACTTTTTGCGATTATGTACGAAAATTTACTTATTCTTAGGCTTAGTCATCCCTTTACATTTTCACGTAGTAGATTTTTTCGAAGTTGTTACTTTTAGTTCAATTCAGTAGTATCTCCTAGATGTAGTTTACGTACTTTGATTTTGAATGGAGCGCCCGAAACACCGAGAAACACACAGCAACGTCAATAAATCTATCGAATGTTATCTTCTTCGCCAAGCTAGATCTATGTAGAGAGTATCTCTCGTCGTATTCGGACCAATCAGGAAATTGTGCTCGCTAAAATGAAAAAGAAAGCTATCTTTTCAGTTTTCCGCGGAGCACATAGGCGCGATAATTCATGGAGCGAGATTGAGTCTGAAACACGTCGAGATTTGCAAGAAACAAGTTGCAGTTTTTCTTGCAGTAGCTCTTCTACCCAAAAAAATTTTACTTACTTAATCGAGCCATGAATAGTGAGTCTGGACAGATAATTCTTCTTTTAAACCTCGAGACAAATCAGGAACTCCTGCTCGCGAAAACCAAGCATCCATCCAAGGCATTGCCTCAATGGATTTTCAGCAGTAAGCAAAGAGATAGGCACGAAAATAGGAATTTTGCAGATTGACTTTTTGCGATTATTTACGAAAATTTACTTGCTCTTATGCAATGCTTAGTCATCCCTTTACATTTTCACTTATGAGATTTTTTCGAAGTTGTTACTTTTAGTTCAATTCAGTAGTGTACCTCCTAGTAGATGTAGTTTACGTACTTTGATTTTGGATTAAGCGCACGAAATACCGACAAACACACAGCAACGTCAATAGATCTATCAAATGTTATCCTCTTCGCCAAGCTAGATCAATGTAGAGAGTATTTCTCGTAGTATTCAGACAAATCAGGAAATTGTGCTTGCTAAAATGAAAAAGAAAGCTATCTTTTCAGTTTTCCGCGGAGCACATAGACGCGATAATTCATGGAGCGAGATTGAGTCTGAAACACGTCGAGATTTGCAAGAAACAAGTTACAGTTTTCCTTGCAGTAGCTCTTCTACCCAAAAAAATTTTACTTACTTAATCGAGCCATGAATAGTGAGTCTGGACAGATAATTCTTCTTTTAAACCTCGAGACAAATCAGGAACTCCTGCTCGCGAAAACCAAGCATCCATCCAAGGCATTGCCTCAATTTATTTTCATACACTTTCACGTACTAGTACTAGATTTTTTCGAAGTTGTGAGTCACTTTTAGTTCAATTCAGCAGTACTTCCTAAATTTGTAGTTTACGTACTTTGATTTTGAATGAAGGAGCACACAAAATACGATAATTTTGCGGCAGGGCAGACACACAGCCATGTCAAAATCGGTCAGGTGTTCTCTTCTTCGTCGAGCTGCATCTCAGTCAGATTTTTATTCAGGATTCATCTATTTCAGCGGGATCATCAACACCCTTTGAATGATTGAAATTTCGAAAAAAACTTATCACTTGCTTTTAGACTGTTATTGTCACCGAGATGTGCACGTGACTCTCCGATAGATACGAGACTGCTCAGGCAATCGGGTCTTTCTGCGCGATGTTACAACCAGCTATATCAATCTCGTGTGATTATCATGGATACTTGTCCTTATTCCTCAGTCTTCGGGACCGCGCGGACGTGATCTTTCATCAGCCAGTTCGTGATCTGACAACATAGATCAGATGTGACAGGTGGAATGATGAATTTTCGAAATTTTCGATTCGATTAGAATGGATGGAATAGTCGTGGCTGACCTATTCTTTCGTGCAAAATCTGAATTGGAGCGATTTTGTTCCTTTGATCTTAATGTTTCTACACTCGCTTCTACTCTCAAGGATCTTTTGAAGAATGGCGGAGCGCTATTCACCGAGGTGTCTTGGATTCGACGAGCTCATTCTGTAAATGTAGTGATTTCTAAATTGAATTCGGTACTTTCCCCACCAACTCACGCTGCATCCATGGCGATCTCCGCCTCTCCTCTCACCTCATCACTCCAGGAACCCTATCCACGGGAGCTGAACGAGAGTACATACAATCATTCTTCAACTCATGCAGTAGACCGTCGGATTCAATCCAATTTTTAGGAACGATGGGCCAAATATTGACCAGCACAGACACACCATTCCGCAGCGTATTCTCACTCATCGACTTCTGCTTGCGCAGATGCCGTGAGAGCGGGGAAAATTAAATCATGCTAAACTACATCTACCGCAGATGAGGTGGTAATCAGATCTGCTAGATGATGAGCAGGCCAGTTTCTTAGTGGCTTCTTATATGGACTGTAGTCCACCATCCCAAAGGCTGTAGAACTCCATCTCTGAAGAGTGGCGGAGTGCTATTCACCGAGGTGTCTTGGATTCGACGATCTCAATTGTCCCGGTTAAAACGATGAATCCACAGCTCCTTTCTTTAAAAACGAAGAATCATCTCCTAGTCCGCCTCCTGCTGCTCCTCACAGTGCGCAAAACATATTTTTTCAATGCTTGATTCTGATTCCTTCTAGCTTCTGATTTGCTGTTCAGCACTCATAGTCAGGGCATATCCAGGTTTATTTGGTCGTAGCAAGCGCCAAAAAATTTTCGTGAACCACGCAGTGCTATTCACCGAGGTGTCTTGGATTCGACGATCTCAATTGTCAGGCGCCCCACAACGAGGTATTGTGATCCACCAGGCACATAATATGAATAAATACATAGGCCATGATTCTTTCTCCCAGAAATTTCAAATCGCTTCAGGCAGTCATAAAATCCATCCACTACTGCCTAAACCCATCCAGGAAAGTTGTTTTTATTTGGTCCTGCAATCAGTGGGATCCGGGATTAAAACTTATCGTTCGCACTGGACAGACTCATTCGATCCTATTGTCCCTTCCCGCAGGCTCATCAAAATTTCTACACTAATTTTCCCAAATACCCCGGTGTGGAGCATTTTTTCAACGAGCCTTTTGAATTCTATATCGTGGCGTCTATTATTCATTGGCGCTCCCCTCGTTCATGGACGAAAAAGCCCAGACGCAAGAAGACTATTAGGCAATACGGTTTCGATGGATGCCGACCTACTTTGGATCGCAAGCCTGTACTCTTTTAGAGCTCGGTAAATTCAGATCCGACGTACCCAAAGTCGCATACCTCAAGTCGCATACTTATCATTTGTCCTAGACAGGGAGAAATATCTTTGCTTTTTCTTGTAGCAACACACAAGGGAGTCCCTGACACCATCTACTCCAAGCAGAACAGTCCTCAGACTAGTGAGGTTGCAACATCAAGCATTTTCCTGCAACATGACGGCCATGTGCCAGCCAAATGGAGGGAACAGTGGTGGAAGCGCGAGTTCTAGCGCGGCCTCAAGCTCCTCGACGAAGAACATCAGTGACGAACAGATGAGAAAACAACTGGAAGATGCCGGAAGACAAGAGGCTTTAGCATTCATAAACACTCCTGTGTTATCCGCGGAATGGGCGCCAGCCCACCTTGGCTCTAGCATTGCCGCTGCCTGCGTACGGGAAAGCGACTTGAGTCCAAATCTTGGCATTTTGTGGTGTTGCGCAGTATCCGGCAATGAGGCAGGAGGTTTGGTCGCAGTTTGCGGCAGCAAAGCCATCGTACAGGTACGAAAAATAGAAATACTTACTATGTGAGTCTTGTGATTAGAAAACTGCTTGGCGATTTGATTCGAGACAACATGAGAAATATCTCTAGAGCTCTATAACTATTGTGATGCTGAGTAATTATTGAAATCAGAAGTTTTGATTTGGAGTATGGCGTCAAAAAATTTGAAAAAAATCGACCCAAATTTGAAAAACAAAAAGGTCTATGTCCAAGTGGAGGACGGTAGTGCGGATTTCATACCCTTTGCAAGGATAGACTGCACCCAGCTCCATAGTCGAACGCTACGCTACGTAGAATTCTGCCCTTGCGCGACCCCTTCGGAGCAAGACAATTCACGAATGGCAAACGAAAAAGTTCTCCTCGCCGTAGCTTCCTTCGACGGATCAGCGTCGCTGCACAGGTAGTTCTAGAAGAACGGTGTTTGGTGGAATAAGCAAAAGCATCACCTATATGCTTCAGCTTGAGCTTGTCTGTATAGAAGATATCACAATCACGGGGTGGAGAATTATAATGCGTCATCTACAAGAGTGCGTCGTCCTTTTTTTAGGCTTTGACCGCACAGTGCGTCCAAAGCGGCTTTTTCTGGCTGTATTACTTAGCCTCCGAGTCAATCTCGGCTGAAACCTGCGGGGATTGACAGTAATTTCATATTACGTACTATGTATGACCAGTGCGTGAGCGTCTTCACGAAGTTTCGGTATTTTTCAGACCTTTCATATTCATAGCAAATTGTAAATGTATTCATTGCGTCTTGCAGGTCTCAGATCACCGTCGGCAAGCTACGTGAAATGCGAAAAGGCTTTGCCAGAGGCAATCGGGATGTTGGCGACCCTCTCACCAACTTCGTTCTTCTAGAAGAACTGGTTGGTCATGAAAGCGAGGTACGACCTATGAAGCCCTGTTGTACACAGACTAGAAAAAATCTCCACCATAGCTAGTGAGGCTGATATTTTAGTCAGGAACCACATTTAATTAATCAAATGAACTGAAGGCAATTTATCAGGGCACAACAGCTTATACTTGACACTAAACAGATCTTTAGACTCAGACGCTTTACTCGACCATTGATCACAGGTGAAATGTATCACTTTCTCGTCGTCGGGGACCTATGTCGCAACCTGTGGCAGAGATAAGACTGTATTCATTTACCGCAATGAGGGCGATGACGCGAACCTGGAGTGCGTCGCAGTGTTGCACGGGCATACGCAAGATGTAAAACATCTGGCCTGGCGGCCTCATACGGCTGAGCTCCTCAGTTGCTCATTCGACAATACCATCCGAGTCTGGCGCGAGCACCAAGTGGTGGGCCAGGATGATGACTGGTATAGTATGAATATCATCCAGAGTATTAATTATCCGCAGGGGGGTCTTCGAAACAGTTTCGAACCAATTTGCCATGTAGTTTTACTCTATCTTCCAGATCGAAAAAGGACAAACTTAGCCAAGAAATTCGAAATAGAAGATGCATGAGGACAGGGGTAGAAGATATTGAGGTTGAAATCTGGGTAAATTCAGTTATTACGATACAGGTATATGTTTATCATCATTTATGTTGGTATTTACGTATTATATTATGGGGCATCATTCACTCATCCTGCATTGAGAACCTACCGGAAAGATTGAACGTTGGAAAAACGGTAATAACCCTAGCTAAGCACATCAATCCAACTGAAACTCGACTCAGGGTCTGCGATGAAGTTCTTGAGCAGCACACTGATATCATATGGCAGCTCGCTTTTTCCCCTCGGGGCCATCGTTTTGCGTCGGTATCTCAAGATAAGACCGTCGGACTTTGGCAATGGCAAGAGACCACGGAAACAAATTACAAATCCTCCTCGTCACAAGCGGGACCTTCTCAAGGAAAGGGAGGCAAGGAGTTGTTATCAGATGTATCAGAGCAATCTATGGTAGCGCGCGATATGAGCATAGATCTGGCCTTCTCCACGGGATGTCTGAGTGGCATTGCCCGAGTAACCGCTGATTGGAATTTCGCAAATAGAAAAGCAAAAAGATCCGCAGGATGGCAATTGCAAGGAAAAATACAAGGAGCACATTCACAGTATTAAGATTTTTTGAATGAGTCGCTCAGAGTCTTGCAGCGGGTTCTATTAAATCTGAACCAAGCTGTTGCGGTGCCCCCTTCCCTCGTATTGATTATGTTAATTAATCCATACGAATTTGAATTTACTCAGGTCTTTATTATTTCTTTTTGAGGGTTTGTTTGACGAACATGACTGACATACAGTGCAGCACTGTCACTGCTATAACGATAATATATTCTCTGACAGACAGAGACCCCAACAAATACAAATTCTACTTCTTTTCTTTCGCTCCACAGTCAGTACTATAAATATATAAGATTAAATGATATACACAACTACTTTGCAATCTTCAGACCAATCTACGCGTGCCAATGGATGCTTACCTTGCAAGGAGAAAATGTTCTGCTCACCGGTGGGGCAGACAACAAGGTGCGGTTCTTCTTGATTGAAGGGATAGAAGTTTCGCGAAGTCAAAGCGGCCACAACGGTGAAAGAGAAAGATCCAAAGTAGAGCCAAAGAAATCAAGACTGCTTCCGGATGGCACCGCAATCAAGAGCAGTACTAGAGAAGGAGCTGGAAATAAGAATTTCTATTATTTGTGTTTCCAAATTCCTAATAATTTCACTTCTCTTTAATTTCGTCGATGGCGAATTTCAATTTGGATCGGTTTTGTGAGCTGAATTCGGTCGCTGAATTATTTTTTTTCGGATTCTGAGACAGCCAGAATTGAGAATAAGAGATCGGATTCCCCTTGGTAGATCTCTCACTGCAGTAATCAGATTTTCCTGGGGGAAGACGGAGTGGCCGTTATTGGAACAGCTGTCATTTTGAACACTCTGCTTTCATACTTGCCTTGCTCGAAGCTACAGCATTTGATCTTTTTTCCCTCACAGAGTTCGCGACGCTCACAGGCCTAAAGAACAATCCGTCTAGTGTAGATGCTCGACCTTGGCTTCGGAAAGACATCCAGCAGCAGATTATGCATGCGAACATATGGCAGACTTTGTTTTCACCGCCGACGAAGTCTTCCGAATCTTCGTCAGAGCAGATAAAGACAATATCAGAGGACCACACGAGGACAGAAGCTCCACAAACAGGTGGTATGACAGAAAATAGTACTAGTGATAACCATGACATCATCAATCACGATGAGCATTCCTCGTCTCATGGTAGACATGGACATTCCCATAGCGATGGAGGATGTTGCGGAGGGCATGGTCATGGCGGTTGCTCTTCATCCGCAACTGCAGCCTCTTTCGACAGGGAGGAACAAAGTAATAGTGCAGCTTTCTCACATTTGTGGAGTGCCTATCACAATGCCGATGCAGCCTCCCCAGGCGACGATGGTACTAGTATCAAGACGGGATCTCTTCTCGGGAACGCAATGCAATTAATTCCGCAACACCCGGTGGAGCCCTTATTAACGAGTGGTGGTGAAACATCGTCATCGAAAGAAGAAGTCGTGTCCCAACCGAGTACTCAACCTACTCCAGCGGCCCAACCTACACTTCCTCCTGCGGCCCAACCTACACTTCTTGGTACAACGAGTCAGAGAGAAAAGATAGACAATGGCAATCTTACTAACCAAGCTAATATTAAATCCAAATCGATTTTGATTGAACGTGGTGCCGGCATTGAATCGAGCGTGGTGCCGACTCGCGTTGTTGACACTGACACTGGTGTGGTAGCCACCTCATCGTCTATGCTACAACCTCTTTTCGACACGCTTGGTTTCAACAAAAGCGAGACGGAAAAAAAAAATTCGGCGATGCAATCAGATTTTACCAGGACCAGTGAAAAAAGTTCTATAATACAGTTAAAAAGTTCTATACCGTACTTTTCACGATTGTCAGACGCCACTCTCCAGATCAAAGACCATCGTCCGCCTTTATGGCGACTGGTGCATCAAACGGTGATGCATAGCAATGAAATTCATTCTTTGCGAGCCATTAATGGATTTTGTCCCACGACGGGGCAAAACTATTTCTTGCTCTTGAGTGCAAGTGAGGACGAGAAACTGGCGATTGCACGATGCACAATACGAAAAGCAGAGGCAGAGGACTTCGACTGAAGGAATAACAGTGAGAAGCGTCCATAAAAACTTGCGATGTCACACAATATCATCACTGACTCTTCGCACACAGCCTTGGCATTGCTCGTCGATGGGAATGGGTGAAGAATTGGCATGAGTCAAGCTGAGTCAGTGGCGCATTCCTCCCTATCAGCCAATTATACAAGAATAGTCTTGTCATCGAGCACTGCTCCTCTTACACTTTTGCATTTTATGCACGCTGAATCCAAAGATAAAGATTCTAGATTCATTTGGGTGTTCCACTGCGAAAGTGGCTTGGAAGAATTACACGAATTGTGCATTTTTTTGAATTAGTTGTCGATGCCAAGCACGCGCTGTTGCATTTTCTGATGAGCAATTACTTCTGACGAGTCCATTTGAACCATCAAGAATAATCATTGAGTAGGACAGCTAGAGTGTTGTTTTGACTTTGGAACCATCGATAGTGAATTTCTATCGAGCTAAGCTTTTTTTCTGGTCTATTTTACGCAATGAGTACAGAGAGAACTGTAATTATATTTACGTATAAGTACATCAATGTTTATGTACTCATGTGAATACAGGGCCTTGGCCTATATTTGATTATTTCCGTAGTTATTTGAGAGGTTCGCATTTCCGGTCGACCTCTTCTAGTTCTTTATAGGTGCGGAATCGAAAAGATTAGGTATCTTCTAGCATAGATCGTGCCTCGTACTCGTACGGAGTTTTGAGAATTCGTTTTGCCTAAAACTAGAATAGTCTCCATCGAAGCTCACACTCACACGTATATTTATTACCCACGCCATAAATGGAACACACCTTCTATCGTGGGTCTCTCTCCACGAAAGTGGATGGTACTATCAAGCGTCAGACTCGGTGAGAAAGTCGGATCCGAGAATGATGCGATTTCTAAGTGATTTTGAGAGTTTCTAACTAATTGTGTTGAAGGACTCAAATGCGTTTCCCAGTGTAGGAATTCAAGACAGATTTCCATCTGTTCGGAGGGACTAAGATCTCGTTGGAGTGGGCACTCTTCATACCATCAAGGTGCATCCTTGTGGAATTTCTTCCTATTCTCACGCTCAGATTAAGTTATTACCCTCACGCTCACGCTCAGATTAGTCTGTCACTTTCAAACTATCAAAGTGAGCAATCATGTCAGGCTTAGGCATTCCTCTCTTATCCTACCGAGATTCATGAGGATGGAAAACTTCTGATGTAATTGCACAAAAGCGGACGAAAATTTTCGTCCACCATATCCTGGGAAGGATCTAGTACCTCTATTCGATTATACCCTTGCGTACCCAGTTAGTTATAAATTATAGGTCATCTGACGGGGGCTGTGTTATATCTGGTGGTGCTTATAATACGGCAACGGCAGCCATGAGCAGTGTTACCGCTGGTGGTCCGATTCAGTTCTTTTCCGCCTGGTTCTGTCCCTATGCGCAGCGGGTTTGGATGACTTTGAATCACCTCCAAGTGCGATATCAACTCATTGAAGCGCTGACTTTAGATCGGAGCAAAGAGCAACTGGAGGAAGCGCAAGGTTATCTAAAGCATCCGCGACTCTTGGAATTGAACCCAAAAGGCTTGGTGCCCACCTTGGAACTCGAGACTGGCGATGTTGTGTTTGAGAGTATTGACGCGATGAAATTCCTTGCCGAGCGATATGCTGCGAAGGAAAGGGCAGGTTTGGATTGTTGGAATTTCTATTGTTTTAAAAGTGTCCAGAGCATAGGTTCATTTTATGGTCAGTATTTTTACGCGTCTCTTGAGCTCTCCCGTGAGAAGAATAATTGCGTCATCTCTCCTTGTTTGTATTGATTTGCGCGCACATCTCAAACACTCAATATCTCCGTCTATCTAATCTCTCAGACAGTATCTCAGTCCTATCTACGTCATTTGCGTCTCATTCCTGTCTACGTCACATTGTATTAATGTGCGAAAATTTCCGGTGCGTCGGAATCGTTCCCACTTTTATGGATCTCTCGGGCGTCTTTTCGGCCACCCTTCTGTTTTTCTTCGTTGCAGGTACCTTCGTTTCGGACTCGCTTTTTGCCGACGCTACTTGGGCGAATCAGCATGTCTGTTCTCCTTTTTATCGCTGCCTTGTGCGTCAGGATCCTGAAGAACAGCAAACTGCATGGAAAGACCTTTGTCAAGGACTAGAATCCTTCACTCGATGTCTTGCGAGCGCGACATCATCCGCCGTTTATGGTCCATTTTACAAGGGAAGTTCCGAGCCTACGATTGTGGATTTCACCGTGTTTCCGTGGGCATTCCGGTTGTATATACTGGAACATTATCGGCAAATGCGTCTCCGCACGGCCGCGGAGGTGAAGGGAGAAAATGAAAATCATTGGATATCGTCATTTCTAGACTGGCATGACCGTATGCAGAATTACGAAGCCGTGACAGCGACGTTGGCAGAGAAAAAAGATCTCCTACAATCCTATGCACGCTATGAGCGAGGAACAGCCAAATCATTGGTGGGAGAAGCAGTGCGACAGGGAAAAGAAGCACATGAAATCTGATCGGGGAATTCCCATGTTTTCAGACTGGGATCGTCATCGAGGATCGCTGATCAGCAGTGGTTGATTGATTATGATCTGGGGCTTAGGCCGACAACCCTCTATGGATCAATATTCTCAGACTGAGTGCTCTGAAGTGTGAAGAAGTTTCGTTATTTATCTCTGATGACAGCAGCAGACGCTAATTATGTCGTCAAATCATTATTGCTCCACCACAAATCATTGAGAGGGGGTGAAATTGCAAGCTGGACTGAGATTATAGTCAGCCACACAAGACCAGTTAAAATTCTTGGTCTTGAACCGAGGACGGAGATTCCGAGCACCTGATCTCAGCTCTCTCTTTTGTCAGGGTCCATCTCCCTTGTATGGGGAACAATTTGATCAGATATGCAGCAGGCCGACTCATGTCAGTGCCCGAGGTCACTGCGAACCATTTTCGTTGACATATTACTAATTTTAAGTAATACAAATTTGAAATTTCGCCTTCCGTCTTACTTTTCTTTACTACCGAACAATGTCAATTCATTGATATCAATCGTAGGGCAGATCTGCCACTTCCAATCCGTCCCGCGGCTGAAATGAGAGAGTTGAAAAGATCGCATTCCAACGTTAATCCTCCATTGGTGCTCCTACTTCAGACTCCCAGATGGATCTTTTTCGGTTACGAATCCACGATTTGAATTATCTAATAGGTGTTGACGTTAACATTTCAGGGGTTATTTTTAATTTTCAATTTCGAATTGAATTGAATCATAAATCTGAAATTTCACATTGTGAATCCCAATCTCCGATCACAGATTATGATGAAAT
>JACKZZ010024278.1_pt1:0-7500 | contig 14098 bp, 17 predicted proteins | sample 8027871 | NCBI WGS metagenome assembly JACKZZ01 (sample SAMN15724774, study PRJNA655200) | protist metagenome | isolation source: fluorescence activated cell sorting (FACS) single amplified genomes of... | place: USA: West Boothbay Harbor, Gulf of Maine | collected 2000-07-19
CAGTGTCACGAACATGAGTTCAATGTTCTATAAAACACCCTTTGATGGTGATATCTCTAGATTGAATGTCAGCAATGTCACGAACATGGGTGCCATGTTCAGTAGAACACCCTTTGATGGTGATATCTCTAGATGGAATGTCAGCAATGTCACTAATATGTGTGGCATGTTCAGTCACACACCCTTTGATGGGGATATTTCTGGATGGAATGTAAGTAGTGCTACTAACATGTATAACATGTTCAGAGAATCATCCTTTACAGGTGATATCTCAAGATGGGACGTCAGTAGTGTTACTGATATGATTAACATGTTCTTGAATTGTCCTATTCCTGAAGAACATAAGCCTAGAAGTGCAGTGTGATGTGTGTGGAGGTATTAGTAGTAGTAGTAGTAGTATTGATTTCTATAAAAATAATAAAAAGAAAATTTCAAATAAAAGTATATATTACTAAGTTATAAGTCTCTGCTATAACGACACCACAATGAAATTAACACTATTATAAGTTATAAGTTAATAACAAGAAATCGATTTCTCGAATAAAGACAGTGATTTCATTCTTATTGGTAGGACACTAAGTTAGATCTGTGGAATATAAATCCAAGTGACAATGTTAGAATGAGTGCTTAATAACTTTAAAGATTATTTTTTAAAAGTAACTTAAGTGGAGAATCTGTTAAACTACTTCCGACCAAATGAACTTACTAATGATTAAATTAGTTGGAACTAAGTAAGAAGTAAACTGAAATAGTTTGGTTTCAATAGTATCGAGTATCGAATAAAATCATGTCATGCAATTATGCAGACATGTCTATATAGATATAGGCTAGAATGTAATGTTCTACGAGCAGAAGAAGAGAGAAGGGAGTAGTGCTAGTAGTGCTAGTAGTTAGTTAGAAAATTCAAATTATTTATTTAATTTTGTTATTTTATTACTAGCCAGTATATTAATTAGTGTTCATTGTCAGATGTCAGATGTCAGATGACAACTACATCACTAATAAAAAATGCTATATCCTTCTTATGTTAAACTTCGACCTTTTGATCCAACCAATTAATTCTTAAAAAATAAAAACATAACATCATGAGAGTATCTCATCTCGGCCCTGCTGTCATGCTGACGTTTGCTTTTTAAGTTTTTTTTTGAGGTGATGTACATTTAGTATAAAGCTGCCTTTTTTGCTCTTTTGCGGTATTTGCGGGATCTTCTCTTTGTACTTCTTATGCAACCTCTTACACTTCTTTTTCCTCTGTTTTTTCTTGAAGTTCTCTTTCTTTTTTTTTTAAGGTCTTTGTCTTCAAAATCTTCATCATCTTCATCATCTTCATCATCTTCAGCAAGGTCCATGTCTTTTTTTGCTACTTTGCGGTATTTGCGGGATCTTCTCTTTTTACTTCTTTTGCAACCTTTACCTTTTCTATGTCTTCCTCCCTTTCTTAAACTTCTTTTTAGAAGGTCCATGTCTTCATCATCCTCATCCTCATCCTCATCATCGTCATCAAGTTCCATGTCTTTATCATCTTCATCATCCTCCTCATCATCATCCTCCTCATCATCTTCAAGATGATCTAACTCGGCAGATGATGCTGAGACGGAATCAGCAGTCAAGGCCATGTCTTCAACGGCTGAGCCGAAGGATACTCCAATAATGGCAGCAAGTACTAATGCAAGAAGGGCAAAGTACTTCATTTTTGTTGTTTGTTGCTGTAAAGTTATCATAAGTTGAGAATAAGAATGGAGAAGAACAGAGAAATTGTTAGTGTTACCATTTAGTATACTAGAAATGAATGAAATCATTTCATATTGATGACATAGCAGGTAAGGACTATTTTGTACATATAGAAATGATTTCCTTATCAATAAATATAATAGATACTTATTTTCATGCAATGTTCTATTCTATCGACAATAAAAGACATTCTGTTGCAATTATAACTACAATAGAAAATAAAAAATGCAATAATTTTATATATATGCTATCAAACTACTATCAAATGACATTCTGGAATACTCTATAACTTACTTGGAACAGTTTTACTTTGTAAAAATGTTTTGTGAGAAACTATTATGTGGTACTAAAACTGTCGGGGTTCTTTACGAACCATGTTGTGCAACGAAAACCCATTTGTCGAGTTGAGAAAAATTAGTTGGAAGTAGTAGCAGCTTGCCTACAGTTAAGTTTCTCTAATTTCTAATCTAGTCAGATAAGCAATTATTAATTTTGTTGCGAGGTGAGCGTTGAATAGAGCTCTATTAAATTGACTCAGAATTGAGAAAATATATGTCCCATATCCAAAGAGTACCACACGAGGGAATAACACACGATTCACGATGCACGATAGGGAATGGAGCGGCAAATTTATTAACCAACAGGGGAAGTATAGATAGTACAGTAGGAAGAAGGAAGGAGAGAAACAAAAAAATTATGGATGGCATGGCAGAGCTGTAAGAAGAGAGGAGAGTATGTATGTTCCTAGGTTCCTAGGTTCATGGTGATAGTCATCCCCTTTCCTCTTTCCTTCACCGAGGCAGGTACGAATTAGTTGAATCGAATTAATTTGAGTTAGTTGAGTTAGTTGAGTTAGTTGAGTTAGTTGAGTTAGTTGAGTTAGTTGAGTTACATTTACATTTACTAATTATTCAAATTTAACCCTAACCCTTAAATTGAACTTAACATAACATAACATTGGAAACTAACTAACCAACCCACAGTTAAAATGTTAAAATGTTAAAATGTTAAACTGGTAAGGAATAGAATAGAGACATGAGAACATCAAGAAAGTAGCAGTAACAGTAACAGTGCAATGTAAATCTATACATCTACACTTTCTGTGTCTGTGTCTGTGTCTGTGTCTGTGTCTGTGTCTGTGTCTGTGTCTGTGATGTGTCTGTGATAATTCTGTGCTGTGTCTGTGCACAGTAACAGTAACAGTAACAGCTAAAAGTAAAATGTAACAGTAGCATTAACAGTGATAAATATCCGTCCCAATGCCAACTTCAATGTCCCCATTCACATATCTTCCCCTATACATTATACTTGTATTATAAGGAGTAATGATATCACCACTGGATGTGACAGCAATTAAACCCCCACAACCACCATGTGGGACTATCGCATCTAAGACATGTTTTCCAGCTTTTGATAAGTTATCCATTGCTGTTGTTGTACTTGTACTTGTACTTGTTGTTGTACTTGTATTTGCATTTGCATTTGTAGCTTCTACAGTAGCTTCTACGGTAGCTTCTACAGTAGCTTCTACAGTAGCTTCTACAGTAGCTTCTACAGTGGGTACTACAGCTTCAATGTCAACAACAGTGATAGGGGAACACTGATATTGATACTTATACTTATATTGCATTGCTAATGAATGTGCTGCACATGTACGCATAAATGCTTCACCAGCACCCGTACCTTTAAGCATAAGTGTAAGCATAAGTGTAAGCATAAGTGTAAGCACAATTGAGTGGAAGTGTGAGTGTAGAGATACGTCAGTGGAATGAAAGAAAAAAAAGAAGTGAAGCAATCAAACCCACACGTTCCCACGTTTCCATACGTACATGAGATAGCGATATTATCATCAGCCCATGTTCCAGCACCAATAAGTGCACTATCACCAACTCTCCCATGAGGTTTCCCACACATACCACCAGTTGATGTAGCTGCAGCCAAGTTTCCGTGAATATCAATTGCAACAGCACCTACAGTACCTTTACTGGGACCTTGGGGATCCAAATCAATGTCAACATTGTCATTGTCATCGTCGTCATCGTCGTCGTCCAAGTCATCACCATCATCATGATCAAGCTATTATCACAGTTACAGTCACAGTCAAAGATAGAGAGAGAGAGAGAGAGAGAGAGAGAGAGAGAGAGAGAGAGAAGGAGTGTGTGTGTGTTAGTGTTAGATGTAATTAGAATGTAATATTGGGAAAGAATGAATGTAACATTGGAAAAGAATGAATGAATGAATGAATGAATGAATGAATGATTGGATGATTGGAGAGATGCCAAACAGACCAACAACCAACAGCAAAAAACAAAATACATACAGTATTTAGATTTAGTAGTAGTTATGTATATGTATATGTATATGTATATGTAGACTAGTAAATACTGCATGAAAGGAGTAGGAACTGGAACTGGTATTTGTATCTGTACTCACCCTCATTCTTGATCGTGGAGATGAACAACGTGAATGTGGAGAATCAGGAACAGATAAGAATAGTGTTCCCATTCCCACACCGTCTTCAGTACTGCCACTTGCGAGAGCATTGGCCGCATCAAGTTCCTTCGCAGCATCAGCATCCTTCTTCCATTTTTTCCATTGAGCTGTGTGTGTGTGTGAGAGAGAGAATGTGTGTGTGTGAGAGAGTGAGTGAGTGAGTGAGTGAGTGAGTGAGTGAGTGAGTGAGTGAGTGAGTGAGTGAGTGAGAGAGTGAGTGAGTGAGTGTTAGGTTGGCAAATTCAAATTCAAATTCAAATCATCCTCCACCACCACACTCTACTCCATATGATTCAACAAGATAGATTAGCTATTAGCCGATGATGACTACTATCTTTCTTAGCAAACAATGACTACTGGTAAGTGACCGTGACTGTGACTGTGACTGTTACTGTTACTGTGATGGTCTGTACCTATATGTATAGGTCTACCCGATTGAGATAGATCCAGACGTGTTGAAGTTGACATAGACACTTTGCTTTATCACTAGACTTCTGGCTTCCATTAGCCTACTAATAATACTAATACTAATACTAATACGAGTACGACTATGACTACGACTACGACTACGACTACGACTACGACTACGACTACGACTACGACTATGACTATGACTATGACTATGACTATGACTATGACTATGACTATGACTATGACTACGACTCGACTTACCTGTTCTTAATTTTGTTTTTAACCATTTTTCATTAACAATTTCAATTCCTTTTATAGCTGAGTAGTCGTCAGCAGCTGGTGAAATCAACATAATAGGACCATCTTCATGTAATAAAAAATTTGCAGCACGTATTGGATGACGTGATGTTTTTAATCCACATACACTACCACAAGCAGCATCATTGCCTCTCATGATAGAAGCATCACATGATACATGACCATTTTCATCTAATACACTCCCTCTACCAGCATTAAATAATGGTTCATCTTCCATTGCTTCTACAGCTTGTGTAACTGCTTCTGTTGCATCAATAACACCAGCTATGAAGATAAAGATGAGAGAATAATGAAGATATGAGGTAGCGCCAGTGATGTAGTGATGAAGAGAAGAGAAGGGTTAGGTAAAAATTGTAAGCAAAAGCGTTAGTGACGGATGAAAATATCATAAAATATTCTAATATATGAATGTATAACTAGGTGTAATCTGGATTCCATTAAACTTTCCATACCTTTCAATTTCGAACCAACATCTGATAATAAGGCTTTTAAACATGAAACTCTGTCTGGATCAACACTACTCAGACCTTTCCAACCTCCATCTCCACCAGCTCCACCATGAACAACAAGAACAACCATTAGTCTTTAGGAGTGTTGGAATTGAAACGAAATTCGGACAAAAATCCAAAAAAATGTATGTTTTGCGACCAAAGGATCGGAATCAGATTTTGCCCATATTTGCTTCATACAGTGAATATTTTGCATTGAATAGTTTTCAAAATGTCAGCAATGAATGTCTTAGAGGGCATTAATATGAATGAAGAGCGTTATGTTGGTTTATTAACCAAGGTAAGTGGAGAGAAATTTTGCAAAGGTTCCATAGATGTACTTACGATCGAAGCTATTCATGTATAGTAATTGAAGTAGTATAGTAAAAGTAATATGCAGCTTCGATAATTATCGTTGTTTATTTTTACTCATTTATATCAACTTCTATCGTAAACCTTAAAACTAACTTCATTTCCGCACTCTCAACTATAACCAACAATTCCAATTCACTATGTACACATAACACATACTCAAACTTCAATATCTCTATCTCACATATCATCTCTCTGGCGCTCACTCTTCAATTGTTCATTATAAATACAACAATAACAATAATAATAATGTAACAACAATAACAACAACAACATTAGCTCATCGGTGAGACAAAGAACTTACAAAATTCTCCTGCACAAGGGTTAATACCACAAGAAGATCTTGCAGCAAGACATGTGTTGGATATATTGAATGTAAGTACAGGTACAGGTACAAGTACTAGCTACTTTGTTATTGATTACTTACTATCTACCTGATAAAATAAAATCACATCACATCAATACAATGTACAACTAGTGTAGTGTTTTTTCCTTCCTATGTCATGTCTTGTCTTGGAGTTGGAATGCCTAACTAATCTCAACCCCGCTTCTACTTCTCTCCCTCACTGTTTTTTTTCATACTTATATAAATGAATGAACACTCACTTCATGTCATGTTAAAACCAAAAGCCTTTCAGCACCAAGAACGGTGGTGTCCTAGAAATTGAACAAATTACATTTGTAGAAGGTCGTTCCAATATTATTGTCAGTTACCCTGGTACGTATACATTTACATTTACATTTACATTTACATTTAACTCAATTGTCTGTCGTCCCCTTTATATTAAGCTGTTATATTTGTTGTTTGTTTTTGTTGTTTGCTGTGTAGGGTTACCCTCTTGTTCTATGACTACATCGCATTGTCTATCAGTAGGACTAGTACAGGACTAGTACAGTACTAGTACAGTACTATTACTGTTACTATTACTAGTTGCTTACTAATACTTATATTAATATTCATATCATATATCAAACTGACTAACATGTATGCTTACACTTATCCTTACGCCGACACTCACACTTACACTTACACTTACACTTACACTTATAGGCACAGCTACCGCAACAAATCCAAAAAAAATTTGTTCATTTGTTGGATCCCACATGGACGTAGTCCCAGCGGATCCCAGTGGTTGGGACAGAGATCCTTTCAAATTGATCATTGAAGGTGATCTTATGTATGGTAGGGGAACTACTGATTGTTTAGGACATGTCGCTTTGTTGACTGAGCTGATGGTAAGTGTAGCAAAGGAAAGTGATAGGAAAGGATAGGATAGGATAGGAAAGTCCTTTCAAAATGTATCACTGGTTTTAATTTAGTGTTGTGTGATGTGACTATAAATATGACTATGACTATGACAGTGCAATGTCGCATGTAGTGTTACTGTCTGTGTATGTGTATGTGTATGTATCTGTGTCTGTGTATGTGTATGAACTATGAAGAGGCATGTTATCCCTATCATTCAGTCACCACATTGTGACTGCTGGTGAAAACAAGCAATAATCATTACTTTTTACCACTGAGTTCATAACACAACACATGGACAGAGCGCCGCATAGAGCGCTGCATAGATTTCTTATTGTTTCGTTTGTATATCTCTTTCCTTACCTTACCAAGTCATTTTTTTTTTTCCTCTCTAACTCTCTCTCACACACAAACATAGGCATCTCTTGCGGAACGTAAGCC
>JACKZZ010024278.1_pt1:12500-14098 | contig 14098 bp, 17 predicted proteins | sample 8027871 | NCBI WGS metagenome assembly JACKZZ01 (sample SAMN15724774, study PRJNA655200) | protist metagenome | isolation source: fluorescence activated cell sorting (FACS) single amplified genomes of... | place: USA: West Boothbay Harbor, Gulf of Maine | collected 2000-07-19
ATTACCACTACCACTACCACTACTACTACTTTCAAAACCAAATCCTCTATGTATCTTCTTTTCTTTCTTTCTATTTTTACCACTACCAGTACCAGTGTCACTGACACTGACACTCACATCTAAACTCGAAGTTACATTACCATTATCTACTCGTTGTAGTAGTCGTTGTGATTTTATGATGATTCCCTGTAAAGTTGTGATTGCATTGGCACTGGTACTGACACTGTTACCGGCACTGGCACTAACACTGGCACTGGCTGCGCTAACAGCCTTCACTAATGATTTCTCCCATTTCATCTCATGTACATATGTCTTTGTCTTTGTCTCTGCTGTCTGTTTTTGTATTTGCTTCTGTTCATGCAAGTACAAGGCATTAAGAACTTGTAAATGTCGATATTGGTACTTCCACCTCAAACTATTGTTGTTACTGCTACTACTACTGCTGCTACTACTACTTATACTGCTGCTGTTGGTAGCCGAGCTTGACTGTGACTGTGACTGTGACTGCGAACCAATTGCAATTGCAACATCAATGTCAGGATAAGTCATATCAGTAAGAGTTGTAGTATCCTGCAAAGCCTTTTCCCACTTGTCAATTCCGTTATCATCACCATTGCCATTACCATTATTAGAAGTAGAAGTAGCTATAGCTATGTAACAAGCAGCTCTATTACCAAGTGCCAAGATCACATCATTTGACACAGCACCAGCACCAGCACCACCATCTTTACTTGTACAATCAAAATCAATAACACGACTATATAATTCTATTGCTATATCATAATGTTTAAGTTTGTATGCTTCATTACCACGTAATCTTAGTGTTGTTGTTGTATCATCAGCATCAAATTCTAAAAAAGCTGACATCTAAAATCAAGGTTTTATGAATTGATAAAACACTATAATCTATATTTTCGTAATTTTATTTTTAATTTATACAATATTGTATACAAAAATCTTACTAACAAGAGCTTAATATTTTTAATAGAAGTGGAAGTTGCAACGAGAAGTGGGGACATTTTCCCAAAGGTTTGAGACTCATATTGTGAAGTGTTGTCAGTGAAACTCTCGTTTTGAAGAGGAACGGGAAGGAAGTAAAAGAAAAGATTTGTTTAATTTAACCCAAGTGTTCCCAGATTGTGAGATCCGAAGAAAATCTGCTTCTCATCAGTCTTTTTTATTATAATCATAAATTGGAAATACTAAATACATTTACATAATAAATGTCAAGTTTTACAAAAGAAAATAAGACTATTGAGAGTTCTTATTCTAATTCAGATACAGTAATAGATGACATAGATGAGGAGACTAATTTGTATGAAGAAGGATGGGAAAAGAAAGGTAGGTATGGAAAGGTATGGTATGGTATGGTATTGTGTATGTGGTATAGTGTAGTGAAGGGTTCTGTTTAGTTTGATTCTTACTTTGAATTACATTTTCTCTTGTTTGGAATTTGATATGGATATAGACATCTTTAGCAAAATTTATAATCTAGTGTAGCAATAGCAATAGTAGCAATAGCAATAATTTCCATTTCTCTTTCCCTTTGTTTCATTTAACTTCTATTGAAAGCTCTAACCAATCATATTTTCCTTTCC
>JACKZZ010006577.1_pt1 | contig 14094 bp, 7 predicted proteins | sample 8027871 | NCBI WGS metagenome assembly JACKZZ01 (sample SAMN15724774, study PRJNA655200) | protist metagenome | isolation source: fluorescence activated cell sorting (FACS) single amplified genomes of... | place: USA: West Boothbay Harbor, Gulf of Maine | collected 2000-07-19
CCTGAAGTACCAGAGGTTCCAGAAGTACCGCTTGTACCTGTTGTTCCCGATGTGCCGCTTGTACCTGTTGTACCTGAAGTACCAGATGTACCAGATGTACCAGATGTACCAGATGTTCCTGAAGTTCCACTTGTGCCTGAAGTACCAGTTGTTCCAGATGTTCCTGAAGTGCCACTTGTACCACTAGTTCCTGAACTACCTGCGGGATTACCTGTAAGTGATGATAGGATTGCGTATCCTGATTCTGATTCATTCTCAGGGAATGTAATTACAGTGGTATTATCATCAGATAAATCAATACTTTCAGGAATAATTACTTCTTTACTTGAATCAGTAACAGTTACGTTTAATAAAGAGGAAGATAAATTGTGATTGATAGTCCAAGTTGTAGATGCCGATCCTTGTTCATGAATATAAGCTAAACCACTTGTTCCTGAAGTTCCGCTTGTACCTGAGGTAGATGCAGTTTCAACTGTAACTATAAATTGACTTCCATCTCCTTTTGTAAATGTTATATCATTATTTACAGCAGAAGCAGTAACTAAAAAACTACCAGTAAGAAGTTCTCTAGTAGTTACATTACCTTGGGTGTCTATATTTAATATTGTATCATCCGATCCAATAGGTAAACTAGAAAAATTGGCATATGAAGCGGTAATTGCTTCAGAAATATAAGTACTTCCACTTACTTCAAAATCTGTAGTGGGTGTATTAGTATTAATACCTAATCTACTGTTAGATTCATCTAGGTGTATAACAGATGAAGTAGTAAAATGATTATTTTCATTACCTACCCATATTTTTCCTCCAGCTAAGTTTGGAACATCATTAGATCTTCCGGAACCGTATATAAATCCAGAACCTTCGGTTGCATGTGATTTAAGTACTACTCCTAGATTTTGAATTAATTCATTTGATCCTGTAGGTTTTTGATTTGTGTATCCTCCATTAGGGGCAACATACATTACATCTCCTACACTGAAAGTAGAAGTATCAATATCGTATACGTATCCAATAGCAAGTGCATCTCCCTGTAATCCTGATGGTATTGCCTCTGTGGTTACAAAAGTAGCGGGCATTAAAGTAGGATCATTTGCCTTAGCTATTTTAACTCTAGGAATAGGACCATTACCTTCAGAAAAAGCATGCACTGGGGTTCCTTTAGCAATCGTGGTACTTTCGTCGTTTATAACCTGGGTTGCAATATCAATAATACCAGAAATACCATCAGATGTTATTGGACGTGAAGCTACTACTTCTACAAATCCGTTAGAATGACTTCTAATTACTATACCGACCTGTGTAACATCATAAGGAAATGGAGGTGGGTCTGTTCTATAGGCTGCTATTCCAATATTATTTGAACCTGTCTGTAAGTATAGTTGAGAGCCGGCAGGGAAGTTTGTAGTATCTATACCTCTTACAACTCCCATTTCTGTGATATATCCTACACTATTATTTTCAATATGGTGTGTAGCAACTCCTATAAATTTGTTTTGTAATGGGTTATAAGAACTGCTATAAATATCCTGGGAATGTGCGGGCCAAATAAGTGCCATATCCCCTTGTGAACCTGAAATTCTTACAGGGGTACCGTTATCTATTCTCAGGCCTGATGAATTATATACTTTTTTATAGAACTCTTGTCCTATTTGAAGAGTAATATCTTCTTCCTCATTGTAAAATCCTAAAGCCCCGTTCTCATCATCATAAAATAATCTACCATCTGCATATGGTACTGTGATTCCGCTTGAAAAATCAATCCAATCTGTAGATAATGTGGAGGCAGTTATATTAGAAGTAAGAGATAAGTTACCACTACCATCTGTAGTAATAACTTGACCTGAAGTCCCGTCTACTGAGGGATAAATTAAACCACTGGCGGTAAGACCATTGGCTATATTTAAACTATTTAATGAGGCATCACTTCCGGATATGATGACTTTTTTCCAACTTGGCATATTAACTATTTTATTATTGGTTGGTTACAGGATTGCCTGCCCACTTCCCTTACGGGCCTATAATATTATATCAATAATAAATATGAAAAAAAAGGGGTTAACTATTAAGTTAACCCTCTTTTCCATTATTTTTTTCAAGAAACCTATATTGGTTTTGGAGTTTTAAGGTAACTTGGAAAACGTGCTCCAATTGACCACCTTTAAAATTGGCTTCTTTGATAAAATGTAGCAAAAACATTAATTCATCATTATTTAATGAATTTTCATCTTTAGGTTCTAGATAATTTAATCTATCACCTTGTTCTTTTATTTCTTTGTTTAATAATTGGGTATGTTCCTCTAAAAGTTCTTTATGTCGATCCCAAGTAATGGATGGTGAAGCTTGCTCCACCATCCATTTTGGAATATTCCCAATTTCAACATTTTTTGCTTTGAAACCCATTTAAACTAAACATAATAAAAATTATGAATAAATCCAAATGTCTTCACTATCTCCGGCAACATATAAGTTACCTTTTTTCTCATATCTAGAATCAGGAGCATTAGCACCATTTGGATCATTTCCATTAGTGTTAATAACTGCTGCCATAAATGCATCTGGAGTGAATACATTTTGTGAAGCATCAAATGATCCTGAAATACCAAATCTAGTATTAGCTGAATCAAATCCAAATACTTCACCATCTAGAGCACTAGTTTGTTGTATTACAATACCACCATCTCCATTAGCAGTTGATCCAGAAGCTAATCTAATAAATCTATCAGCTACATCTAAATCTTCTGTGTGTTGGAATGAAGCGGTACCTAATACTGTTAAGTTTCTAGAAATTGTAGCATCTCTAGTAACAGTTAAATCTTGTCCAATTGTTACATCATCTGGTAAACCAATTGTTACAGTATCGGTAGTAGCTGTACTTACTTCAACTTCATTAGCTGTACCAGCAAATGTTAAAGTTTCAGTTTGTAGATCAATTGCCTGAGGGTTTGAACCATCAGTTAAATTTAATGTAGTAGCAATTCCAGTTAATCCTGAACCATCACCTTCAAATGAACCACTAAATGATCCTGAGTTGAATCCTGTAGCAGCTAGTGATGCTGTAGCACCTAGGGCAAATGAAGCATCTCCAATTTTAATACTATCATCTGTTAAACTTAATACACCATCTGTAGAAGTTAATCCAGATCCAGCTACATCACTGTTTAATTTAACGGCATTAATACCACCAGTAGTAATTCCAATTCCTACATCATTACCCGCAAGGTTAAATGTAAGACCATCATTACCTGTAACAGATAAGATTTCATCATTTAAATCAATTGCTACTGCTGTAGAGTCATTACTAGATGAAATGTTAAGTGTTGCGGCACCTGCTGTTGAATCAACATAATCTTTAATTGCTTTAGTTGTAGCAATATTATCATCTGATCCAGTAGTAGCATTACTAATTCCTTCTACAGAATCTACTACACTAGCACCTGCTAATTTAGTAAATGTAATACCACCATCTTTTACTTGTAGTGAATCAGAAGCTATTTCGATTGTAGAATCATCTACTTGTACATCGATAGAAGCAGTTGCTCCTAAAGCTACAGAAGCGAGTGAAATACCACTACCACTAATGTGTACTGAATCGTTTGCTAAAGTTGAGTTTGGAATAGAGGACAGGTCAAATGAAATTGTATCTGTTCCTGCAGTTCCTTCAATTGTTAAACCAGTTCCAGCTGAACCAGTAACAATACTAAATGAGCCGGAGGGACTATCAGCTAATAGTTCTACTCCGTTAATTGAAGCCGTTGAAAATGAATTTATAGCACCAGGTACATCAGCTGCCGTAATATATTGGGTAACTGAGTTACTTAATTGCTCTAATCCACTTCCTGAAACGACGAGTTTTTTCCAAGTTGCCATTGAGAATAATTGTTTTAGTTAATTAAATTGTTTTTTAAAAAATATTATCGATTATACGTATGTAACTATTTTAATCTAGTGCGGCCCAAACTGAAGAAGATTGGAAATACAATCCACCATATTCGGCTGTAGCCCATGGTTCAGGTGCATCTGCGTGTGCAAAGAATTGGGTTATACCTTCACTATTTATTTTAAATGCCTCGTAGCTACCAGAATTTACAACAAAGAAATCTAGATTTGAGGCTGTGTGTGTTACTAGGAGTGATCCTGTAATACGAATGTCTTTGGATGCTGTTAGGAATGTATCTCCTATATACCAATCATCATCTGCTCCTCCCCCACCTTGAACAGTAATTTCAACACCAGTTTTACCATTGGCATCAGAAGAGGTAATTATACTTTGTATTCCTGATCCTGTAAAATTGATGAATTGGATATTTTCTGCTACTGTAGACCCTGAATGTGCTATGTATACTTCTAGATCATCATAGTAATCTTGAATTGCATTTTGATAAGTAGCACGAGCAGCACCTTCATTTACATTAGATCCATCAAGGTCAATAGGGGCGAAAGTAGGTCCTAAATTACCATATTTAGAGACTTCATATATAGGAAAACCTAAAATACCGGAAGATGGTATCTTATTATCCGGCTCTTGTAATATTCCTTCTCCACTAGCTGTTACATAAAATGAAGCTTCAGAACCATCCGCCGATCTATAGATCATTTCAGAAACTTCATATTGACCAAATTCTCCACTTATGCTATTACCATCACTAGTAGAAAATGCTAATTGTAAAGAAATATTAAATTTTAAATCACCTGAAGTATATTCACTATCTAAACTACCTGTAATATTTCTAAAACTAAGTCCTGAATATAAGGGGGCTGTAAATGATCCGGAGTTAACAAAAGTTTGACCCTTAGAAGGTCGTATAGCAAATAATTTATTAGTATTAGCAGCAGTGGGGGCATCAGCTACAGTAATAGTATTATTACCTAAATCTATAGATGTAATTGTAGTTATGTTATCAGTCCACCCAATTCCAGTACCAAAAATAGTTTGGCCTACTCTAATTTCATTTAAACTTACAACACCACTATTAAATGATACATTAGTTATATCATTATCTCCAACAGAAGTATTAGCTAAAATTCTGAGGAAAGCTGTAGTACTACTACCTCCTCTATATAGACTAAATCCATTTACACCAGCAAATGCTAATTTATTATTAGCCATAATTATATTTTCTTTTTTTAAATATTAAAAGAATGTAACTTTAGCAACTGCAGGACCAAATGCATTACCAAATCCATTTAGAGATACTATATTTTGATTTGTTCCTGTGTTAATTTGGGGCGCAACTGTATATACTGCTGTATTACCACTAGAGGGTAAACTAGTAGCAGTAACATGGGGGACATTAATATCTAACCTGGTATTATATCCACCTGCTCCTTCTTGAGTACCTATAGGTAAAGTAATAGAGGTATTAGATGTTTGGGTACTACCATATATTTGTAAACTATGTAATTGACAACTACCACTTAATGCACCTGGTGCTGTAATAGTAATTGCAGATACATCACCTGAAGATTCTGTAACTGTACCCCCAAATGCGGGTACATAAGCAGCACTATCACCTGAAGTACCTCCTGAATTTGCTACTGTGATTGTAAATACATCTGTACTTGACACTGTAACTGAGTTATATACATAATCTTCATTGGCATTACGTATCATTACATAATCGCCTGTAGATAAACCGTGGCTTGTACTTGTTACTGTAAGTGTAGTACCTGATCTAGTCCATGATTTACTTCCAAAGTAATCACCTGTAGAAGTTAATTCTAATCTATGATCACTACCTAAAGAAGCAACATATCTAATTGCAGTGTTGTATACTACATCTACACCTGCTCCACCACCACCTTCGAGTGTTACTGTTACTCCTGAACCTGATGTTACAACATCTGCAACACCTGATCCTGTAAAATTAATTCCATCTATGTTTGTAGCTACTGTGCTTCCACTATATTGTATTAAAACAGCGTTACCATTGGCTCCGTCATTACCTGAAGTACCCGATGTGCCATTTATACCTGAAGTACCCGATGTACCATCATTTCCGCTTGTTCCAGATGTACCATCATTTCCGCTTGTACCTGAAGTACCAGAAGTAGCCGAAGTACCGCTTGTTCCAGATGTACCATTTGATCCTGAAGTACCTGAAGTTCCATTTATACCTGATGTACCAGATGTACCGTCATTTCCACTAGTTCCTGAGGTACCATCAGTAGCTGATGTACCACTAGTACCAGAAGTACCATCATTTGAAACACCAGAAGTACCAGAAGTACCTGTTGTTCCACTTGTTCCGTCTATTCCGCTTGTTCCGCTTGTTCCATCTATACCAGAAGTACCATCATTTCCTGAAGTACCACTTGTACCATCATTAGCTGAAGTACCAGAAGTACCGCTTGTACCATCGTTTGAGACACCCGAAGTACCTGAAGTACCTGTTGTACCTGATGTACCGTTTGATCCTGAAGTACCTGAAGTTCCATCTATACCAGATGTACCATTTTTTCCACTTGTACCTGAAGTACCATCATTTGCTGAAGTACCAGATGTACCACTTGTACCATCATTTGAAACACCTGAAGATCCACTGGTTCCAGATGTACCATCTGTACCTGTAGTTCCTGAAGTTCCATTTATACCTGAAGTACCATCATTTCCACTTGTTCCTGAACTACCACTAGCTCCCGTGGCTCCACTTGTTCCTGAAGTACCGCTTGTTCCATCATTTGAAACACCAGATGTACCACTTGTTCCGTCAGCTCCATCAGTACCAGAAGTACCAGCTGCTCCATCAGTACCAGAAGTACCATTTATACCAGAGGTACCATTAGCTCCATTGACTCCATTAATACCTGAGGTACCATTAGCACCATCTGTACCAGAAGTTCCAGAAGTACCAGAAGTTCCAGAAGTACCTGCAGCACCTCCTCCTCCACCACCATAAGAACCGGTAAAGAAAAATTCACCAGAAGCAGTGTTTACCATTACTGTTTGGTAACCTATACTATCTTCTGTTATAGTTGGGTTTTTGATTGATCCTGTTACTACAAGAGAACCTGAAATTGTTATATTGTAATCCTCATTACCAGTTAAAGCATCTACAGATTGAGAAACATGCCATGCTTCAATGGTATTTCCATCCTGGATTTGGGATTCATAGTTAAGTACTTTGGCCATTTTACTTACTTGTTTATTATAAATATGTTTTTTTTATTGTCTATCTACATTTATTAATATAGTTGTATCAGTTGTTTTTGAAATAGGTGTAGGTTGGGCTAATTTACCAACTGCTATCAAATCTCTTTGATCATTATACAAACCAACTGTTGTTACATATGGTGCAAATGATGCGCTAGTTGCAAAACCCCAAGGTGTACCGTTTGATCCACTTATTACAGATGGATTTTGAGAATAATTAAATTCACTTTCTCCTATAGTACACTTGTATTGTGTCTCGTATATAGTGTATGAACTAGAGAATGAACAAGTTATATTTGAATTACTAACGAATGTAGATATTTCTTCATCCCAGTAATTTCTGGTTCGTTCTCCTCCAGTTAAAACAACAATACCATGTTCATAAATAATGTTACCTATATAAGTTGAACCAGAGACTAGTCTTCCTTCTCCATCATCTGTATAACTTCCACTAGGGGTTATAAATTCAAATGATTCAGGTTGAATAAAATCTCCATACATGTATTGAGGTATAGATAATACCCCAATGGTAGAATCAGAGGCAGTTGGAAAATATCGTTTTGCCTCTAATGTTGTATCTAGATAATTATCGTATGCTGGTGAATATACTCTACCTGTTACTGTACCATCTGGGTTGAAACTAGCAGTAGCTACAGTTGACAATTCTCCACTACCTGAAAGATAGTTTGAGTAGTATAGTTGTTTAATTTGGTTGTATACTAAAGCTTGAGCCTTTTTATTATCAGAAGGCCCAGTTTGAGTTTGATCGGTAAGGTATTCTACGTTTTTTCCTAAATATCTTCCAATGTTAACGTCGCTAGCAACTAAAGCCGAGTTTCCCTCAAATCTAAATCCTTTATTTAGATGTAAGGGGGAAACTATTATATCTTGGGCATTGAGTGTCTTGAAAGCGGCCATTCATTAGAAGTCTAGTTTGATTCGTATTAAGGCTTCTTTAGTGAAGTTCTTTTGAATAGGTCTAGATAATTTAGATACAGCTAAAAGTTCATTTGAATCATTATATAAACCAACTGTTGTAGGATATACTTGGGGATTATCTATAAAATAATCATATACTACTTCCCCAGTTGAAGAAGCTATAAATGATGGATTTTCTGAATAGTTAAATTCACTATTTCGAGCTCTAATAAATACAAAATCAGATGTAATAGTTTCTTCTGAGTTTAATTGGAAAGAAGCACCACTGTTTAAAGTATTAAATAATTTTAAAGTATTTCCTCCATCAGTATTAGCTGTTAGATTAGTACCTAAGTTTAAACCATAAGCATTATTTTGATCTAAAGCAGCACCATTTAATATAATTGTAGAGGAATCAGGTAAAAATAAACCATAAGACCCAATAGTTGTACTTTGTCCATTAGCACCCGCATATCCATCATTTAAATAAGCTGATCCATTAGATCCACTTACAATTTGGTATGCTCTTTGAGTACCATAATAGGTAGGTAAAGTTACATCTTTAGAGTTATCAGTTAATTTTAAAGTTTTACTACCATTAGTTAAGGTTAAATTTAAAGAACCGGGGAGTAGTTTTTCTTTGTATCTTGCTCTGTTAACAGAAAGAGCATAAAAATATTGATTTGTAGTTACACTACCAAATGAAAAATTGGCATTTTCATCTTCTAAAACTAATGTTCTATATTGACCATAAATTGTTCTAGAATAAGATAATTCAGTTGATACACTTGAATTATAAGCAAGAGTTCCTCTTCCATCTTTATCGGCAAATGCTATATCAAATTGTACTTCAGCATCAGCATCTGTAGGAGTAGCTTGGTATACTGCTAGATAATAATCACCAGATCTATCACCTGATTGTGCAGTACTATAATAAAAAGAGGTTAGTTTAGGTGAATTTCCAGACCATACTGTAGATGATACTGAATCCGCACTAACTAAAAAATCTTCTGGTTCTAATCTTTTAAATCCCATAGCTTATTATGTTGTAGTTTTATTAACGGTTACTGGGATAGTTATGCGAGCGCCACTATCTAGGCCTACTACTGTTAAAGTAGTTCTAATTTGAGTATTAGAACCATATAATGTGTTTACAGTAGTTGCTTTTAAGTTGATTTGGGTACCAATTACTGTTTTAGATACGTTTGTACCTAATGTAGTAGTAGCATTTTGTTGAGTTGCTGCTTCACTATTAATACCCATTCCAGTAAATGTAGACATTAGTCTTACATCTGCGATTGTTGCTGCATACCCACTTGTTTCGTATGTTTGCTCGTTATCTAAATAATTTAGGGTTTGTGGAGTGATTGCTAAGGCAGCACCTTGTTTTAATACAATTGAATCATAACCTAAATTAAGTACAGGTAGTTTAGCTGTACCACGTGGTAAAGTTGCCAACTTGTATTTCATAATTTGGCTTTCATCTGGGAATGCTTCTAATAGTGGCATTCCATCAATTGCTTCACCATAATATGAAGACCCGGATGGGTGAGTTGGATTAAACATTGTGTAGTCTATCTCATCATCAGATAGAGCAAATTGTGTGATGCGGAAAGAACCATCGTTTCGAGCAAGTAATTCGCGGCCCTTTTTGGTTAATATAGCATCTACAGTAATTACGGTATTATTTAGATATCCCATTTTGTTTTTATATAAGTATTATATGTTATAAATATGTTATTCTATTAGTTTTTTATCTTCTAGGTCCTTAAGTATTAAATTAGGATCTTGACTTATTTCTTTTACAGTATATTCTGGTAGAATTATACCAGGGGAAGAAGAAGCTGAGGTTGGGTATAGGTAGGGTTTAGGTGTTGATAATATAATGGTACCTTTTTCTTCAACAAATCTTCTTACTACAAAGAAATCTAAATTAGTTGTTTGATCTTCAATAGGTGGGGAAACAACTACCTTTAATTTACCACCATTTTCAGATGGTGGGGTAATTGATACTATTGAATATACTTTATTTTCGTTATTTTCAAATTTAATTTCATCTCCTAATTCTAAAGACCATTGTTCTGTGATAGAAGGGAATTGAACAAAATCAGGTTCTAATCCTCTAGGGAAAGTGGGCCAAGTAGATGCTGAATATGGTATATCGATTTGTTTTAAATCACGATTGTATGCTTCATTAATATCATCAGATTGCATTATTAATGTATCATCAACATTTCCTCCTCCATCAGTATCAAATGTCCAGTATGGGGGTAAAGCACCTTCAGGAGCATTTGTTTTGTTCCCATTAAAATTAAAGGTATCACTTTGAATAGAAGGTGATGAAGTTAAAGTAGGCCAGAAGTAGTTTTGGAAAGCCCCTCCTGCATCAGAATCTTTTGCTATAAGATTTCCTTGATGGAATAAATTTATAGTATCTCCTTGTTTAAATCCTGTTCCTGTAGGATCCCATATATTTGTAGAAGATGGGGTAACTTTAGCTTTAATTATCCATCTACATTTTAACCAAGTACCTGAATGGTTACCTCCATTCCCATTATATTCAGATGAAATAGAAGTAGACCATCCTTTACTTTGCATATAATCTTGAATACTTTTGGATTGGAAAAGAATTCTTAATTTTTTATTATTTATAGAAACATTACTTGGGAATTGAGATTTATAATTAATTGATTTATATTCAACTCCAGAAGATATATTTGAATTTTGATATGCTATTTGCAATATAACATCATAATTAGTTATATTAGCTAAGTTACCATTTACTTTAGCAGATATATAATATTCTCCTACATCTTCTTTATATATATCTGGACCAAATTCAAAGAAACCTTGTTTTAAAGTAGTTAAAATTCTTTTAATAGGAGTAGTTTCAAATATATGTTCTACATCTAAAGAATAGGTATCAGAAGGTACTTTGCCTGATCCCGCTCCATTAGGTGCTAAATTATCTGTAGTTGGGATAATAATATCTCCACTACTTGGGAAATATGATTGTGTTACATTAACAGCAGAACCACTTATACCTGAATCAGGTGATAGTTGTTGTTCATTAAAAGTTAAAACTTGAGTTGGGAAATCTGATCCTGTTGCTTTAAATGAATAATCATTAAATGATGGGGGTTCAGGTTGGGGTGGTTGAAATCCTGTAAATGAAATTGAACCTGTATATTCTCTACCCCCTATTTGGGTATATAAAATAGGGACAGGTTTTTTACCTACTAATTTTATATTATGTTCTTTATTTAATAAAGTAAGTTCTTCACTTTCTTTTACACTAGTTGATAAATCAATTAAAGAACCAGGTTCAAAAGTATCTGATATGTTATAAAAATTAAAGTCACCTAAACGTGGATTAAATCTATTACCATCAGCATCAAATAAATATTTTATCTCTAAAGCAGTAGTACCTTCTAATATTGGGTATAAATCATATATTTTACTAAAATAAGCAAAATAGGCATTTTTTAATTCAATATTGGGTAATTTACCATAAGTTCCTGTATCCCCTTGAGACCATTTATTATATTGAGTAGTATTGGATTTAGTACCATCATAACGAGCATCTGCATATCCTGTTTGTGTATAATTTGATTCAGGAACAGTTGCTCTAACTGCTTCGTTTCTTATAATTTGCTCAAAATTGATTGGGTTTAATATATCAACAGAATAATCTACATCTTGTAAACGTTCGTTTGGTCTATCTCCTACTATATTTCCTGTTGTAGGATCACAATCATCATTTAATTCAAGATAATTGTTAAATGTTACTGGGGATAGATTATTAGGTGGGTATACCAAGTTTCCAAAACTCATAGTATATGAGTTAACTACAAGAGAGGAATTAAAATTAGATGATTCATTTTCTACCTCTAAAGCTAATTTTAAAGTATCACCTATTGATACTTGATAAGGTTGCAGTGTAGTGTTTAGTGTAGAGGTTAAACCATATAATATATTAGATGAATTAATTGAAGTAGTTTCTTCAGCAATTAAAGTATTATTTTGATATAATCTTAAATTAGCAGTTTGCCATGTATTTACTGTGTCCCCACTTCCTGTTCCACCATATTCAAATTCAGTATCTCCAAAACTAGCAGTACCATAAGAAGATGATCTAACAACATCTATTGAGGTATAACCTAAATCAACTGAGGCTGTTATGTAAAGGGGTTCTAGTAGATTTTGATCAAATGTATATAAACCATCATTTGGTCTATCACTAGCTTCAGAACTTGAATATGCAATATATACTTTTTCAAATTCATTTGGAGGTGGACCTACAGGAGTACTACCAGACCCATAATTATCTACCCCATATTCACTTTCCCCATATCCTAATTCTGTAGATCCAGTAGAAGTAACTATATAAGTTTTAAATGGACGGTGTAAATATCTATTATATTTCCATAAATCTCCATTAGAGGTACCTATAGGAGCTATTCCTCTAGTTAACCATAATGATTGGGATGGTTTAACTTCTATTACAAATCCTTCAGGTGTTGCATAGTAAGTATCAGAAGTATTATCAGGTCCTACTAATTCAACATCATATCGAGCATCAAAATCTAAAGTAGAAGTTTTAGGAGTATTTAAATATTCAGATCCTTTTATTACTATTTGACCTGTATCTTCCTTATAATAATATATAATTTCTCCTCCTCCTGATGTTATAAATCCAGGACCTATTTTAGTTAAGTTAGGTTGGAAGTTGTATTCTATAAAACTTGAAGAAGGTACTTCAATATAGCTTGCAGTAGCATCTATAAAGAAAGATAATTGTGGGGCTCTATAATTAGAACTGCCATCATAGTCTCTTTCAGTAGATCCAGTATCAAAAGATTGTAATGGGTCATATAATTCACCAGTAGTGGATACTAAAGAACCATTTTTATAATAATTAGCGTCAGCCCATCCTCTAAAAAATTGTTCTGTTGGGTAATTGGTAGAAGATGAAGGAAAGAAACCTTGGGGAATTGAATGGTCTACATTAAATGATTTAGTAGGTTCAACAATAGTACCAGAAGATGAAGCATATATAATATAATCCCCAGTAGCAGTAAATGTATCAGTTATATTTTCTTGTGGGGATACATCTACAGCAAAAGAAGTATCTTCAGATTCTTGGTTTACAAATAAATGGCTGTATCCTTGAGACGAATATTTAGTTACATTATATAATTGATAATTTTCAGAATAAAAACCATCTCCATTATGTATTAAACTACCAGTAGCATTAATTGGGTTATACATTACAAATCTAGCCCATTCTGATCCTTTGATAAAGTCTGTTAAAATATCACCTGTAGAGGCAATATTATTCATTTTTATATGTTTAACTTTATACCCATCATTCCATAACCAAGCATATCCTCTATTTGAGGGATAAAAATCAGGGTCGGTAAATGTAGATTCAGGTGTACCCCAATCTATAGTAAAAGGTTGGGAAATTGACCCTGAACCATAAGAAGCTGTTTGTGTAATACATGCTGTTAAAGATACATCTTTATTTCCTGATATTTCAGTTTCATAATATCCCGGAATTATATCATTAAAGAATTTTACTATAAGTGGGGGTGAAAAATCAGTTCCACCACTAGCAGAAATACTACTTGAAATTGGGTTAGCAGCTGAAGAAGGACCACTATCTGTATTAGTTACTCCTATTTTAAAATACCCATTACCTGCAATTGATGATCCTGTTTCAATTGTGTTTATATCATAAGTTAAGTAATAATATTCACTACCGCTTACTTCGATTTGAACTGATCCTTGTCCTATATTGGGAATTTCTGCTAGTGAAGTTAAATAACTTACTATATCTTCTTCACCATTATTTTCTTTTACATCTATATAAATTTCAGTAGCTTGGTTTTCATTAGATCCTCCTCCACTACCAATACTACCACTATTTAATTTTAAATATCCACTTCCAGGATCGGTAGAAGAAGTAGTTGTTCTAAAATCAAAATCAAAATTTGCAGATCCACTATAATATCCAAATA
>JACKZZ010002019.1_pt1 | contig 14079 bp, 6 predicted proteins | sample 8027871 | NCBI WGS metagenome assembly JACKZZ01 (sample SAMN15724774, study PRJNA655200) | protist metagenome | isolation source: fluorescence activated cell sorting (FACS) single amplified genomes of... | place: USA: West Boothbay Harbor, Gulf of Maine | collected 2000-07-19
AAGAGAGGCAGAAGGAGACGTTGACAACTCCGAGCATACGGAACGAGGCGGTGGGCGTGTCGTCGTCGGCGGTATCACTGCTAGGGGGCCTGGGCCTACAATAACCCCCATGGGCGGACGCTGCTTCACACTAGGCGTCGGCGCGCACCACGTAAGCGCCGTTCACCATTCGGGGGACGTCTACGCATGGGGAGACAGTACTTTTGGTCGGCTAGGAATCCCTTGCGACGACGTTGACCCGAACGCTCGCATTGAAAGGACTGTTCCCACATTAGTCGAGGGAATAAAAGGCAGAAAAGTTGAAACGGTTGCCGCTGGGTATTCCCATAACGTAGCAATCGCAGATGGCGGGCAAATGTATGTGTGGGGAGGGGCAGCAAGTGGTAAACTCGGAATTGGCCCAATTGCGCAGGAGTTTGAATCCTTTGTTCAGTATCCGATCCCGTTGCCACTTCCTGGCGATCGTAGAGTTCGAAGCATAGCCTGTGGAAATTCCCATTCTGCCGCCGCTTGCGTAAGCGGGGAATTGTTTGTATGGGGTAGTGGAGACGGTGGGCGATTGGGGTTGGGCGTGGGAGAGGGGACGAAAGTTCACCCACGACCAACGTTGGTAGAATATCTCGTTGGGATGGACGTCAAGGTAGCTCTTGTGGCGTGCGGTTCTGCACACACAATCATTTCTTTGGAAGTGCACAAGCGAACTAGGGGCCGGGGTCATACAATGACAATCGAGTACACCGGAGGAGAGTTGCTTCAGGCGGGAGCTGCAGCAGCGCTAGGGAAGTACAGGCCCCGTTTTCACGTTATCAACTCAATGAAAGGCAAGCCGGTCAAATCCATTGCGTGCGGAAATAACCATTCTGCAGCAGTAACGGTTTACGGTGAAGTTTACTCCTGGGGTAGCAACGCCCACGGCGCAAGTGGACACCCAAATTTTGTTCGATTCAACGATGTCCCAACAGTTATTCGCTGTTTGTTTGTGTCGTCTAGGAGTCTAGGTCTAGACAAAGTGTCAGAGCAGAGCAGCGTGTATAACAAGCGAACACCAGAGCTGGCAAACAATGGTGACACAAGTGGAGATGGCGAACAGAGGTGCATTCACACTCAGATGGACCAAAACCCGTGGTGGGAAGTAGACATGGGAAAACTTGCAGTTGTCCACACCATCGTTTTGTGGAATCGGGAAGATGTACCCGCTGACCCTTCTCTGGGAGCAGATTACTATTCCAGGCGTCTCTTCCCATGCTGGATAATGGTGAGCGAGTCACCTTTTGAAAAGAGTACGGGAGGAGCAAATTTGTCGAAAGCCTTCAATTGTTCAGTAGCCCGAAAAAAATTTACTGCCGTCAAGCGGCGTACAACGTGGACACTCCCTGTCAATACGACAGGGCGATACATACGGGTTCAATTGGAATCAACCAATTATTTGCATTTTGCGCAGCTTGAAATCTTCGGTAATTGGGGTACAGCCAAAAGTGTTGGCCCAGCCGATAAAGTATTCTGTGGTTTTCAGAATACTGCTGTAGTAATCGAAGTAGATAAGAACCAGGAAGAGGTTGATCTGTGCTACAAGCGGGCCGTGCAGGCCGATCCGTACAACGCGCACATTCTGAGGCAATACAAGGAGTACTATGGCCATTATGATGAGTACGGGGAAAATATTTCTTCAAAGGTGAAATGTTTAACGTGCCGTGGAGGAGTCAAGTGCGAGATGTGTGTACTTCGCCAATCGTGGCCAGTTGAAAAATGCGAGGGCTTCGTAAAGCGTATGCCAGGAGGTCGCATTCTGCGATTGAACGAGATATGCAAACTGGTCCTCGATGATCCCGTGAAGGCGGTGAAGTGGCACCATAAGAAGAAGAAGAAGAAAGGGCTTTTTGGCGGTTTGGGCTCGATACAAAAACAAGAGTACGAAGAGGATGCCGACGAAGAGGTGGAGGAGAAGAAAACCCTTGAGCAAAAATTGCTGGAAGAGGACGAGCAGCAAATTATGGACATTGACAAAATGAACGAAGACGACATTGACCTCCTTTTGGAAGATTCCGTAGACGAAACATCTGAAGTCGACGAGGACGAAGTGAACGAAATCCAAAACATGATTGAACAAAAGAAGCTAGAGAATAGCAAATTTCCCGCCTTGAAGCTCGGGAACTTAAACAAGGAAGAACTAATAGGAAAAAAAAAGGGCTTTTTCAGCAAGTTCTTTTCTAGGAAGAAAAAGAAGAGCACTGCAGAAGGAAAGACAGATGATACCCCCGCCTCTGCTCCGAGAGAATCTAAAGGTGACGAAGGAAAAACATCAGATTTTGATAAAGCACAAAAAGATGCGAGCGACGAGACTGCCTCTGTCGGTTCTAATGGTTCAAAGGGCTCAAATGGGCACAGGAGAAAGAAAAAGGTAAGAATAAAGGACGAAAGTGGGTTTGGAAACAAAAACGAAGACACAGAATCCGTCGGCAGTCATGAGTCAAAACGCTCCAACCGATCTCAGGATTCCAAGGGCTCACGCCGAAGCGCAGGGTCTACTGGTTCCCGGCGATCTGCAGGGTCCACCGGTTCGAAAGGTAGAAGACGAAAAAAAGTTTCGATGCCATCGAAGAGTCAGAAAAAATAAGATAGAGCTGGCACTCCAGGCCGTTTCACCTGTCGCAGTTGGCGAAGGAGTGGTTGCATGAAGAGGTTTGCAATTGAACGATTCGTAAGATAACTAAAAAAAATTATATATATTTGCATACTTGTTTTTATATTTGCATATACTACATAATTTGTTTTTTTATATTTTAATTAATCAGAATATGTATGATACATGTTTTATCTAATACAGACATGAGAATGATTAGTCAAGGCGAAGTGACAAAAGGGTAATATTGATTTTTACTAAAGTCACAACAGTAGAGATAAGTTCGCAGTACACGAAGTTTAATTACTTAAATAACAGCCAATACAAGTTGTTACTTCGTGTGATTTTGCTTTTTTTTCGTTTGCAAGCGCACGTGATAAATTATTTTAATACTCGTCTCTGGTTTGATATATCTTTATTCCGCTGACTGGAGCAAGAGACTGTCGGGGGGGCATCACGCAATACTGCATTTGCATTTCAGGCATAGTGACGATGCAGTGTTGTTTTTGCTCGGCGTCCAACGGCTTGTGGATCTTTGTCGACAGGATCGTATTCCACGCCAACGACGTAAAAATGGACGGAAGAACCCGCAAATGGGCTGGGCAGTACATGAAATTCAAAAAATTCACTGGTATCCAGACAATCGAAGAATCACGCACTACATTCCACACTTCTTTTTTGCAGCGTATGGTCGTTTCGTCGAGTACAGCCGTTGCGTCGAATGCTTCCCCACTGACTGTGGAACGGAAGTAATTTTCAGAGGCCACGGAATAGCCAATGGCCATGCAGTTGATGAGGGGCGACACCGTCATTCCGTTGATGGCAACTTTCGCCGTGACATTTTTCAGGACGGCCCCAGGGAGTTTACGGTCCAGGAACCGGAACCAGTAGAAGAATGTAGGGGAGAAAATTGCTCCACTCCAAACCGTCATGCAAAGCGAGCGTCCCCAGTCAAACTTTAGTTCCGGCTCTTTGGTCATTTTCAACTGCTGAGCGGCCCCGTCCCCGAGAAACATCACGGTGGCCCCAGTGGCCATGTTCGTCAACAAAGGCTTGCGTTTAATTAGTGCTTGGTACCGACTCCACATCTTGCTTCTGGTTTAAGAATTGAAAAAATGAGCAGAGGAGTAAAGAACAATGAAAACGGGAAGATTTCTACGATTACGGGAATCAAGATTGGACCGCGAAAAAGGTTTGAAATTATTATATCTTTTACGAGCATATAGATTGAAGCGAAGTAAACGCTTTGCCCCTCGGCACGCGCAATAAATTAAGTACGTACCCCGTACTTCTCTTACTTGAACGTTTCTCCTTCTATTATTCTTCTATATATAATATTATTTTCTTTTTTTATTATATTTTTTACCGGTACATCGCTCCTCGTTCACACGCACACACGCACTGATGACTGCACTAGAAGAAAAAAACAGGTTGAGGTCTATTCAATTCTTCATTGCACGTAGTAAAATATTTGCTAGGAGTACAGCATCAATTTAGTACATTGTAGAGAATTCGCATTGATCCAATTTAACGTACCACTGGAATATATTATATTTAAAATTAATAGTCTTCTACGGCGTAGTCTAGCAAGTACGAGTACATATAATTAAATTAATACTTTCGTTCTTCTATAATATTAAGTATTTATTCATTTTGAATTATAACATGCTATAACCAAACCAATAAACACAATATCACTTTAAAAACAAAACATTTTCCTAATACAGATATATACCCTTAATATTGCCAAATAAAACCCAAAAATAACTCTGTACTAAATCAAAAACAATTGAAGTACAAAAAACAAAGAGTCGTGTGCTGTGTGCTGTATATAATAGAGAACCTATAAGTAAGTGAGTGTGTAGTCTAATTGGCACTATTATAATACATTACATACGAGTAGAGAAGATGTGGTTTTATTTTTTTTTATAAATGGAATGAAAAATATCCTCCTTCCTTCTTCCTTCCAATTTAAAATATAAATTATCACGCACCCACCCTCTACCCTGACTGACACTCCTCATTATATAACTGGTATTAATATAGACTCTATAGGAGGAGGGAGGAGTCAGAACGAGAGAACGAGAGTCAACTTCTTCTTCAATCTATAATAGAATACAACTACGTACTATTAAAAGGGCGAACCCGAACCCGAACCCCGAACCCGTACGCACGGGTAAATTTATATATATTATACCAGGTACGGGAACGAACCACCTGGGAAACGAGTTTAGCTGCTAGCTGCTAAAAAGAAAAAGAAAAGGGATAGAAACACGTCACTACAAACAAATAATACACAAATAATGACTAAACCAACTAACGATCGAACAGAAGAAATAATTGAAACCAAACGTTAAGCTTGAATTTTAAACCTTAAAACAGCAGCATGCCAATAACGCTAAGAGCGTCGACTACGGAAGGATGGAAACACGAAACTGAACGCTTTCGCCAAGTTTGTCATGTCTGTTTGGGTGGAAACACAAAAACGGTCGATACAGCACAGGAAATAGCAAGCATACCCCCAATTAAGCTACACTCATCCTACATCCGTTCTCTTCTCCCTGTTGAGGACATAAAAATTGTCATCAAAACCCTCGACCGAAGAGACTATACTCTCAAAGTAGAGCCAACCATTTCGGTGAGAGCACTGAAGCAAAGAATTGAGGAAGTGGAAGGAACGCCCACACACGGGCAGCGCTTGATATATGCAGGAAAGGAATTAGACGATGCCGAGCAACTGCATATCTTGAATATTCAAAACGACGCGACAATTCATTTGGTCGCAGGAGTTAAGAGGAAAAAAATTACCCCCTGCCCGAAGTCGGATCCTGAAGATAAAGAAGTCAAGATTTTAATGTGTTGTGCCTGTAAATTTGCATTGCGCGAAAGAGAACTGGAGATTCTCCATTCATCTCTCGAATCGTTTGTCATCACCAAAGGCGAATTAATGGAATTGGATCTTTGCTCTTTCGCTCGATGCCAAAAGTTAAAAAAATTTGTTTTACCTTTGGGTTCAAATTCCATGTCGAAAACAAAAGTTCGTTTCACCAAAGGTCTTCCACGTTTTCCTGAATCTCTGGAAAACCTCCAACTAAACAAAGTTGAGGACACAGAAAGAAACTATTGTGATTTTTCGTTGAGCCTAGCTGAAGTCCGCCGGCTAAAAACATTTGTGTTGCATAATATGAAATTAAGGAAGGCACTTCCTGCCATTAACGCCTTTGCAACCCTAAAAACTCTTGAGCTCAACGGCGTCTTGGCTCCGGCGGTAAATCCAAAATTATGGTAAGTTTAAACAAAAATTCACACCTCCTTTAAATAAACATAAGAATTAACCCCGAGACACTTAATAATAACCTTTATTGTTTCAAACATTCCAGGACGATGCTAGTTTCGTTAGAAACAATCGTAATTTCAGGTAACAAAGAGGGGACAAAATCGAAAGATGGAATCGTCATTAGGTCACCTTGCCCGATACACTTCAAGAAGGACACTTTATTGCCTCCGACGCTTTGCTCTATTTCGCTGACAATGGTGGATGTGGAGCATCTACCCGATAGTGTTTCCTTTTGCAGAAATCTTTCCTTTATTAAAGTGTCCAACTGCAATCTTGTAGCACTGCCAGAAAATTTACAAAAACTGCAAGCCAATTTGAACCAGCTCTCACTTCCTGGAAACAAATTGACTCTTGAAGGCGTTCGTCGTGTTCTTGTACAAATGCCTTCATTATGCAATGGGAAGTATATTGATTTTAGGGGAAAGGAATCCGACAAGACCCTCAGCCTTGCGGGAAACTCTGTCCTTACAACTGAACTTGCAAAGTATTTGGGAATTGAAGATACACGAGGTGTTCCCTTGTCCAGCGCACTAATCCCCCACCTCATTGCCCGTGATGGTGGAATGGACGAAGACGATAGGAAAATTAGCGGAGAGACAAAAATGAGTGGGCTCCGAAAATATAGCCACAAAGAGCTCTCAAATGCAACCCTTTCCTTCAGCAAAGAGCATCGTCTGATATCCTCCGAAGGAGCCTTTGGCCCGGTCTACCACGGAACGTTCGGCAGTTCGCAGCACGTAGCCGTTAAGGTAATGAGAGGCGTGTCGCTGCACTCGACGGAACAGTTGATGAGAGAACTTGACGCACTTCACCGTTGTCGGCACCCGCATGTCTTAAGCCTTGTCGGGTATTCTTTGGACGGCCCCAAGTGCCTGGTCTACGACTATAAAGAGCGCGGGTCGTTGGAGAATCTGATCATGTATGCAAGCGACAAGGCTAGTCCTAAAAATAATAATCTATCCTGGCAGCGCAGACTTTGCATAATTGGGCAGATTATTTCGGCTATTGAGTACCTCCACACGGTGGCAGACCCGCCCATCATTCACCGTGATATAAAGTCGGCAAACATTCTTGTTGATGGGTCTTTTAATGCCTCTCTCGGAGATTTTGGGCTTGCGCGTTTAAGTCCCGAGTTTTCTGATCTTGCATCAGGTGGGCAGCAGAGTATGCCATCAACCCGGATATTCGGAACGCCAGGCTACATTGATCCGGAATACTCTCAGTCCGGGAAAGTTTCCAAACTTTCAGATGTATTTTCCTTTGGAATTGTTGCCCTTGAACTTCTCAGTTCGACCCGTCCATACGATAGTACCCAGCATCCCCCGTGGATCTTAGACCGTTTTGAAGATTGCATTGATTATTCCGGTAAAGGCCGATCTGAAGTTTTGCGGGCCTTTTGCCCCGAATGGCCATCAGCTGTTGTGGAAGATATTGTGGAAATTGTTAAATATTTTGTCGAGCGAAGAAGCCGCCGCAGGCCCAATTCATCGGTAGCGGCTGCCCAGATAAATGAAATCGTTGATAAATTTGGTTGCAATCCTGCGCAGCTGCAAGTGCAAGAGAATTCATCTGAAGCAGAATGTGTGATATGTTTAGACCGTCCAGCCTCACATGCTATGATTCCTTGCGGTCACCGCTGCATCTGCTCTCTGTGCGCTGCTGAGACTAAAAAAAAGGATGTATCATTTTTAAGATGTCCGATATGTAGGGCCAAATTCAAATCTATTGTTCAAATTTTCGTCGACTGTTAGGTGGCGTTAGAGAATTTACTGGCCCTTTTTCTTTTTGTATATTTTTTAAATTTTAGAGAGGTTCGTGTGTACCTAAATACTAGCCATTATTTTGTTTTTAAAGATAAAAATCTTTATAAATTTGGACACTGACATATATCGCATTTTTCATATCACGACGTGCAATTCGCATGATGCCCCACAAAGCCGAAACACGGGATGTTTGGTCAGTGCTTCTATCTTGTCTCTTCGACAATCGTCTCTGATATCTTCTCTTGGAAACAAAAGAATAATGCCACTACCAGCGCTGCATTCAGATGCCACGTTGCATTCTTTTAAGTCACTGTCACCAACCATTCCTTCCCTGTAGAAAATTTCATTGCTAAAGAAATACGAACGTTCGTCACTGCCCGTAGATGCTTCCACATCGACCATTACCAATGCCGTCGAAGGCGATTCTCTTTCCTCCAAATCGTACACTAGTGAGTTCAAGAACTCACTTCCAACGATCAATGTGGAGGATGTACCCGACAGTGGCACCCAAAGTATATAGGGAGAAACGCTTTTGAAAAACTTATTTTGAGAAAGCAAAGATTCTAGAAGAATACTCCCGTCAACAGGCTTGCCAATGACAGAGGTTATTTCCATGAAGTGAACATTTTTTAACAGGCCAAATGTGGCCAAAGTAGCGCGAGTAGAAATGCCTCCTCCGTACATGTCTAAGTAATAAGGACTGGCATTTTCCACCCAAACTTCTATTTCTGCGAGGGGATGAGTGACCAGCACACTGCATATAAATGGCCATAATGCACGAAACTGCCCGGTCGTGATCGCAAAAGTAACGAATTTGAAATGTCGACTTCTGACATAGCGATCCGCTTGAACAATTGAATTTTGCATTAGCTTGACACCCAGGCTCTTCAACTGTGATGACCCCCCACCTTGACACGGCGACTCCACATCCGACAAACCGGGTTTGAAATAGTCATACACACCCCGAAAGACCTTTATGGCAGCGTCTGTTGCATTGTAAGGCGTGATTCGGCCGACATCGCCGGGGAAGTCTACTTCGTCTTTGCCGGACATGTAGTTGGCGACTATAATGCATACATCAAAGAGCGATGCCTCGTAATTCGATCTTTCCTTGCCAGGGATGTACATGTCAATCATTACTCTGGCTCCTTTGTACAAATCAATGAGTTCTTTCCTGTTGTAACTTTTTAACCCCACGACATTAAAACGTTCAAAAGACTGTCCGGTCGATGCTTCTTCCGTCGAAATCAAATTTTCTAACACCCTCTGAAATTCCCCCGAGTCGAAGTCAACAAGTGTATTGAAGTCATCGTCTATTAATACCCAATTTCTAGGCGCGTCACCTACGCCTCTTCGTTTATGGTCGTCCCAGGTTCTCTGCCCATTATATGCACGAGCGTAAAATGCTTGTTCTAACGGCGGATCGATGGGGTAGCCAGGGCAGTAAAAGTTCGCATGAACCCAGTGATTCGATGCCAATCGGGTCAGTGGCTCGTTCCAACTTGAATGACTCGTTGATGCATCGCCCCCACCGTCGTATCCATAGAATGCCGTCCCCGAGTGGACTCCTTGCAACCAACGGACCAATTTCCCCCCTGTTTTTATGAGGGATTCTGCATCCTCAGATACTGCTAGCTCTCCAACGACCAGCAAATCATTCTTTTGGAGAACCAGACGATCGAAGCTCTCCTGAGTCATAGATGAAAACGCCAGAGTGTCATGACGATACTCTTCGTTGACCTTGTACATTTTTGTCTTGTACCCCAGTTTACCAAGGGATCCATGAAACCAATGAACATCAGCAGGGCCACCACTTTTCATGTCGAGGGGCATGTAAAAATACACCGTTCCCGTCGTCTTTAATGATTGATGAGTTATCCTGGCTCGACAGCAATCCCTTGGTGGAAATAAGCGGAAGCATTGAAGCTCTTGCACGAGTAAGGAGAGAAAAAATATCCCGCAGCAATAGAAGCCTTGAAAATTCATGTTTCAAATAACTGTTTACGACTCTACATCGCTCGGGGGTTAAACCTGAACGATACACATTTTGCTGGTTTCATTCAATTTCCAAAAGCAGTCATTCAGTGAATTCGTTTTACTGTATTCAATGCGACCATTTTATCATTACTATCATTCATAATTCTCATTACTTATATTTCTTCAACACGATCGTTGGAGGGGGGGGTATTATTACAATATCTTATATACGACGAGGAGGAGAGGACCTGTATTATTTTAATGAAATAAAAAATTCACCATCCACACACCATAGGAATATTTTTTTAATTTGTCATCATCGTCAATCAACAAAAAATGCTTTTTTTCTTCGAGGACGACTATTAATTAATATTATACTGAATTCGTAGACGACTAAAGCCTTAATTATATTTCGAGGAAACAGTATTCTTTTATTACGCGGTACGTACTGTGGGTACAATAAAAGACGACTAATATATTACAAATAATTTCCGCTGTTGTTAGATAAAATATTCCCTCCTCTTCTCTTACCGGTTGTTAGACTTCTTTTGTCAACTTTTTTTAATTTTATTTTAGTAGCGTTGCGATGAAAAAATGGCAAGGAAAGCACTCTACTCCCTCTCTTAAAAGTTACGTTTGGTAAACTTTCCCCCCCTTTTTTTTTGCCCAAGCCATATGCGTGGCCATCTCGCCAGCACATTTTGGACAGCTTTCCAAGCCCCATAATAACGTCGCACCACAATTGTTGCATGATAAAATTCTCATTGGCAACTTCACTTCAACAGGAAAACTCTCCAACCCCTCAGTCGTTTTATCGTACATCTCTGGGTTGACGGACATGTCATAGGCAAAACGAAGGCGAAATTCATACTTTCTTCCCGGAACCAAGTTGTTCACAGTGATATTTCTAGCACGTTTGTTAACAATCTTTTTCTCTGTCTCTTGCTCCGCTTGGTGTTTGTACAAATGGACACCGATATTTTCCATTTCAGTGGAGTGGTCTTCAAAATAAAGGGACTCTTTTTTGCGAGCATAGTTCCACGACAAAATCGCTGCTTCAATTTGATCAACGCGACAGTATTGGTCCGGCGGATTCCAGTTGATTTGAAATGTAGCCCTATCGTATGACTTTTTCACACACCGAGGCCTACAGGGTGCCGGTGGTTTGCCAAGTGCTGCATCTTGCTGTAGGTCTAGTTTTCGTTGATGTTCTATATATCTTGCTTCTGCTCTAGTTACCAACTTTTTCATACCATATTTTGTTGTTACTTGAACGATATCATCATCGTGCAAGTCAGGCTTTTTCTCCGCGGGCTTTTCGTCATCCTGTTTTTTCTTCCTCCTTGCTTTTCGGGAGGTAGAAGCCATTACAGAAAGGGTGCGTATAAATGAAAGTTTATCTTCCACCAACCTCAACTAACCACCATATTCTCCCAGCTACAGCCTTCCTTATTTTACTAATATAATCGGTATTATGTTAAAAAACAACAGAAGTGTGCAAGAACGACAACGGAGCGTGTCAAATCAATCATTTCTTTCGTACATACGTCAACAGGACATTCTAAATTGAATCAAGAACCAACAAGTAAATGGATTATTAGATCTACATATATACGTATTTATTTATTATTAAAAAATAATAACCGCTCTACTATTATAGTCTAGCTAATAGAAGAAAAAAAAGAAGAAGATTTAATAAAATATAATAAGGGGAAGAGTATGTAGAGGAAGTATTTCCCCTTTCTTTTCTTTTCTTTGCTATTTTTTACATTTTTTATAAGAATTAACTTAATTATAACTCTATCTAGGGATTGTTTTTTTATTATTATTATTATTTTTAATAACCCACTCCTTTTCACTCCAATCTCTAATTTTTATAGCCTTATTATTTATTATATAGACTAGACACTATAAAAAAAAAAGAATGATTATTATTATTTTTTAATAAAATATTATTATTTTGAATTGATCCAGGATATTTTAATTTGAATACAAATAATTTGTTTGAAAACTGGAAAACTCGCATTAATTACATTTTTCTCATCAATCCATATGTACAACATCGTCCCCTCCCTCTCCTCCCTGGTCGTAATTAGGCACTGTATTTATGTCTGAAATATTGGGTGCTTCCGAAGCTTTGGAAGCGCTTGAGATTGCCCTCGAGGACTCGACCCCACCGGAAGTGATTCTTCGGAAGTTGGCCGAAGTGACTGACGTTTTAAGCAGCGGCGAGGTTGTCCATTGTTCTGGACACTCGAGCAAAGAGACACTGACAGATGTGATTTTGTCCAATTTGGAGGAAAATTGGTTGGTGCTGGAAAATTTGTTCATTAATGGTAGTTTTGAAGTTAGGACCGCAACGATAGGGGTTTTACTGGCTTGCAGCGAGGCGCTGCCCGGAGCGGAGCTCCTTTCTTTGGCCTGTCTTTGCAAGGCGTCGTTCCCGCCCCCCCCGAAACGAAAAAAATCAAAGAAGAAAAAGAAGAAGAAAGGAACATCCGATGGGCAAGGGCCGCCAAAAAAGAAACTGGAAGAGGAGGAACAATACTGGACGCTTGCCCAGGCCGCCGTCCAGACTGCGAAGTCGTTGATAAGCATTCTTCTGGCAAACAAACACGGCGTAGTGATGGCTATACGCGCAACGAAGTCGCTGACAGAGCTGACTTTGCCGACAACGTATTTTTCCGACGAAAACATGGTCAATGGACAGCTCACAGATATTGATGCGCTTACGAGAGCTTTTAGTTTTGCCGTCAATGGTGTGATCACTTGCCTCCTAGAGTCGCGTTTTATTCGTTTTTTGTGCACCGACTCCCTAGCATCGTACAAGGACGCGCGGCGGGGGGACTTGGTCGATGCTAACATGCAATTGATACATCTGTTGTCCCAAAACAGCAACGAAAATTACGCCAAACTGCGGTCGGCGCTCAGTAAAACTGACATTGTGAAAGCGTTAATTTTGCCCCGCATAGATGCGTTGATAGGGGAGTGGCACACGACAGAACCCGGCCCAAGAACAGAGGACTTACGCACGGCGCTCTTAGGAAGTTTGCGGGTTGCCACGGCACTGTCTTTCAAACTGAAATCAGCTCGCAAAGTGCTTTCCGAGCTAGACCCAACCACCAAAATTTTAACAACAGTGCCCGACGCTGCAAATAGTCCTCAAATTTTGGCCACCCTGTGCAAACTGCACGTAAACATTGAAGGGGGGTTTGGGGAGGCATGGAGATCCATTCATAGGAAAGTGGGTGGGTCTCTCTGTGATCAAGTAAAGGAACTGCACCAGAGAAAAAGTAAAGGCTCTTTCAATGTTTTGATTGATTGCATGAACGGCGCGGATGGGATACCAATGGATCGTTCGTCTCGCGCTTTTCATATGATTTCAAAGGGGACCATTGAGCTGGACGAACCGGAAAAAAGCATCACGTTCACCAGCTTGCTGCTTGAGGGCGATGCAGCTCGGCGTCGAGCATCTCGGGCATTTGGCACTTCAAACGTTGTAGAATCAAAAATAGCACAGGAGGAGGTACCAGCAGCTGCTGGTGCAAGTCAAAAAGAGGCAATCAGTGACGATGATGTTGCTCAGAAAGAAACATCAGACGCCCAGAAACTGTCTTCAGCTTCTGAGAATGTCAACACGACTGGTTTTGAAATGGACGAGTTAGACTCGGCGCTCCTTGGTTTGAGCTCGGGTCCCCCCCCCGCCCGTTTTTGTTGCGGGATTACTGGGCAAATTATGAACGATCCGATTCTTCATCCGAAGGGAGACGTATGGGTAGAGCGTGAAAGCCTAGAGATATGGAGGGTCCGAAACAGCAAGAAAGAATTTCATAGTAGCAGTGAGGCCGTGTGTGCATGGCCAGGATCAAAGGACACAATACTTCCACCGGTGGAGAGCTTGGAGACCGACGTGTCTTTACAGGAAGACATTCAGGCTTGGAGAATGAGAAAGATTCTCCGCCGCCAGGAAACGGGTGGCTGGCACAAGTGAAAACATAAATATGATTATCACTCTTACTGTCATGTACGTAATTCTGAAGAACAAATACTTCGTATAGAGATAATTCTTAATAAGAGATCTTATAAGAATTAAAAACAAAACATTGGCCCTGTTATTTTAAGTACACTTAAATTATTTACGTAACTTTATTAAATACTTACGTAAATTATGGAAACAGGGCAAATATAATAACTTTAAAACAAGAAAAATTGGCTGTTATTTTATTATACGAGGTAATTAAAATTAAAGAAAAAAAAAAAAAGAAGGTGTCAGTTCAATAACTTTAAAACATTTTTTTCATTTTTGATTTTGTTCAGTTCGCACAGTACATTTTAATTATTTATTTTTATCAAAATAATTTAAAACAAAAAATTCGCTGTTA
>JACKZZ010003252.1_pt1 | contig 14069 bp, 4 predicted proteins | sample 8027871 | NCBI WGS metagenome assembly JACKZZ01 (sample SAMN15724774, study PRJNA655200) | protist metagenome | isolation source: fluorescence activated cell sorting (FACS) single amplified genomes of... | place: USA: West Boothbay Harbor, Gulf of Maine | collected 2000-07-19
AACAAGTAGACGAGTTCAAGCCCAAGATCCCCTTGATCAACGGCCTGCGCAACCGCGGTATGTGTGAGCGCCACTGGGTTTTACTGAACAACAAGTTGGGCGTGAATATTGAGCCAGAGAGTGATGAATTCACGCTTGCCAAGGCTCTGCACCCCGATCTGGGGCTTGTCACTGAGGAGAGCATGGAAGTAGTGATCAAGGTAGGCGAGACGGCCGGGAAGGAGTTCCAGATCGAGACTGCCCTGGATAAGATGGAGGAGGAGTGGTCGGAAGTCCTGCTGGACATCGTGGCGTACAAAGAGACGGGGACGTACGTTCTCCGTGGCGTGGACGAGATCCAGAACCTGCTGGATGAGCACATCACAATGACGCAGGCCATGATGTTCTCCGCGTTTAAGGGCCCATTCTCGGACCGGATCGATAAGTGGGACAAGACGCTCTCGGTGGTGAGTGAGGTGCTGGACGAGTGGATGGGCGTGCAACGGAACTGGCTGTATTTGCAGCCCATCTTTGACTCTCCGGACATCAACAAGCAGCTGCCCACCGAGGGCAAGCGGTTCGCCACGGTGGACAAAAACTGGCGCACCACCCTTCAGAGCGCATTCGACAAGCCACTGGCCGTCAAGTTCTGCTCCAACGAGAAGCTGCTCGCGCGCTTCTCGGAGAGTAACAAGTTCCTCGACATGGTGAGCAAGGGGCTGTCTGATTACCTCGAGACGAAGCGGTCCGCCTTCTCGCGGTTCTACTTTTTGTCGAACGACGAGCTCTTGGAGATTCTCTCGCAGACCAAAGACCCTACGATGGTCCAGGGCCACCTCAAGAAGTGCTTTGAGGGGATCAAGCGCGTTCACTTCAACGAGGACCAGGTCATCACAAAGATGTTCTCAAGCGAGGGCGAAGAGATCGATCTATGCGCGGAGATCGATCCGGCGGGGGTCAACGTGGAGGACTGGATGACCACCCTCGACGAGACGATGAAGGGCTCAGTGAAAAAGGTCTTGCTCAAGAGCATCGTGGACTACTTGCAGATGCCACGCACGGACTGGATCCAACAGGTGCCTGGGCAGTGTGCGATCAATGCTTCGCAGCTGCACTGGACGCGCGAGATCGAGGAGGCCCTTGTAGCGAAGGGCGCCTTGGGTATGGTGGACTGTTTCGAGCAGCAGGTCAAGCAGATCGACGACATGGTGGAGCTCGTGCGGGACCCCAACCTGAGCAAGATGGCACGCATGACCTTGTCGGCTTTGACAGTGATTGACGTGCATGCGCGGGACGTGACGGAGAAGCTCAAGAAGGAGGAGATTAGTAACGCGGAAGAGTTTTTGTGGTCGTCTCAGATGCGGTTCTACTGGAACGGCGGCGAAGGCATGGAGGGCGACATGTTTGTCTACATGGTGAGCTCGGAGCGGCCTTACGGGTACGAATACCTTGGCAACTCGTTCCGCTTGGTCATTACGCCTTTGACGGATAAGTGCTACCTCACTCTGATGGGCGCGCTCCAGATGACGCTTGGCGGCGCACCGGCCGGGCCTGCGGGCACGGGCAAGACCGAGACGACCAAGGACCTTGCCAAGGCTCTAGCGAAGCAATGTGTCGTGTTCAACTGCTCGGACGGCCTGGACTACTTGGCTATGGGCAAGTTTTTCAAGGGTCTGGCCTCTTGTGGCGCGTGGGCTTGCTTCGACGAGTTCAACCGAATCGACGTCGAGGTGCTCAGTGTGGTGGCCCAGCAGATCATGACTCTTCAGCATGCAGCCAAGCACGGGATCGAGCGCCTCGAGTTTGAAGGCACTACCATCACCATGAACGACCAGTTTGCGGTGTACATTACGATGAACCCCGGGTATGCCGGGCGTACTGAGCTGCCTGATAATCTCAAAGCTTTATTCCGCCCGGTCGCCATGATGGTACCGGACTACGCTTTGATTGGAGAGATCATGCTATACAGTTTCGGGTACTCCAAGGCGCGCAAGTGCGCTCAGAAGATGGTCGCCACCTTCCGACTGTGCTCGGAGCAGCTGTCGGCCCAAGACCATTATGACTACGGGATGCGCGCCGTCAAGACGGTGATTGTGGCTGCTGGCAACCTGAAAAGGGCAGAGCCTGACGTGGATGAGGAGGTTTTATTGCTTCGAGCGCTGCAGGACGTCAACCTTCCCAAATTTCTCTCACACGACCTGCCCCTGTTCAAAGGCATCATCTCGGACCTGTTCCCTGGTCTGGTGCGCCCTGACATTGACTATGGCCAGCTAGACTCGTGCTTGAAGTGCGTGATTGAGAGTAAGAATCTGCAGGCCGTGCCTTTCTTCGTGGAGAAAGCGATTCAGCTGTATGAGACCATTGTGGTGCGTCACGGTCTGATGATCGTCGGCCCTACAGGTGGCGGCAAGTCGCGCAACATCGAGTGTCTGGACGCGACTCTTGGCCTACTCAAGCAGCGCGGAGTGGAAGGATTTGCTTTTGAAAAGGTACACACTCATTACGTGAACCCGAAGAGTATCACCATGGGCCAGTTATATGGCTGCTTCGACCCCAACACGCATGAGTGGCAGGACGGGATCCTCGCCATGATGGTGCGCACTCTGTCCAAGAGTACGACTAGCGATCGCAAGTGGGTCGTATTCGACGGTCCTGTGGACGCGATCTGGATCGAGAATATGAACACCGTGCTTGACGACAACAAGAAGCTCTGCTTGAACAGCGGCGAGATCGTTGCGCTCTCGGACGAGATGACGATGATGTTCGAGGTGGAGGATCTTGAGGTGGCCTCGCCTGCAACCGTTTCCCGTGTGGGCATCGTCTACATGGAGCCCAAGACCTTGGGACTGGAGCCGGTCCAGCGGTCGTGGCTCGAGACGATCCCGCACTATCTCAACACGCCAACGCACGTGCAGCTCCTGCAGACTCTCTTCGACACGTACGTCCCGAGTGTTTTGGCGTTTTTGAGGCGATCTTTCAAGGAGCCCGTGCCCACGTGCGACAACAACTTGAATGCGTCTCTGCTGCGCTACATGGACTGCCATTTGGACGCGTTCCACCAAAGGGAGGGAGTGGACGCTCCGAAAACTCAAGAGATCGAGCGCCTCAAGACACACCTTGAGCCTCTGTTTATTTTCAGCCTAATTTGGAGCTTCTGCGCCACGGTAAACGAAAAGGGCCGCAAGGTCTTGAGCGTGTTTCTGCGGCAGCTCATGCTAGAGTCCGGCGCGAGCTTTGCCTTCCCGGAGGAGGGACTTGTGTATGATTATGTCTGGAGCAAGGGCACCATGGCATTGCAGCTCCTGGCCGAGGACGAAGAAAGCGGCGTGACTGAGAAAGACCTAGAATGGGGCTGGGTGCGCTGGATGGACACCGTGACGCCCTACACGTACAATCCGAACTCATCCTTCGAAGAGACGATCATCCCCACGCCGGACAGCGTGTGTTACACCTTCCTGCTGGACACCTTAGTGTCGTACAAGAAGCACGTCTTGATGACGGGCCCGACTGGGGTGGGTAAGACGGTCAACATCTCGCAGTACCTGAAGAGCATGGACTCGAATCAAATCCCGCTGTGCCTGACGTTTTCCGCCCAGACTTCGGCGAACCAGACCCAAGACTTCATCGACAGCAAGACGGAGAAGCGCCGTAAGGGAGTGTTTGGGCCGCCCGCTGGGAGAAACTTTGTGATCTTTGTGGACGACCTAAACATGCCGAAGCGCGAGGAGTACTTTGCACAGCCACCCATCGAGGTTCTAAGGCAGTGGATGGACTACGGCGGGTGGTACGATCGCAAGGCTCTGTCTTTCCGCAAGCTGATCGACATAACGATGATTGCGAGTATGGGCCACCCCGGAGGTGGGCGCAACCCCATAACCATGCGCCTCAAGAGGCACTACAACCTGATCAACTACACGGAGATGAGCGACAGCGGGATGCAGACCATCTACGAGACGATGCTCAGGGGTTTCTTATCTACCGGCTTCACTGAAGAGGTCCAAGCCCTTTCGGAAGTGGTCACCGCATCCGCGATCAACGTGTTCCGCACGATCTGTCAGGAGCTCCTGCCAACCCCAGCAAAGTCGCACTACACGTACAATTTGCGCGACCTGGGTAAGGTGTTCCAGGGTCTGCTGATGGCAGCCAAGTCCAAGATCGGAACACCCACAGAGCTGGTGCGCTTGTGGGTGCACGAGTCGCGGCGCGTCTTCCGCGACCGGCTGATCAACGACGAGGACCGGACGTGGTTTGAGCAGAATATGCGGAATCAGATCGAGCACCGCATGCAGCTTTCGCACGCTCAAGTTCTGGGCGACGCACCAGAGCTCCTCTACGTGGACTTCCTTGGCGGGGGCGACAACGAGACGTACGAGCAGGCGGAGGACCCAGCGGCTCTGCTTTTACAGGTCGAGGAGTACCTCCAAGACTTTAACGCCGAGAGCCGCCAGCCAATGAACCTGGTTTTGTTCATGGACGCTCTTAAGCATGTGACGCGCATCAGCCGGGTTTTGAGGCAGCCTCGCGGGAACGTGTTGTTGCTTGGCGTGGGCGGGAGTGGGCGTCAGTCACTCACCAGGCTTGCCGCTTTCATCGGCGACTACGAGTGTGTGCAGGTGGAGATCGCCAAGGGCTACGGAATGAACGAGTGGCGCGACAACGTGAAGGGCTTCCTCAAGATGGCCGGACTGGACAACAAGCAGGTATGCTTCCTATTCGTGGATACTCAGGTGATCGACGAGCAGATGCTTGAGGACATCAACGGGATTTTGAACTCTGGTGACATCCCGAATTTGTACGCTGCGGAGGACCTTGAAGACATCATGACGGCGTGTAGACCGGAGTGCCAGAAGCGCGGGATCCCGCCGACCAAGATCAATATCTTTGCACAATACTTGAACCGCGTGCAGAAGAATATCCACATGTGCATGGCCATGTCACCCGGAACAGCCATCTTCCGCGACCGCCTGCGCATGTTCCCCGCTCTGGTGAACTGCTGCGTGATTGACTGGTTCAGTGAGTGGCCTGAGGAGGCGCTGCGTAGCGTGGGCCAGGGCATCATGAACGAAGTCGACCTCAAGTTGGGAGACGACCTGGACAAGGTAGTCGAGGTTTTCCGCTTCTTCCACCAGAGCGTATCGGACAAGTCTGTGGAGTTTTTCCAGACACTGCGCCGTTACAACTATGTCACGCCCACATCCTACCTGGAGCTCCTCAACACGTTCAAGACGCTTTTACTTTCCAAGCGCGTCGAGGTGAACGGGCTGATCACGCGCTTGCAGGTGGGCTTGGACAAGCTGCACAGCACAGCGAGTATCGTGGAGGACCTCCAGGCCGAGTTGACTGCGATGCAGCCCAACTTGATCAAGACGCAGGCCGAGGTGGAGGCCATGATCATCCAGATCGCCAAGGACAAGGAAGCGGCGGCGGAGACGATGGCAATCGTCAAGACAGAGGAAACCCAGGCTGAAGAATCTGCTGCCAAGACCAAGGCCATCGCTGATGACGCGCAGCGCGACCTGGACGAGGCATTGCCCGCGTTGGACCAGGCTGTTGCGTGCTTGAACAAACTAAGTAAAGCGGATCTGGATGAGGTTAAGGCTCTGCGGAACCCACCAAGTGGTGTCAAGCTCACGATGGAGGCCGCGTGCATCATGTTCCAAATCAAGCCGGTCGTGAAGAACGACCCGGACAAGATGGGCGCCAAGATCAAGGACTACTGGGAGTCGGCGCAGAAAAATTTGTTGAATAATGCCAAGAAGCTCCTGGCTGACCTGATGGAGTTCGACAAGGACAACATCCCCGCGTCTGCCATCACAAAGATCGCGCCTTACATCGAGATGCCCGAGTTCATGCCGGCTGTGATTGACAAGTCCAGCAAAGCGTGCACAGCGATCTGCATGTGGGTCCGCGCTATGTACAAATACCACTGCGTCGCAGAGGCCGTCGAGCCCAAGAAGAAGCTGCTCGCGGAGGCTCAGGAACAGCTCGATATCACAATGGCCAAGCTGGCAGATGCACAGTCGAGGTTGCAGACGGTGATGGACCGGATCGCAGAGTTAGAGTCGAACTACGAGAAGAGCAATGCACAGAAGGTCCAGCTCGAGACGGACGTTTTACAGTGCTCGCAGCGGCTTGAGCGTGCGCAGAAGCTGATTGGCGGTCTGGGCGGCGAGGGAGATCGCTGGACGGAGAGCGTGGCCAAGCTCAAGTTGGACTACGAGAACCTCATGGGCGATGTCCTCATCTCGAGCGGGGCCATCGCGTATCTGGGCCCTTTCACGAGTCTCTTCCGGACCGCGCTCACGAAAGAGTGGCGCGCTGAGCTCAAGAGACTAGGGCTGAGCCACACCGAGGGAATCGACATTACCACCACCTTGGGCGAGCCTGTGACGATCCGTTCGTGGAACATCGCGGGCCTCCCGAGTGACACGCACTCGATCCAGAACGGGATCATAATGGACAAAGCGCGACGTTGGCCCTTGCTGATCGATCCGCAGACCCAGGCGAACCGCTTCATCAAGAACATGGGTCGCGACCGCTCGAACGCGCCGAATGGGATCGAGGTCGTCAAGCAGAGCGATAAGAACTTCTTGCGCGCTTTGGAGAATGGGGTGAGGTTCGGGAAATGGGTCTTGATGGAGAACGTCGGCGAAAAGTTAGACGCCTCACTGGAGCCCATTTTACAGCAACAGACTTTCAAGCAGGGGTCCCAGGTAATGATCCGCCTGGGTGACTCGACCATCCCGTACAACGCGTCGTTCAAATTCTTCATGACGACCAAGCTGCCCAACCCGCACTACCCCCCGGAGGTCGCCGTCAAGGTGAGTCTCCTCAACTTTAGCATCACGCCCAAGGGGCTTGAGGACCAGCTTTTGGGCGTGCTCATGGCGACCGAGCTTCCGGAGAAGGAGGAGAAGAAGAACGCCCTGGTTTTGAACAACGCACGCATGGCGAAGGAGCTCCAAAACATCGAGGATACTATTCTTTACATGCTGAGCAACTCGAAGGGGAATATTTTGGACGACCAGGAGCTGATCGACACCCTGGCGTCGTCCAAGGTGACGTCGGATGACATTAAGGTCAAAGTCGCGGAAGCGGCCATCACGGAAATGGAGCTCGACGAAGAACGCGAGACGTACCGGCCGGTGGCCTTCCGAGGGAGTTTGTTGTTCTTCGCGATCGCGGATTTGCGCATGATCGACCCAATGTACGAGTACTCTCTACAAATGTTCACTGGCTTGTTCACCGCGGCCATCCTCAACTCGGACAAGGCGCCAACGGGCGATTTTCAGGAGCGGATCGCGATTTTGAAGGACTACTTCACATACTCTTTGTACAACAATATCTGCCGAAGTTTGTTCGAGAGACACAAGCTCTTGTTCTCGTTCTCGCTCATCATTCGCATCATGCAGGGTGCGGACCGCGTGGACAACCTGGTGTGGCGGTTCCTGCTGAGCGGCCAGGCGCTCGACAAGGTAAAGGCGGACCTGCCTTTAACCGAAAAAACAGACTGGGTCACAGACCAGATGTGGAACGAGGTGTGTACTCTGGCCAGCATTCCCGTGATGGAAAACTTCCACATCAACTTTTTGAAACAAATCGACTTGTGGAAGAAAGTCTTTGACAGCGAGACGTGCTTCGAGGACGACTTGCCTCTAGAGAATATAGGCGACCTCGCGCGTCTGGCCGTCTTGCGGTGCGTGCGCCCGGACAAGGTCGTGCAGGGCATCCAGCGGTTCATCTCGCTCGAGGCCGGCACGCGGTTCATCGAGCCGCCGCCCTTCGACATTGAGGCGAGCTTCCGCGACAGCACTACCATGACACCCCTCATCTTTGTGCTCACCTCGGGAAGCGATCCCACCAAGGACTTTCTCACCTTCGCGGACCAGAACAAGAAAAAGGTCGCGGCCATCTCACTCGGCCAGGGCCAAGGGCCTCTCGCCCAAAGTCTTGTGGAGCAAGGCATGGAGCGTGGGACCTGGGTCTTGCTGCAGAACTGCCATCTCGCCAGCTCCTGGATGTCGGACCTGGAGCGGATCGTGGAGGAGATCGACCCGGACCAGGTGCACAAGGACTTCCGCCTCTGGCTGACGTCGATGCCCAGCAAGACCTTCCCCGTTTCTGTCCTCCAGCAAGGCATCAAGATGACCAAGGAACCACCCAAGGGCATCCGAGCCAACCTCAAGTCGGCCTACTTCAACCTGGACAACGCCAAGCTGAGCGTGACCAACAAACCAGAAAAGTTCCGCAAGATGCTCTTTGGCTTGTGCTTCTTCCATGCGCTTATCCAGGAGCGCCGCAAGTTTGGTCCCTTGGGCTGGAACATCCACTACGAGTTCAACGACACTGACTTGGACATCTGCATTGCGCAGCTCGAGCTGTACCTCGACAAATACGAGGAACCTCCCTACCAAGTCCTCAACGTGCTCACTGCTTCAATCAACTACGGCGGCAGGGTCACGGACGCGATCGACCTACGCACGATCGACGTGATTCTCGCCCAGTTCTACTGCCCGGACATCCTCACCGAAAACTACGCCTTCTCGCCGTCCGGGATTTACAAGAGTATCCAAGTCGACGACTCTAACCCACACGAAGGCTACATGGAGTACATCGACGAGCTACCCGTGAACGCAGACCCCGAGATCTTTGGCATGCACGACAACGCCAACATCACGTTCGCGCTCACCGAGACGTACGACGTGTTTGATACCTTGCTCAGTCTCCAGCCTCGAACCAACGCCGCGGGCGGGATGTCGCGAGAAGACATCATCGCTGCGGCCGCTAATAAGATCCAGGAATCTCTGCCCAAGAGCATGAACATTGAGGCCATTAGCATGGCCTACCCTGTGGACTATAATGAGAGTATGAACACTGTGCTCATTCAGGAGTGCATCCGCTACGATCGCCTCCTCACCGAGATGAAGACTTCGCTTACCAACCTGCAGATGGCGCTCAAGGGGCTTGTGGTGCTCAGCTCAGACTTGGAGCAAATGGGCGACAACATCTATAACCAACGAATTCCCTCCAACTGGGAGTCCAAGGCCTACCCTTGCATGAAGGCACTCGACGGCTGGGTCAAGGAGCTCTTGGACCGCCTGGCCTTTATCCAGGATTGGATCGATAATGGCCCACCTTCTGTGTACTGGGCCAACGGGTTTTTCTTCCCACAGGCCTTCTTCACTGGCACGCTTCAGAATTACGCGCGCAAGCACGTATTCCCGATCGACACCATCTGCTTCCATACCAACAACCTCAAGGAGGAGATACACGACCTGGGCCAAAAGCCGGAGAACGGATGTTATCTGCGTGGCCTCTTTATTGAGGGTGCGCGTTGGTGCAAGCAAGCGGACGCTATTGTGCCCTCCTTGCCCAAGGTTTTGTACACTGAGATGCCCGTCATCCACTTTACTCCCATCAAGGACCGTCCCGTGGATTTCAATGACCCTTGCATCTACAAGATGCCACTCTACAAGGTCTTGTCGCGCCAGGGTACGCTCTCCACCACCGGCCACTCGACCAACTTTTGCTTGTTCTTTGGCTGCAAGAAGAAGGCGGAGGACGAGTGGGTCAAGGCGGGTGTCGCTTGCTTCTGCAGTTTGAAATTTTAAACCATCATATAAGATCTAAACCGTTTAGATTTACGAAACTGGAAAAGAAAGCCTTTTTAGACGCCCTTCCCGAAAATGGGGAAAAAAATACGTTTTTCTGGGCAAGTATTAAAACGTAGTCACTGGTTCGGACAGTGGAATACCCGGTTTGTCGAAATACAAACGTTTGAGGACTCGAGCGTCGTTGCTTTGTATTGGTTGAGTGAAGAGGAGTACTCACAGGGCCTTTTAGCCCGTGGAATGTTTCTCCTAAGCGAGGCATTCCTTTCAAGCAAGCCTGAAATGAACAGCACCATGACCATCACGAACGCGGTGCCCTTGAGGCGCTCAGGCAGCCGACTCGTGGATTCAAGCACATCTTGCTGGGGGTTTAGTTCTAAACCGATGGTTTTAGAGCTAGACTCAGTAGCAGAAAACGCGGGTGACCTACGCAAGGCGCTCATCTCGTCATGCAAGAAGAAGGCGCACATCTACGAGTTGGGCCAAGAGCTGGGCAAGGGCGGGTTCTCCACGGTGTTTAGGGCGAAACGGGAGGGAGCTCCAAATTCAGAGGAGGTCGCGGTCAAGGTAGTCACCTTCAAGGCAGCGCTGGGTGCGGCGGCGCTCAAGCGGCAGAAAGAAATCATCTTGAACGAGGTGTTTATCATGCGCAAGGTTGCCGCGTCGAATTTGGCTCTGACGGGATCTCACCTGGTACGTCTACTGGATGTGTACGAACTCAAACAGCCAGACCGGCTATGCCTCGCGATGGAGCTCGTGGAAGGCGGCGAACTCTTTGACCGCATCGTAGACCAGACCAAGTTCTCGGAGAAGGACGCAGCGGAACTGATGTTGGTGCTGGCGAGCGTGCTAGCGGATCTCCATGATATTGGGGTGGTGCACCGCGACCTCAAGCCTGAGAACATTGTGTTCAAGACCAAAGACCCAGGTTCGCCTTTAAAATTGATCGATTTTGGCGCGGCATACGTGCACGGCGGGTCCCGACCGGATTTGTTTAAAAGCGCACTGATTGGCACGCCGAACTACATCGCGCCGGAGGTGCTGCGCAAGGAATACTCGCCAGCCGTCGACGTGTGGAGTCTGGGCGTGATTTTGTTCGCACTGCTGTGTGGTTATTTGCCATTTGACGAAAAGAGTGAGGGGCTCTTGTTCAGAAAGATCCTCAAGGGAGACTACGAGTTCCATCCCAAGTATTGGCACGATGTCAGCCCCTCCGCGAAGCATCTGATCAAAGGCATGCTCACCTTAAATCACACCAAGCGCTTGACCATGAAGGAGGTACTTGAGCATAAGTGGGTGCAGCGGGAGGGCAGGACCATGCTGAAGCACCGCGAGTCGGCTCTGCGCAACCTCAAGAAGCTCCAGCGCAAGCGCAAGTTCAAGGGCGCGGTCCGGGCTGTGATCTGGAGCGTGCGCATGGGTACAGCAAGTGCGCTCCAGAAACAGTTGTCCTCGGAAGCGCACCCGACGGGTCTCTCTCTCGCAGAACTTTTAATACTCCAGACTGCCTTCAAGGAGAAACACTTCGTGACGCGAGCCCAAGTTGAGGAAAAAATCAACGTAGTTTTGGGCGAAAAGTTCAAAGACCTCAACACGGGCTACATATTCGATCTACTCGACCACCACTCGGAGGGCGTTCTCGCGTCCCACGACCTGCTGCTCGGGTTGGCCTCGTGTCACTCGGAGGAGACTGACGCGGGTCTCAAGTTCTGCTTCGACTTGTTTGCTGGGAAAGACGACGCTTCTATCTCAAAGAACGCCTTCGTCAAGATTTTGCAGACGCGCTTGTCCTTTCAGTCTTCTTCCAATCAAGTCCGTAATGTCGAACAAGACCAAGCGGACCAGATGTCGGGCGAGAACACCGCGCAGCACGTGGTGGGTGCTAAGGGCCAGCAATACGCGAAAGAGCAGACTTTGATGGACAAATTAGACGCGATCTTCCATGAGGTTGACCAAAACAGGGATGGCATGGTGAGCTGGGCTGAGTTCGAGAGCAAGCTGGCCCTGTTGCGTGTCATCGTTTGATTCTGGCTTAATTTACCTAACCCTAACCAAGGTCCTTGCCGTTGAACGAAAAAGGCCTCAACCTAAAAGGCCTCAAGATTTCCTGCCGACCAAAGTGACTCGCGAATTTTAAGATCGCTATCAACAAATCAGTATAGTACGGCAGGGGTGTCGCAACAGCGTATTAAACTCGGTTTCCTTGGCACACCGCAATCCTGGTCTGCCGACCTCGGAGATCCTACCCGCTCGAGCCGTATCTGGGACAATCATCGTCCGTCACAGTACAGTTATACGAGAAGCGTTCTCATTCGTTGTCCATTCTTGATTCCACCAAGTCAGATTTCTTTTTGAATTTGAAAGCGCAAACTCGAGGATGAGCGGTCTGATCTCGACTGGGATATCGAGAAATGCCACTGCAATTATCCGCCGTTCGCTCATCAAACGGGCGACCTACATTCCCTACCCCAATCACAAAACGCATATGTCCCACTTTCCGAATACACCTCACGTCCCTCTACATCACTCGTAAAAAAACCTGCTGGATTATACACCACCGTCTCATTATTCACTTCTCTCGAACATGACGATCTCCCACACCCCGACACTCCTCTCCCCCCCAAATCCCTCCTCAACATTATTGACCTCATCCATATCAACAACATTATCACGTCTTCAAATACCTTGATATACCCCCATACTTTTTCCCATTTCTCCATATTTCCCCCACCGTCTCTCCCCTCCGAGGCATCTCTGTCTTTTTTTCTACCATATATTTTATCACCCTCTTACACACACTCCATAACAGACAGTCATGCTACAAACAACTTACACGATCCTCTTCCGACGGCGGCTTTGGAATTCACTGCACGGCTGACACAGCTCCCTTGGCGTTTCTTGCTTCTTCCCTCAATGCCAAATCCAAGATCAGTGGTCTAAGACAACGGACCGACACCGCTGATGCACTGCGCGAATGCTCCTACCTTAAGCACATTGACCAGGCACTGACCCCTCATTCGGGTCTTCCGACGCTAGCGAAATTTAAAGGTGATCCTTATGCCTTTTTCTCCTTTCGTCATGATGCTGGAGGTCTGCAACACACCCTTTCTGCTGAAGCCTATGTCAAGAGACAGGTTGAGTTCAAAGCTTGGCTTCGGCATCAATCTGTAGGCCGCAAAGCACATGTTGCCGCTACCTGTGCGCCAGGTGCCTCCAGTCTTCTCCATCTGCTCAAGTTCAATGGTCCGTACCGCACCAGCAATGATGCGTGGCATGTGTATTGCCGCATGCGATTAGGACACGAGTTAAACCTGCCTTCACCTATGTGTCCCCTATGCAACATGCCCACTTCTGACGACCAAGCCATCAACCACGCCCTTTCTTGTGCTGCTGTCCGAAGGTCTGGTGCCAGAACTAGGCTGCACAACAGGATGGTTACCAAGATAGTCGAGTATGTCAGATTGATCCGACCTGGTATGGTCACATACGTATGGGACCACAGCCTTTGGAGTCGCAACCCCGACAACCTCGTACCAGATTTTGCCACCTGGACCTTTGACTCACAGCTTCAGACGATTGGCACGGCGTATGATCTCACAGCGTGCTCGGCAACGTGCAAAACGAACCTGGAGAAAACTAGGGCCCGCATCCCAGAAGCCCCTGGTGGTAAAGGCTTCATGCCTCCAACTGCCATTATTGACCTAGCCGACAAGCTGAAGCGTGACAAATACAAAGCCACAGCCCGTTACAATGATTTCAAATTCCAGCCTCTTGCCTTCGAGCTAAATGGTGGTTTCTCCAAAATTACGAGAGGCATTTTAAAGAAGTGGTCGGCTAAGCATCCCGATCGCCTGCCCCTCGCCGACATCCTTCACTGTGAGCTCGCCCGTTGCTGCGCTGACCTGCACAAGGCGTACGAGATGGACGTTGCGCTTGTCCATCAGGGACTTCGTCAGCTTGGTTATTGCTCCAGCACACCTTCGCCTGCCTCTGTAGTCGATGCCTTACCCAATGTACCCACCCTCAACGTGCTTCCAGGTAGTGTTTAGACACTGCTGGTTGGAATAGCCTTATATATTTCGCTTCCTAGTAACATTTAAGCTCAAACACTCCATCTCCACACCATCATCATCCCACCCAATATCATATAATACAGGATATTCTGAAGTTGTAAAAAACTTAGAGTGGGATATTCTTCTCAACATACAATCGTATAAGCATTATGAGATGATAGTACTCCGGATTACTCGCAGAAAGCAGACTGTTTGTCGACCTCCCTACGATTCGCCAGACAAGGCGACGCACAGGTACCAGTACCAGTACAAACCCATAAGCATTCCTCCCGGCCGAAAGCGCTTCTCGCACGACCGGCCCTTGAGTCAGGTTTCCAATTCTCAAATCTCGTGACCGCATACGAGAACTCACAAGGGCAAGGTTCGGTTCAAAAATATTACAGGCTAACGCTTCTTTTTGGAACTC
>JACKZZ010007825.1_pt1 | contig 14043 bp, 13 predicted proteins | sample 8027871 | NCBI WGS metagenome assembly JACKZZ01 (sample SAMN15724774, study PRJNA655200) | protist metagenome | isolation source: fluorescence activated cell sorting (FACS) single amplified genomes of... | place: USA: West Boothbay Harbor, Gulf of Maine | collected 2000-07-19
AAAAGGTAGGTCTAAATTTAAAACTGGATAGCTGTTGGATCTCCCCCAAGGGGTTAAAACAGGATAGCTGTCTAAAGAGAAAATATATTTTTCCCAAAGGTATCCGAGCTCCCTTTTTTAATTTAGAGGATCCGAAAGGTAAGGTATTATTATAAAGGATCCTTCAAAGGTAGAATAAAAAAAAATAAATAAATGGGAACAAAAATTAGAAATCTTTTTGTAAATCCTTCTCTAATAAAAACGGTAGAGAAAATAGAAAAAGAAGAAAAAAAGAATAAGAATACGAAAAATTCTCAGGGAATTGAAGTATAGTCAAGATCTACAACAATTTTGCCAAATTTTGTTTCAAAAACATTTAAAATTTAGAATGGAAAAAAGTTTACAGCTTTGAAAGTAACAGAAAAAATAGTAGGTTAGAAATTTGGAGAATTTGCACGAACACGATTGAGAGGAAAAGATCCGAGACCAAAAGCAGAAAATAGACGTTAACCCCTTAGGGTAAGGTAAATCTTTAAAACGGTGATCTTCATTTATAGTTCTTCGAAGGATAGAGAGAAATTAAATTATCGAAGAAAGAGGGTTTTAGGGGAAGAAAAAGAATGGCAGGGTTAAATTAGAAACCCCTTATTAAATAAATTTAATACCCTAAGGGGTTAGGGTTTAAATAAATGCAATTTATAAACGAAGGGTTAAATTAAAAATAAATTAAAAACCCGCAGGGTAAGGAAAGAGAAAAGAAAAATAGACTCTTGCAAACTGTTTGTATAAAACAGTTTCCAAGACTCCTTTCTTTATCTTCCCTTCATCCTTTTTTGTTTCTCTTTTCAATGCCTTACCTGCTGGATCCTCTAAATTCAAAAAGGGAGCTCTAAATTTAAAACTGGATTCCTGTTGGATCTTCCCCAGGGGGTTAAAACAAGATAGCTGTCTAAATTAAAAACAGGATCCGGGAGCTCGGATAATAAAAAAAATAAAAAAAAATGGGACAAAAAGTAAATCCAGTAGGTTTCCGACTGGGAGTTAAATCTAATCGTAAAAATCTTTATAAAAATACTATTAGTCAAGATAAATCTGATATTTTTGATAGAAAACATTTTTTTAATTTTCCACCTAAAATAAATAATCTTTATTATGGTAAAAATCTTCATCAAAATTTTATTATTAAAAGTTATCTTACAGAAATCTTTACAAAAAGTGGTTATTTTATTAGTCATTTTTTTATTGATGAGTCTAAAGAAGCAATTACTATTAAATTGGATCTTTTTAGTCGATCAGCTACAAGTAAAGCTATGAACTTTGGACATCTAGATAATTTGGTGACTGGAGGATCTCTAACCCCTTCTTTTTTCTCATCTAAAAACAAATTTCAAGAAATTAAAGAATCTTCAAGAAATAACGAGGGATCGGATTCCCTAAGAAAAAGAAGTTGGACAAAGCGTCGTCTAAAATGGAGAACTTTGAATTCTAGAGATTTTCAATTTTTTTCTAAATTTCTTGAAAAAACTGTTACCGGAGGTGTACCTATTAAATGGAAAATTAGACTTTTGAATAAAAATCTTAATTATAACAGTAATCTAATAAAAAACCTTTTTAGAAACCTCGGTCGATCTAAACGTCAACCCTTTTTTAATGATGGTCTTAATGTTTTTAGTCTAGTTCTGAATGAGCCTCATGCTCCACTTCTAGCTGAATATATTGCTTAGGAACTTTCTCAATTGCGTCGACATTCTAATTTGATTCAATTTATTAAAGAGGGCCTGAAACTAGGTTTGGAAAAAGATCTTTTCTCTAAAACAAGTAACCAAAAAACTGCGGATGAACCTTCAATCAATTTGGTAGGTTTTCTAATTCAAATTAAAGGTCGTATTAATGGTTCAGATAGATCTCGACGTTTGAAATATCGATATGGTTCTCTACCATTGCATACTATTGATGCTCCTATTGATTAGGCTTTTAGTGAAGCTCTTACAAGCTATGGAAAATCCAGTGTAAAAGTTTGGCTAAAATAGGCTTTATTTCATAATAATCTCTTAGAATATGGAATATCCTTTAATTATCTTCCTTTATTTTATTAACTCCTTACCCTGCGGGAACCCCGGAGGGGTTACCCTGCGTTTATAAATTGCATTTATTTAAACCCCGGAGGGGTTTTTAATTTAACCCTGCCTTTATAAATTGGATTTATTTAAACCCCGGAGGGGTTTTTAATTTAACCCTGCGGGTAGCTTTTTTGATTTAAAGGATCTATTTTCACTTTAGAAAGCTATCTTCCCCTTGGGGAGATCTATTTTCTCTTTAGGCAGCTAACTTTAGGATATTACCTTTTTATTTATCTACACAAGTAACCAAAGCTAGATTCTCTTCAACTCTAAGATATAATTCCCTAGAAAGAATCAAAGAAGATAAATAAAAAGAATTAAATTAAACTAAACTAAACTAAACTAAATTAAATTAAATTAAATTAAATTAAATATAAATGCTACTTCAACCAAAAAAACGAAAATTTAAAAAGAATAGAAAAGGACGACTAAGAACAGATATTAGTTTGAGTGGAGCTAATTCCCACATAAATCCTTTTAAGTTTTCACTTAAATAGGGAGATTTTGGTCTCCGTGCTCACGAAGGTGGAAGACTAAGCGCTAGACAAATTGAAGCTAGTCGTAGAGTTATTAGTCGTTCTTTGGAACGTAAAGGTAAACTTTATCTTAGAGCTTTTCCTGATACACCAATTACTTCGAGACCTGCAGGTACACGTATGGGGAAAGGTAAAGGTGCAGTAGATTAGTAGGTAGCTGTACTAAAACCAGGTCAAATTATTTTTGAAATTATGGGTGTATCTGAAAAAATGGCAGTAGGTGCTATAAAAAGTGCTTCAAAAAAAATCTCTTTGATTACTGGGCCTGTTATTAGAAGTTCAGTTCTAGATCCAGAAAAGAAATAAATATTAACCCCTTCGGGGAAGAAAAAGAATAGCAGGGTTAAATTAAAAATAAATTAAAAAGGTAATTCCCGTCCTTTATTGTATTACTTTTAGGATCCTCGAAATTAAAGAAGGAAGGTCTAAATTAAAAACAGTATAACTGCCTAAAGTGAAAGAGATCCTTTAAATCAAAAAAGCTAGGTCGAATATAGACTTTTTAAAACTTTAATTGTTTAATTCATGTAGTAAAAATATCGTAAAATTTTATTTATTTTTTTCTTTTTATCCTTTTTTTTCGAAAGTTGCGGAAACTAAATGAATAATTAAAATTTGAAATATCCAACTGTCAGAATAGATTGCTTTTTTTAACGCCTTTTGAAAGCCATTTTATTTTTGGAATCTTAAGAGGTCGAATGAAAACCCTGATCTATTTTAAGCAGTTCTCTTTTTAATACCTTATTTTAGCTGCCTAAAGAGAAAATAGATCTCCCCAAGGGGGGAGATAGCTTTCGGATCCTCGAAATTAAAAAAGGAGGTCAGACACAAAAAGTGAAGGATATCTTATAAGATAACTAAAGATTTTGTTTTTTCTCAGATTTAAAGGGAAAAGATAGTAATCAAATACCTTTCGGATCCTTTAAATTTAAAGGAAGGGAGGTCATATATAAAATTAACAAGAATATTATGCCTCAATTGGATATTGGATCTTATCTTCCTCAAGTCGTTTCACTTATTGTAGTCTTTTCTATTTTCTATCTAATTGTTCTAAAAAATATTCTACCAACTATGGGTACTATTCTAAAAGTACGTGCTAAAAAGTTGAGTCAAGGACAAGATCTTATTGGTAACATGGAAACAGAAAACAATAAAATTGTAGTTGAATATGATAATATTCTAAGTACCTCTTTGAAAGAATCGGGACAACTATTGCAAACAACAGCTGGAGATTCATCTGCATGGATTAATGACAGCCTTCTAAGCACTACTAGTACATCTACTAGTAAACCTGTAGTTTCAATGAATGACTTTTATGTTAAAAGTCTAGGTGATATTACAGCAAAAAAACTATACTTTCTTAGATCTATGTAATGAAATTATCGAAGGATCCGGTTTTTCTTAGACTTCTTGAGAAAAGTTGTTTTTCACTTTGAAAAACCGGATCCCATAGGTAATAAAGCAGGGTGTATAGCTCAGTTGGTTAGAGCGGAGTCCTTTTAAGTCTTAGGTCAGAGGTTCGAGTCCTCTTACACTCATCTTTATTAAATAAGGGGTTAGATTATCAAAAAGAGTACCTGTCGGATTCTCTAAATTAAAAAAGGGAGCTCTAAATTTAAAACTGGATTCCTACCGGATCCTAGAAATTAAAAAGGGAGCTCTAAATTTAAAACTGGATTCCTAGGCTTATTAAAATAAAAAGAAAAAATAAATAATGGATTTTCTAAGTGATATGATAGCTCGACTAGAAAATGGGCAAGGTGCACAAAAAACATAGATTTATCTTAAATAGAATAAAATTTGTTTGAGGGTAATCCAAATTCTTCAAAATGAAGGTTTTATTAGTCACTAGTCTTTGGTTACAGTAGAAAAAGAAAATAAAAATTTTAGTAAAGAAATCCTTAAAAAGTCTTCAAAAAGATTGGCTTCAAAAGAAATTAAAGTTTATTTTAAAAGATAGATGATAGCAAAAAATATGAAAACTAGTTTTTATTATAAAATCTTTCATATTTCACGGGTATCAAAAGGAAGTCGTAGAATTTAGATAAAAGTAAAAGATCTATGGAAGTTGGAACAAGGTTTGGGTATTTAGCTTCTTTCTACAAATAGAGGTCTAATTACCGACAGAGAAGCCAGACTATTTAAAGTTGGAGGAGAAGTTTTGTGTAAAATTCGTTTATTTTTCTTAAACCTTCTTCATTCCCTCAGATTTAAAAGGATATTTTTCAAAGGCAGTTTTAAAGCCTATTTTCCTTTGGATTCTTCAAAAGTAGGCAAAAATCAGATTAGAAGGCCTTAATTTTCCTACTTTTACCTTATTTAACCCTGCTATTCTTTTTCTTCCCCGAAGGGGTTACCTTATTTTACCTGCCGGATCCTCTAAATTAAAAAAGGGAGCTCTAAATTTAAAACTGGATAGCTGCCTAAAGATAAAATAGATCTCCCCTAAGGGGAAGATAGCTGCCTAAAGATAAAATAGATCCTCTAAATAAAAAAAGAATCCGGTAGGTATCCGAGCTCCCTTTTTTTATTTAGAGGATCCGGTAGGTAATTTATTAAAATAAGAGGTTATTAAAATAAATTAAAAACCCGGAAGGGTTAGATAAAATAAAAATATATATATAAGATGTTTGTCATTGATATTAATCCTAATAATTTTTTTAAAGGTATTGGGCTTGAAAAAGATATGGTTTTTCATAAAAGTCTTTTTGGGAATGAGAAAAGAAAGATCTCATTGTGGATAAATAAAGAAAAAGATTGGGATCTCTATTTGTATAGATCTGTATCTAATAAAAATCAAAAAGGGGAGATCCTCAGAGTTGAAGCAGGTACTCTTGTTAAAGTTATTTGGTTTAATAATGAAATTCCCTAGGGAAAGATTAAAGATAATCCTTTGTTTGGAGGGCCCGCTCAACTAAAAATTTACCCAAAAATCCCAAACCTTACCTCAAAAAGAATAAATGACTCGTTTTTTAAAAAAACCTCTAGTTCAGATAATTTGAAAATTATACCTTTTCCTTCAGAACTACTTATTAACCCCTTTGGGTTCCCGGAGGGTAAAATAAATAAAAAACCCGAAGGGGTTACTTCACATCATAGTTCTAATCTATCTAAAGAATAGAAATCCATGAAATCTAAAAAAATGGAGATTTATTCATCAAAGAAAAAAAAAGCCCATCAAAGTACAAAAAATATTTTTTTTATGTCTCATTTGAAAGATATTGTTTAGGGACATAAGTATAAAGTTTTTATCTCTTTGAGAGGTATTGGTTAGCGTGCTTTTCTATCCGAAGATAATAAGTATTTGAATTTTAAACTAGGTTAGACCCACCCCATTCATGTAAAAATTCCATCAGGAATTAAAGCAACCACTTCCACAGATAGAAGTGCCACCATTGGTGGAGGAGATAATCAATTTCTTAAACTTGAAAGCCCTAGTAAAGAAAAAGTAAGTCAATTTGCTAATTTGTTGGTTACCCTACGACCACCAGAACCATAGAAAGGTAAAGGTCTTTTGATTCGTAGTAAAAAAGAAGATTTGCGACGCCAACTTTTGCGAAAACAAGGAAGACGTAAAGCTGCTTTATCTACAATTACTTTTGATATTAAAATAACCCCCTTCGGGTTTTTAATTTATTATCCGACCTAGGGGAAGGATCCTAACCCCTTCAGGGAAGAAAAAGAATAGCAGGGTTAAATTAAAAATAAATTAAAAACCCGCAGGGTTAAATTAAAAATAAATTAAAAACCCGCAGGGTAAGGTAAAATAAGATAAAATAAGGGATTAAGAAGATTTTTTTTTAAGGCCTTTTGAATATCACTTTATTCTGTTTCCTTTTTAATTTTATCCTTTTGGGAGCTTTGAATTATCTGATCTTTGATTATTTAACCTTCTCCCAAGGAGGATATCTCCACTTTAGTCCTCGATCAAGCTTTGTGAAAAATATCTTAAGAAAAGGGGGTTATCCTAGTTCCCTTTTTTAATTTAGGATATCCTACAGGTATTCTTTTAACTCAAATCTAGGATTCTTTCCTTAAAAGTTAAAGGCATCCTTTTTAGATCTAAAAGCTGTTATTAAAATAAAGGGCTACCTACCGGATCCTAGAAATAAAAAAAGGGAGCTCGGATACCTGCCGGATCCTCTAAATTAAAAAAGGGAGCTCTAAATTTAAAACTGGATTCCTTTATAAAGTGAAAATAGATCTCCCCAAGGGGAAGCTAGCTTTCGGATCTTATAAATTATCCAAGCTAAGGACAGATAAAAAAGGAAGCTCGGATAATAAAATAGAAAAAATAATGAATAAAAAAACTAAAAACCTAGATAAAAACCATCTTTCTAATAGAAAACAAAAAATAACTACTAATAAAAACCATAGAGATGCTCTAAAATTGATAATAAAAGCTGGAGTACATTTGGGACACTAGGAATTGCATCCTAAAATAAAAGCTTACCTTTCAGGTAATAGAAAAAATAGAAAAATTTTGGATTTGAAACAAACCTTTAAATTCCTTTACTATTCAAAAATTCTTGTAGATGAGGTTTATAAAAAAGGAGGCACTATTTTGTTTGTTTGTACTCGCCCAGGTATTTCACAAATAATTCAAGGCATTCTTCCTAAAAATAATAGAATCCTTTTTATTAATCATAAATGGGTAGGAGGTACACTAACTAATTGGGATGAAATTATTAAATAGACCTTTGATATGAAAATAAATAATAAGCTACCTTTTCTAAAAAAGTCTAAAGCTAAACGTTTTGGTAACTTGTTTAATCCTTTTTTGACTTTGTTTTCTGTTCCTGAAGAAAAATAGAATAAAGAAAATCTAGAAAATACACTTAAAATCCAAGCACCTTCTTTGGTAGTCCTTTTTCATGGGAGTGATCAAATTATCCCCCTAAGAGAAGCGAAAAAAACACATACACCAGTAATTTCAATTGTGGATTCAGATGCAAATCCTGAAGATATTTTTTATCCTATTCCTGGAAATGATGATAGTATTCGTTCTCAATATCTTTAGGCACGAACACTCTTTCATGGGATTCCTTCTTTGAAAAAATTAAAATAAGGGATCCGACCTTCCTTTTTTAATTTAGAGGATCCGAAAGCTATCCTGTTTTTAATTTAGACCTCGCGGAAGGCTCCTAACCCCTTACCCTTCGTTTATAAATTGCATTTATTTAAACCCTAAGGGGTTAGGGTTTTTAATTTATTTTAATAAGGTAAGGGGTTAATAAAAAAAATAATAAATAATTTATGGGACATCTTAGAACACCAGCAAAATTTAAAAAATCTTCTCAATAGAGATCAAATTTGCTACTTTCTCCAAAACTTCAAAGGTAGGCAAAAGAGCAAAAAAAAGAAAAGTGGTCTTTTATTAATAGTAACTTTCAACCGCGAATTTCACCTTTGGAACGACTATCAAGAGAATTTGCCTTGGAATGGAAGATGAAACAATCTTTGAAAGCTCATTTTTTTATTCAAGGAGATAATAAATAGAATAAGTTTAAAGACTATAGTGAAAAAAAAGCTACTACTTTTTCTAAACTTATAAAAAAGACACAAAAAAAAAATATAGTAAAATCATCCAAAATTAACCTCTTTCTAGCTCTTTGGGAATCTCGTTTGGATATTTGTCTATGGAAAGGACATCTACTTCCTTCTATTTCTATGAGCCGCGAATTTATTCATAGTGGCTTTGTTTAGGTTAATGGAAAACAAGTAAAAAAACAATCAAAACTTCTTAAAAAAGGGGATTTTGTGGAAATTGATTTCCTAAAAAACCAAAATAATAAGGTAACCCCTTCGGGTTATAAATTTATTCTAATAAAAGAAAGATCACAAGAAACTAGAGAATAGCTTCCTTTGTCAAAAAATAGCTACTGTTTTGCTGCTAACTATCATCGTATTTTTTCTCTAAATACTTTTAAAAAAAACATCAACTTGAATTCTAAAAATGATTTTAAAGTCTATAATAGACTCTTGGCTAAAAATCTTCTTTAGTATACTCTTTTCTTTCAAAAATCTGGTCTGGATTATACTTCTTTTTTTATTCCTAAAGTAGAAGAAAAGCTTTTTGAGAAAGTTAAAATTCTTAGTTCTCCTTTCTATATAACAATGATAATAAAAAAAGGTTTTTTGTCTTCTACTAGTACAAAAAATAATTATCTAACTACATCTAATTTTCTTCATGGTATTGATCTAAATATTCCTTCATCTTCTGCTTAGATAAAAACTCAAAATAAGTCTTTACCTTTGGGTTTTTCTAAGTGCAAGTTCACTTTAACAAAAGTCGGTTACTTGAGGATCCTTTTAATCTTTCTTCTCCTAAGGTAGGATATCCACCGCTTTAAAAGGAAAGAGGCTCATTTAAACTCAGGACGAATAATACCGTAATTTAAAGGATCCATATTCCACCTTATATATTAACCCCTTTGGATTCCCGTAGGGTAACCCCTTCGGGGAATAAAAAGAATGGCAGGGTTAAATTAAAAATAAATTAAAAATAAATTAAAAACCCGCAGGGTAAAATAAAGATCATTTGATAACAACTATCCTTCTAGTTTTATGTGGCTTTCTGCCATAAATTGGAATAATGGTATAATTTACCCTTGAATTTAGAGTTTATAAGATGGCAAAATATTACTAAAGTAATTGGCTAACTGGCATGGCATGGCATGGGATAAAGATGAAAAAGATAGAAAGGAAGCTTAGAAGTGAGATAGTAGCTTGGTGTGAGAATGAGGAAGAGTGTGAAAGGAGTAGACAAGGTGGAAAGTAAATGGCCGCTTGTGGGGATAGCTAGAGAAGAGATCGAAGCGGATCGTGAGATGGGCTTAAAAATGGATAAGAGTGTTAGTGAAAGGTAGGTGATAGTTGAAAGTAAATGGCCGCTTGGACTCCCAAGTCCCTTACTGTCGGAGTAACCCCTCCGGGGAAGAATGGCAGGGTATAGACAGTGGGTGTTGGATGAGGTTTTGGTAGATAGGCTTAGAGAGTAGAGGTTTATAATTGATTTGAATATCCTCGGACCCTTTTTAAATTGAGAGGCTCCGGGAGGTAATTTAAAGGGAGTGATTGGAAAAGCTTTAGGATAACCCTAGGAGTGAAGGAAGGAAAGATTTTAGGGTGAATAGCTGGAGGACGGAGGATGATCGAAGCAGCGGTAAGGTAGGTCTTCGAAACGAGAACCGAACCCTCTACCAAATAGAAGAAGGCTTGTTAGCGGATATCATAGAATGATAAAGATGGATAAGGTGTTTAAAATAGTAGGAGTCCAATTGTGGTGGCTTTAGCTGATTTCCCATTGTAAGTGAATCATATGCTGGGGTGGAAGATATTAGGATATGAGGGATTTGGTATATTAACCCCTTAGGGTTTTGAATTTACCCTGCGGGAATCCGGTGTATTAGGATTGAAGACTACGGAAGATGAGACCGGATCTGAAATCCTAAGTGTGGTAGGAAGGTATTTGTGAGGAATGGACTTAATGACTGGACGATGATGGTAAAGAACCTTGTCGGTGCCCATTTACTTGTGGGCATCTCATGTGGGATAGGTGATTGAACCCCTTCGGGTTTTGAATTAACCCTCCGGGTAGGAGATGATAAAGATTTGTATCCTGATGATCAACCTCTCGTGGAGGGAACGACGAATGAGCCACGAATGTCCGGCTACATGGTTAGGGGACCGCGAGAAGTTGATCAGATGCCGGAGTACCTGAAGGAGTCCCTGCCTTTATAAATTGGATTTATTTAAACCCTTCGGGGTTTTTAATTTAACCCTGCGATTCTTTTTATTCCCCGAAGGGGTTAAGAGAAATTTGAATTTTATTCTGAAAGAAAATAATACAATCAACAGTAGTTATATGAATATCTTCTTCATTTTGATTATAATGATATGTAATAATAAACTTTTCTATAGGAATGTCTTTATTCATATAAAGTTCTTTCCAAGTCTGAATAGAATTCCAATCAAATAGATTCCAGTTATCAATTTCATAAAGAGTATTTTTAATAATAGGCAAGATAAGAATAGATGCAGAATTGAAATGATTCTCAAATTGCAATTTAAAGCGTAGAACTTTAGTTTTAGGTACCCTGCCTTTATAAATTGGATTTATTTAAACCCTTCGGGGTTAGAAAAAGAGTGTCTTATCTTCTTCTACTAGTGGGAAAAGTTGCAGGTGACCAAAATTTAAGAAAGATATAAAGAGAACCCCCAGCCGTGAGGATATTCACATATAAAAATATGAGGATATTTAAATAAAAAAGGATTGAGTGAAAATGCAGCTTGACGGATAAGTTCAAAATAGTCTTCTTTGAAAGCTTGAAATTGTAACCCCTTGGGGTTTAAATAAATGCAATTTATAAAGGCAGGGTACAGTTTTTAGATCATCATATAGTAGAATTGCAGTTTCAAGATCTTTTCTCTAACTAAGTTGATATTTCTTAGTTTTGAGAAGTTTAGTTTGAAGATCTTGCAATTGGTCATTAGCATATTGAGGCAACCAACGATTAAAGCCATCAAAGTAACTTTGATAATATTGTGCAATTTGAATCAAACCTTGATTATAGGCTAGAATAAGTTGGGGAGCCTAATTGGGATGAGTACCAAAAGCATCATCTTGACATGTAATAGGCAAATTATCTCTTTGAAAGGCATCCAAAATAAAGACTTTAAGTGTAGCATCCAAACCTTGAACAAGATTAGCAGCCTAAGCGCGTTGCATACCTTGGAGATCACTTCCATTTAGGAAGATAGGAGATTTCAAACTAAAACGAATTCTTTTATCATCTTCTTTATCCTTATAGGGATAGAAAGCGACTCTAATATCTTGATATTTATTAAAATAAATTAAAAACCCTAAGGGGTTACAATAACCATATTTAAGATGCATGAGAGGAAGATTAATATCCTAAGCAAAGGATTCTTGACCTTTCTTATTCTTCTCAGAGAAAAGTTCGGAAATTCTTAGATATTCAATAAAGGCAGTAGGAGCTTTTATCTAAGACATCTATTGAATATAAATATCATTCTAAATATCTTCAGATTCTTGGATAGAAGAACTTATGTGTTCTTGAATTTTTATCATGAGGGAAGGTTTACCAGCATTATAAGATGAAGTCATAATAAAATCTTTAAGGAGAGCCCGAGGATATTTTATTTGAGAGTTTTCAATCATTTTTGTATAAGGATCCTAACTTGTATTATTTTCCAAGTCTTTATAAGTATTGGTAATGATACTTATTAAAATAAATTAAAAACCCTAAGGGGTTAGCTTTTTATTATTAGACATTATAGCCAAAATTTGACTTCCACTAGAGGAAGCATCCATAAAGATAATTTGTTCGGGACCAGTTCTATTTCTAATAGAAAGCTAATCAAGCTTACTTTTTGTTTAAATTTGATCTTTATGTTCAAGAAGGTATTTTATAACCCCTTAGGGTTTTTAATTTATTTTAATAAGGTCTTGATGACGGAAATAAGTTTCTTTAACTTGATCTTTAAAAATATGATCTTTGATATCATTATAAAGAATATCCTAATTAACCTCTTTTTTACCACCTAGAATGGCATGAACCTATCCACAAAGGAATTTTATACCTGTTTGGTTCAAACTAAGCTTCTTATCAAAAGAATATAGAAGAGGATGTCGAAGAAGCTTGTTATTCAAGGGGGGTAAAGAGTCCTTTTGGAGAAGATCTACCTCGAAAATCAAGTGATTCTTGGAAATAAATGGGTATATTCTAACGAGAAAAGAAATTCAACAAGTACTAAGTAATTTTACTTAGTTTAAATTTCATATTCAAAGTATTAATATAAACAGCCTAAGATCTGAGATCTTTCTTCAAGATAACTGTATTAGATCGTCTTGCTTCAACCAAAATTTGATTTATAGTGGTACTAGGTATATGCGGCCACCCGATGGAATTATCTTCTTCTTGAAGAAACCATTTCCAATTCTCAGGTTTAATTAGAGCTTTTATAAATCGAGAATTAACTTTAAACTTTTGAGATTGCTAATAATTAACAGTTCGAACCTAAATATCAGATTTATGTGTATTAGAAGATGGCATTTGGCTGATTTTAGGAATAGGATAAACTTGATTACCAAGTCTTATTTTTATATTAGATGTTATAGACCAATTTTCAGGTGGAATTGATCTGGGCAAAACCTAACCCCTTAGGGTTTTTAATTTATTTTAATAATGTCTTTCCCAAGTAAAGAAACAATCTTCAGAAAACAATTTAGGATTAAACTGCAAAACCAAAACATCATATTCAGATACTTTAGTATTCTTATCCTAAATATTTAGAGGCTTATTCTTTCCCAAATAGAAATAAGGTTCATTAAAAGCTGGTTTGGAAGAAGCTTCCGATTCAGGAATCAAGTTATAATTTGAATCAAAAGCCTATGATTTCAAACAATATTCTAACCCCTTCGGGTTTAAATAAATGCAATTTATAAAGGCAGGGTTAAATTAAAAACCCGCAGGGTTAAATTAAAAACCCGCAGGGTAAGGGGTTAAGAAAGAATAGAGTTAGGTTTAGCAACCTTGTATACCTGCCGGATCCTAGAAATAAAAAAAGGGAGGTCTAAATTAAAAACAGGATACCTTGTATTTATTGGAATAGGTTTAGCAACCTTATATAGTCGATATTGGTATTTCCCAGTTTGCACTTCGTGATCTCCTTTTGTCTAGGTGACTTTCTAGTAAAGACCACTAGAAAGATCACCTAGAAGGAGAAATGGGGGAGGTGGGGTTTTTATTCTCTATGGTGGGTGGGATTTTGTGTAGTAAAATGCTTAAGTATAAAATACATCTTTTCCCACTAATAGAAGAGAAGAAGGTCATGAAGTTCAACATCTATGGACCCACGGCTCTAACCCTGAAAGCTAATAATAATGGGTTAGAATACAGTGGGGTTTAAATATACCCACAGGGTAATGAATAAAGATAAATTCGAATGTCAATAGGTGGCTGATCCTTTTGGAACCCCTGAAGATTCTCCTAGGGAAAGATTCTCCCCTGGAAAATTACTAGAAATACCTTTCAACATGGTGGGTGAACAACGAAAATTAGGTTTCTATTTTATTAGATGTTGAACCAACTTATTCGGAGTTATAACTCTTTGTAGATCAGTATTCAAAATGGTAAGATCTTCAAAACCGGTATTAAAGACTTCAATTATCTTATGGTTAAGTTGAATTTTACTGCGAAAGAAAATAATAAAATTAACAGGAGTTGTATGAATATTCTCTTCATTATTATTACCCTGGGATTGTCTTTCTTCCCCGAGGGGGTTATAACTATAACTATCATTATGAAGATATGTTATAATAAACTTATCTATGGGGATTCCCTCATTCATATAAAGGTCCCTCCAGGTATGAATAGAATTCC
>JACKZZ010002610.1_pt1 | contig 14041 bp, 33 predicted proteins | sample 8027871 | NCBI WGS metagenome assembly JACKZZ01 (sample SAMN15724774, study PRJNA655200) | protist metagenome | isolation source: fluorescence activated cell sorting (FACS) single amplified genomes of... | place: USA: West Boothbay Harbor, Gulf of Maine | collected 2000-07-19
AAAGCAATACCTTTTTGTTGTAATAAAGTGTGCCATCCTAAAACTCCTAATCCTAATGCCCTACCTTTTTCCGCAGATCTTACAGAATTTTCAAAGCCTTTCATATTTTTAGCTTTTTGTATAAATTCTTCAAGAACGCCATCTAAAAACCATATAGAGTCATATATTAAATTAGTATTTTTCCATTCGTCATATTTAGCTAAATTAACAGAAGACAAACAACATACAAAGCTATGGGACTCGTCTGTATGCAATGTAATTTCACTACATATATTTGTCATATGGACTTTGAGCCCATTTGATTTATACGCTTCTGGATTATTTTTGTTTGTATTTCCTTTAAATAAAATATAAGGTTCTCCAGTTGCTTTACGTTTTTGTAATAATTTTCCCCATTTACGTCTAGCATCTTTATCTCCTTCGTTAAGTCTTCGCATAAACTTGTCACCGACCACAGCGCACTGGTGTAGGTTAAGGGATTGTCTGTTAACATCTCCTTTAGGCTCTCTGATCTCCAACCACTCCTCAAAGTCGGCGTGATCAATATTGATGTTAACTGACGCAGCTCCTCTGCGGACAGATCCTTGACTAGTGGCAAGTATTGTTGAATCGTATATTTTGCAAAACGGGACCACTCCATCACTTGTTCCATTACCTGTAATTTTAGCTCCAGCGGGTCTAATTTGATTAATGCCAATACCAACTCCACCGCCGTGTTTAGCTAGTAGCATCATTTCTAAATTTTTTTGTCCAATATCATTTATACTATCTGCAACATCAATACCAAAACAACTTATAGGTAATCCCCTGTCTGTACCTGTATTAGACAACACTGGAGAAGCTAAACATAGCCAACCTTTCCATATATACTCAAAAAATTTTTCAGCTAATTCTGGTTTATATAAACGCCTTGCAACAGCATTACTTACTCTCCAATATGCATCTTTAGGTGATTCATCAAATAATAAATACCCACCTATAATTGTTTTTTTATAGACTTCGGTATCACCCCAAATAGGGTAGTCTTCACCTTTTATCCAATCGTTATTCCACATTTAATTTATTTTCTTTTTCTTTTTGTTTATTCAAAAAATCTGTTTTCATATTCTCCAGTGCTTCCTCGTATCCAGGTATTCGTTTTAAGGTCTCTAGCGTCCCAATCGATAGGTCTTTTAGATTGTTTAGTTCCTGAATTATTTGTTGTACATTTTGGCCCAGAATCTCTACTCTGTTCCACATCTCTATTAACTTGTTTTCTTTCATTCATTCTTTATTTCAAAATTATTTTTTTTTCTTTCTCAAGCATATCTTTCTTATTAGTTCTAATATACTCAAGCACAGCTCCTGCTACTCTTACATCCGAATCAAACATATTAGTTAAATCAGATTCATATTCAAATAATTTTTGTAATGGTGTTTTCATTATGCACTATATAAATAAATTAAATATCCTATTGTAACATTTACATTAACCGCAACTAAGTTCCATTGTTTTAAAACTAAAACCTGCGGAGTTAATAATAAACCAGCTATTACATATGTTATTCCTCCAATTTTACCATAGCTTAATAAATGTGGAGACATCATCATAAAGGCTGTACCCATATATCCTAATCTAAAAGAAAGTCTTTCAACAGCAGTTAATCTTCTATCCTGTACTAACGCTCTTAAAAATCTTTGTTTAAAACGGTATTCGCATTTTTTACATGTGCGTTTGCCATATCTAAACTTGTTAGTTGGTTTTTCTTTATGACATTTATTACATTTTCTCATTACCAAATATCCTCAAAATCTTCTCCTTCGTTTGCTTTGGAATAATCAGTTGGACGAACAGCAAAAAAATCAGTATGAGTATGCCCCCCGGTAAGATGATAGAACCAGTCAAGATTGCTTGCTCTTTTTTTGTCATAATCAAAGTATTGCCCGAGGTCCCTGTAACCAAGCTCGGATAATTTTTCATTAAGTCGTTTTCTAATAAATTGTTTAAGATCGTTGGCTTTAATTCCTTCAATATCACCGGCTTCAAACATTCTGTCAATATAATCTTCTTCGGCAATAAGCATTGCTGATGCTGCTTCAACAACTTCATTTCTGCATTTTTCTAATAAGTTTTCATCTTCTTGACACATATGTCTAAATAACTGACAACCCATCTTAGAATGTAGAGATTCATCTCTTACACTCCATTTCATTTGTTGTCCAATACCTTTTAAAAGATTTCTTAATTGAAAGCTGTATAGCACTGCAAACGCAGAGTATAAGCTAACTCCTTCAGCAAACGCACTAAATACTGCAAGAGAAGTGCCAATTTCTACATTATTTTTTCCTGGTAAAGCAACAAGGTTTTCAAATCGAGCCATAGTTGCTTCATCTTGTAAAAATGCTTCAAAGTTTTCTAAACCTAATGTTTCATTTAAGTAGCTATAAGCTACAGCGTGTATTGTTTCTTGCGATCCGAACATCATAGCCATTTGCTGTATTTCATGTTTTGGAAACCAAGATACAACTTTTTGCGTCCAATAGTCAGATACCGCACACTCCGTTTGCGCAAAACCCAATAAGATATTTCCAACCAAGTTTTTCTCTGAGTCTGTAAGTTTTTCGTTCCAATCCTTGACGTCACCTGACATTGGTATTTCGGTATGTAACCAGAATGCCTGAGCTTGTTTAAGCCATCCCTCAGTATAGTATTCTGGATATTCAAACGGTTTGTACGGTATTCTTTCATCAAATAATCCCATATTTTTATTTATCTATTTCTATGCATATATCTATAAATGGTAGATATATAACGTGTTGAACATATTCTTTTTCTACATATGATCTCATTCCTATGAGAACACCTGGATATAATCCTATACTAATTTCCCAGCCTTTCATTTTCCTTGACCTTTATATTTTTTAGTATAGTATTTTGATTTTTTACTATTTGATGTTTTTGTTTTAGCATGAACACCTGGTCTTTTTACTTTTGGTTTAGATCTATAATTTCCTGTTATTACTTTAGCCATAGCATTTTATATTATATTTATCCTGTATTTCAACTAACTCTCTATACTTTATATAACCTCTATTTGTTATTGACCATTTAATCCACTTTTCAATTTGACGTTCTGCATACTTTATCCTAGCTATTTTTTTAGCTTGCTCAGGATGAGCTCTATTGTTCTGTCGCATTCTTTTTGATTTTGCGGTTTATATAAAGTATATTCTGGAAATTGTTCCGTGACTAATCTTTTGAATAATTTCCACCTGATAGGAAAAGATTCGTTAGGTCTTCCTTTGGTTTCAATTATGAAATCTTTACCAATAAAATCTGGAGTATATTTGATGGGTAATATTCTTTTACTACCTCTATTGACATACTCGCCTTTGCCATTGGCTTGCCTTTCATAAGATTCGTTTTCAAAGTGAAAACCATTTATTAAAACGAATGTTTCCCCCTCATACTTGGCTCTAATTTTAGCTTTTTTTAAAGCTATATACATATATTTTTCTAATCCTGATGCAAAGTTATGACCATCATAGCTAATCCTCTTTGCTCTTACAGGGCCTTTCTTTTTACTCTTTCTTCGCATCTCTAATATAACATTCTTCAATCTCATCTCTTAATACCATACGGGCTTTTTCAAGATAGTTAACAGCATCCATTAATTCTTCTTGTAAATGCTGCAACCAAGTATCAAGTGGTTGATCATCATCTGCTAAAGTTACACCATACTTTTTAAAGCCAACATCAGATCTTGATTGAATTTTATTTATAACTTGTTTTATTATTTGATCTCTCATTATAATGTTGTTTTTACAAATGTACCATTTTTCATTTCACCAGTTCTAGTAGATATTTCATCATAAGCAGACTGAATACAACTTTCAATGTCGGTACCTGCAAGGTGGGCGAGATTAGTGAGAACAACAACACAATCACCAATAGCGTCAATAATATCTGGTTGGCTGTCTTTAAGTATCCCTTGCGATAATTCTCCTGATTCTTCATATAATTTAATTAATTGCGTCTTAACATCTCCTTTATCATAGATGCCACGCTCGTTTGCCCAGTCTCTAATGAGTCCAAATATGTTTTCTTTGTTGTACGTTGGTTTTGCCATAAAAGCCTCATAAAAGGCTTTATTATAAATATAAGAACGTTGATCATTATACATTGATACTTTAGAATTTTTAACTATCCATTTAATTGTGTCTTTGTTTATTTCAAATACACCTAATGAAGTCTTCCATTTACTTTCAATGTTTTCTTTAAGAAAACTTTTTAATTTCTTTTTTTCAACAGGAAAAGTGGTTGTTTGTTCTGTAATATTTATATCCATTTCTCTATTTGATTTAAATAAATTTTTATATAATGTTCTATCAATCTTATACCCATAAGACTTTTGAAGTTCTATTTCCTTCCCGGATATATAATCTATATCTTCAGAAGAATCAAGAACTTCATATTCATCAGGCTTATAGCCCTGCACCAGCGTAACTCTATTATTTAGATTACGTGTTACACCTATTTTTTTACCAGGAATATGATAAATATAAAACATATTATTTATACAATTTGTTATACTTAGCAACAATATATATTGATTCATTATTTTCAGCTACACCAAATCCAATATTTGTTGCTTCTGGATAAATTATTTGATTAAAAGTACTCCAATCATCTGTATCTATTATCCAATTTAAAGTAGCTTCTAACAATACATCTTTTTTGTTTATATTTGCATATATCCTATCAATATAAAATATATTTTCTCCGTAATTATCTGAACTTACAGCGAATGTATCTGTTTCTGCTAAATATTCAGCCCAAGCTTGTGCTTCTAAAGCTAAATCATTATTATATGACAATAAAGGTGCGTCGTAATAACTTCTCACTGTATTTTGAAATTGTAATGCATTATCATAATACGTTTGTCCGAATACGAATATAGGAAATAATAATGTAAATATAAGTTTTTTCATGGTTTTATTTTTTATTTGTTCAATTATTTTTTTACTTTTTTCTGATAACCACTCGCCTGGATAATTATTTTTTTGAAACCATAATTTATCAGACTGCAAGTGGGGCTTTGATTCTTTCATGAGGATTATAATTTTTTAATTCAAACATATTTTTTGTAGGTATCATAATAAAATTACCAGCGCCTTCTTGTACATTCAATCCAAATGATAATTCAACAGTAGGTAATTTTTTAGGTTCTCTACTTAATTGTATACTAGCTTGATCTAAATGATTATTATATAAATGACAATCACCTAATTGACCAATTAACTGTCCTGGTTTGTAACCATTACCTTTAGCCAACATTAATAATAATAATCCATACATGGCTATATCATAAGGCAAACCTAAAAATACATCAACAGATCTTTGTTGCCACATTAGATCCATTACACCATCATTTATATAGACTTGAAAACCATAATGACAAGGAGGCAATGCCATATCATCGAAATCAGCAGGGTTCCAAGCATTAACCATAAGTCTGCGCGAAGATGGATTTCTTTTGATGTCAAGTAATAAACGTAAAAGCTGATCGCTCCCATTGAAATTTCTCCACTGCCAACCGTATACCTTGCCAAGAGTTCCATCAGTCCTTCCTGAGGCTTCATAGTTGGGAGTCCAATAATTAACACCATTGTTAACAAGATATTGCAAATCAGTGCGACCCTGAAGTATCCATAATATTTCCGTAAGTGCATGATTAAAATTTACTTTTTTAGTTGTTAAAAGCGGGAAACCCGTTTTCATATCATGTCTGATAATCCTCCCAAATACAGATTTAGTACCTGTACCTGTTCTGTCTGGTTTATCTTTGCCAGCGTGAAAAACGCCTGATAATAAACCCCTGTATTCTTCATCTATATTTATCATAGTAATATTTACAAAAATTATAATATTCTACCCAAACAGTATCTTTATCATATATGCTTGGTGCTATATTTGGTTTTTCACCTTTTTTATATGGTCCAATATTTATACCTATTCGCCATTTATTAGGTTCATTCTTAATTCCTAACGGAGATATTCTTATATTGTTTTTAATACAAAAATCTCGTGCAGTTACTTCATCATCATTTGCATGGTAATAAGGCATCCAATTTTCTTTTTTTTTAGCCATTTATTCCCAAGGCATTGCTTCCTGTTCTGCAACTAATGGTTCATGCGGTATAAAACATCCTGATCTTGGTTCCCATTTGAAATGTGCTTCTGCTCCGTTTTCTCCAAGGTTTTGGAACTTAACTTTAAGAACTTTTGCTTTAACTGTTTTATTATCGTAATCCCTGTGAACAAGAAGGCCATGATAAGAAGCATCATACCACTCACCACCTCCTTTGATATTATACATAGTTGGTTCTTCAATTTTTCCATTTGCATCTTTATACATTTTGGTTGGGTGAGCTACTACAATAACTAAAACATCATATTTTTTAGCAAATGTTTCAATTTTTGTAAGATACTCCATAGTATATCTATTAACATCTTCTGTTTTAGCATCAACATCTCTTACTTTATTAAATGGATCAATAACTAAACACTTAATACCTTTACGTTTTACTAATTCAGCACCTTTTCTTAATACGGATTCAAGTGTATATCTGTCCATATCAATAAAAAAGAAATTATCATTAACATGATCAGCTACTTGATTCCATTTATCAGATCCTATTTGATCTTTACGTGGCATATCTTGCCACACTTTACGCATTAATTTATGGGCGTGTAAATAAGTTGGTGCATTTTCAGGAGAAGCAAACGCCGTTTTCCAAGCATAGTTTTGATTATATCCAACAACCATTTGGTCGACAAAATCACTTTTACCGGAACTCGGTATACCAGTGACAGTAATAAATTGACCAGTATAAGTTGAAAATATATCATCAAAATTTTGAATTCCAATTTGATAACCCTTTTTAAAACCATTTTTAACGAAATCGGTAATCTCAGACTCAATGTCTTTGAACGTAGTAACATTTTCAAGGGGTACCGGTTTTGCGGCGGTAATACACTTTGCCAGTTTTTCTGTTCCATATTTTAATAAATATTCGTTAGCGTCTTTACAATCATCAAATGTTGCTAAATAACATATTTCAGATCCTAATCTTCTAACTAGTTCTGCTTGTAATGCCTGCCCAGCTTCATCTGAATCAACTGCTATAATAATTTTTTCTTTATCAGAAAAATAATCAATGCAATTGTCAAGATAATCAAGATTGTTGGAATTAAGAGTAGCTCCATTAGGGACTGAAACGACATTATATATGCCAGATTCATAAAGACTAAGAGCATCCATCTCGCCTTCCACAATAACACAATATTCATAGCCAACAATATTGTCAATATTATAAAAGATTTTTTCGGCTCCTTTATATAATTTAAAATTCTTTCGACCATCTCTATATTTAATATTAACTAATTGATTACCTGCAAAATAATTAAAATGTATAGCATTCTCGACTTTTCCTGTCTGTGGCATAAACTCAGGGCCCTCAGTTACTTTAAGAGCCCTTAGAGTTTCTTTTGATATACCACGTGATTTAAACCACTCTTCAACTTTTGTACTTACTTCTTTCAAATTTACAATAGGATCTGGTTTAATATAGATCTTATCAGTTTCTCCTTTTCTTTGGTAAGTATGCAATTGAAAAGTGCTATCACAGTTATGACAAGTACCGAGACCCCGTTCCCAATCATAAGAAGCACACTTTTGCTTTTTATTTTCAGGTTTTCTGTCATGGGAGCATAAAGGACAAACTCCTTGTGCTTTACCCACTTCCAGCTCATATTGATTGAAAGTGTCAATCAAAAATCCATTGATCTCTGTATTATTTATCATTTAATTGTATTTAAAATGGTAAATCGTCTTCTTGTGCAATTGATTGTGCTTGGGCTGATGCTGCCTGTGGTGTTTGACCATCACGAGGTGGTGGTGAAGGAAATTCACCGTTAGTCCAAACAACTTGGGCATTACCAAGATATGTTTTTTCAGTTTTAGTTTCACGTTCTTCTTTAGTTTGTGAAACTATTACTGGACCTTGGTTACCAAACTGATCAACCTCATCGTTTATAGTTATAGTAATTGGTAAGTATTTACCTTTTTTACCCTCAATAATTTTATCTTTAGGTATTGCTGAAAGATTAATACTCGTTTTAATTATACCAGCCATATTAATATGTACTTAAGGTGTTAAACATTCTGCGTAACTGATCTTTATTTGCACCAGTTACACGGCGTAGGTTATCTACGGCTTTTACATGGGAATGACCATTATAGAAATTATTTTCATTTGTGGTAATTCCAGTTACGTTGCATGTTCTTTTTCTAGTTCGTGCCATAATAATAAAATTTAAATTAATTAAAGTGTTTTTTGTACAAAGTACTGTGATGGATCGAACCCATCGGTCTTATAGAATAAATCATATACATCAGTTGCTTTCTTTACTTTGTCATAACCTGATTCATAGAATCTGTCTGAACAATCAAAGATACCAATTTGATGTGTACTTTTATCTATAGCAATAAACAAAAAATCATAATCAAATATTTTCCTATATATATAGGCTTGACTGTCGTAATTGTAACGGTAGGCACTGCTTTTGAATCTATTTAAATCTCCTGTAGTTTTTAAATCAATGATTAATTTTTCATCATGATTTACAATGTCAGCTTTACCTTTCCACCAATTACCTTCTAATTCAATTATTCCAGGTACTTCGTATTCAATTTGTGATTTGTTATTTGAACCTAGAATAAATTCTTTACAGATCTTATTAGTTAAGACCTTTTCTCGCATTAATTCAATCTGATCAACTTCATGCTGTAATAAGCATAGCTCACCCTCAGAAATTTCTTTATATTTCTTTGTACTCCTAGTGGTTGCTTCAATCACTTTATACTTTTCCAATTTGTTTGGCTCAAGTATTGCAGTGTGAAAATAACCTCCGACTAAAAAAGCTGGATTAGGTTTTGAGGGTTGCTTAAAGTCAAGCGGATTGTTTAATAATACGGATATGTCTGAATTGCTTAAATACTGTCTACCAAATTCACCATAGTAATCTGCATCATTTTTAAGCTTTTGTATTACTTTTTCTGACTTCATACGATTTTAATTCAGACTTGTCTTGAATAGACACGTCGTATTTACTTACTATTGTTGTTACACTTCCACCGGATTGAATATAGCTTAATGCTTTACTCCAGTTGTCTGAACCTTTTAATAATTTAGGTTTTGATTCTTTACCGTGAGTATTAGTCGCATCAGCGTCAGCAGTATCATCAATTAGTAATAGATTGCCTAGCGCATACTTTTTACCATAAGAAGATGCAGATCCAAATTGCTGAGGAACTTGCATACCTTTTTGATTAAAGTCTACACCGACAACGGCCGAGGCTTCAATAAAATTTGCACCATCAGCATCAAATACAGATGCAACAGATTCAATTATACCGTCACCATGGTATTTTTCATTAACAGTAAAGTATACATTATACTTTTTGTTAAATGGTTTAAGTGCTTCGAGAATGTCTTCGGCAGATCTGAAGTTATACTTACCGAATGAATTGTAACGCGATTTTTTTGCCTTAAACTCTTGTTGAATTAAACTTAATTTTTCGTGGATATTCATAATTAAACTTGATTTTAATAATATTTTTATGTAACTTACAGAAAATCAATTACTTGTGCAGGATCTACGTTGTCTATTAATTTGTTAATTGCATCACGTTTTATCTGCGAAATTCGTACATAAGCTGCGGTTCCATCAATTTTCAGTTCGTCGGCTATTTCTTTAGCTGACATTTTATCACAATCTAAACCGTAGCTCATTCTAAGCACATCGTATTCTTTTATATTAAGATGTGCTTCCATTATACTCAACAGATATTTATTCATAATATCTATATTGTAATCTTTTGTTTTGTCTTCAACTTGAATAAACTTATCTACGTTGTCGTCAATGCTAGAAAATATACTATTAAAAAACACTTCAATAGTCTTCTTTTCTTGTTCAGAATTTTTACGCATATCATTTAATTTATGCTCAGGTATTCTGATATTACCTCTGTTAATGTCAATAGCTCTGCGTATTGCACCTTTAATACGTTTAGATAGAAATGATTTTAATGTTCTTTCAGGTTCTGTTGAATCTGTTATAACATCCCAATCAATCTTATCTACAGCGTGTATTAATCCTATTGAGCCTTCTTGAATTAGATCATTTATAGTTAACACACCAGATGCTTGCTGTGTTGTGGAAAATTTTCTTGCTATATTTTCAACTAATTCCATGTTTTCTACTATAATTTTTTCTCTATCATCAGAAATATCTCTTGACAATGTTGCGTCAAGGTCATGTTTGTATCGTACATAATTTTGTACATTATATTTCTTCATTTAGTAAAAGTTTTTCTTGTCTTATCTCATTTGTTATGTTTCTATATATCGTTCTAGTTGATACATTTAAAGCCTTAGCTATATTTGATATTGTGATTTTTCTGTTGTTATCGTGAATATACAACATTGTTTCGTAAATATCATCAGGTTCGGCTAATTTTTTTTTGCCAATGAGTTTTCCGACTATACTTAACTTTTGTGAAGTTTCTAATCCAGTAACTTCTTTAAATATGATTTTACGCATTTTGTTTTTAGGTGGTGCGTCTAAATCGCTTTCAAATACTTCTTGTATTAAATTTTGTATTGATGCTTTAGAAAGTGTAATGGTTGTAAAACCATTTTCTTTATCAGCAATGTGTTCTGCAAGCTCTGTAATCTGATCGTATTCTAATATAGGATTAAGATACCACAGGACAAGCATGTGCCATTTAAATGACTTATAAGACGTTATCTTAGCCTTACTTCTAAACAACTCGTAACACTCGTACGTACCACTTTCATAAAAGTCACCCCAGCTGTATGATTCAGAAGGGGTGTCAGTAATTGGTCCGCGTCGATATACGATGCGTCTTCGATGAAAATAGTCGAGTTTTCTATGCGACATTAGCCTGCTACTTATTTAATTTTATTTGCTATCGTCACACTCTGGTCCGATAATTTCATAAAGGATTTCTAAATCCTCTAATTCAGATTGTGTGATATGATTTAATTGTTCTTTTGTTTTACCCATTATAACATTATTAAGTTTAAATATTTTCTACACTGTTTCATTCTTTTAGAAATAGATTGTATTTCTTTTACTTTTAAATTTAATTCTTTACCTTTTAATTCGTCTAAATTTTTAGCTTTTTCAGTTAAACTACGATGCATATACATTATATGGTCTCTTACAAAATTAACGTGTTTAGTTTTCTTTGTTTTTAGATTTATCATATTTTTTTGTTTTGGTTAAACTTTTAATGGTCTCTGATATACCTTTATAATTAGAAAGCATCAGGTGTTTGTACAATTTATAGCTCATATCAAAATAGTGTTGTAATATCTATTATTGCTTCCGGATGATAATACTTAAGTATATCTTCAATAGCTTTTTCTTGAACGTGTATAGCAACTCTATTGTTAATCAGATATTTATACGTACCAAAGCGAGGGCAATTAATTATCATTTCATCCATTACAATCTTTTTAATTTTAATTTTATCTGTCTTATTTTGTTTTTAATTATATCAGCTTTTTCATATTGTTCTTCGCCTACATATTTATTTTCAAGTTCATATAATCTTTCTAATTCATAATAAAAAAATTCTGATTCAGATACGGATGATGAATTACCAAACTCATCATATATAACATACTGGTGTGTTGATTCATCACTTTCTTGTGATTGCTTATCAACTAACTTTTCAAAAATTAATTGTGCAATACGTTCTATTTCTCCATCTGTTAAGGCCATATTATTTATTTATTAGATCCATTATTTCTTGTTTTATATTTACAATTTCTTCAGCAGCCTCAATTATTTGATCAATAGTACAGGCTTGATCCATACTTATTGATCTATTGTCATATAATCCGCCGTTAAAATTATGTACAAACCTCCAAAGAGATTCAGCTGTTTCTAATGAATTATCACGCATTTGAAAAATTATATTGTTTTAATATATGTTTGTGTATGAACTTACCAATTGATTCAGCATATTTCATAGATAGAAATTTATCTAATGGTACATTAAAATAATCATACTTTTTACCGTTTACAAATGTAAGACGTAATTTGTTTAATTTATAATTATATTTAGCTTTTTTAATAGCCATTGAATTTACTTGTAATGTTTCTTTATTTAATTTAATCATAGTTTATTTAATTAAAAATTTATTTATTTTAGTTTCTAAAGCTTCAATTCGATCTAATACTTGATCAAATGTCATATCAGCATATTCTTCACGGCCCGGTTTAATATAATAAATGTCGAGGTGTTTAGCTATAGTATCATATACGTCATACATATATGGATCATATTTAGCTTCAGTATCAAACTTTTTTAAACCGTTGATTACGGTTGCATGGTCGCGTTTAACAGCTTTACCTATTTTAGATAAGCTTGCATATCTGCAATACTTTTTAGCTAGTTTAAAATATATAAAACGAGCCTGTGACATTTCACGTGTACGATTTTTAATTGACATATCTTCAATATTCAATTCTTTTTGTACCATTTGTAAGATTTTTTCGGGTTTAGCAATTTTTTCTTTTGTTTCCATATTTAATAAGGTTTATAAGTTGATTTATAAATTGAGTTATGAGTAAATTTAATTTTGTGTACTTTTTTGCCATTGAATATAATTTCACGATTACGTGAATAATCTTCATCAGTGAATGGGCGACAATAGCCGTGTATAGCAGTTTGTTTTTTCCATTCAGCAGCTTTAGCTTTACGTTTGTCAGCTACATATTGTTTTAATTCTTGTATAGTCATGATGTTAATTCTTTAGCCATATATGTTGTATATGGGGTGGTTGTTTTTATTGGTTCAATTAGCTCAGCCATACGCAACCATACTTTTAGGCTGCTAATGTCGCCTAAAATTGTTTTATAAGTTAATTCAGGCCACATAACGTTGTGTCTGTTACGAAATTGAGTACGTATGCTTAATCTATAGTGTGCTATTTTGGATATTAATTTAGCTTCAATTTGATTGTCAATTGGATTTGTCATAGTATTTGTTTTAAAGTTAATTTGTGTAAGCAAGACCTCACCGCCGGTTTTATTTACCTCTGCAGTGGTACGACGGTTTTTTGGTCTTACATTCACACACAAAAAATGTGGTACAGAGGAGGAGGAACATTACCCTCACTTCAACTCGAGTATCTATTTACCCGTCGGTAATCCTCTGTAGCTTTTAATATTATAATGACGGCGTCCCTTGTGCGGGTTCTTCAGGTAGCTAATCCTTATCCTCGCCGAAGCCAACGGGGTAGAGGACCATCATATATGTTATAATTGCTGGTTAAGTATGTAGTTTATAACTTGACTCGCTGTACCGGTCATTGTACGTTCTTCGTTGTATAGATCTTTGAACGTTAGGCTATAAAACTTTGGCTTGTGTATAGCAAACTGTGTGTCAAATTTATTACCAGCCATATTATACGTTTTTAGTTGTTACTATTTGTTTTTCGTTTTCAAGTTTTGTTATTACTTCGTGAAGCTTTACTGTTATATAGTCAACTATATCTTGCACATCAAAGCCGTCATTCCATACAGTTGGTACAAACTTTTCAAGCATGTATCGTGTATCCCAGTCAGCATTGGTTAGTTTTTCAATGCGATCAATTTTGTTTTGTAAGTCTAAGTAATTTTGTAATTGTGTGTTCATTTTGTTACTCTTTTAATTAATGTAAACAATATTTGTTGTTTAATTTTTAATTCTAATTCACCTGTTAATTCATCGCCTTCATCATCATCAAAAGTTAATTGCCAGTGAATTGTATTGTCAATGTGTTCATCAATTTCTTCAACACATTGATCTGCTATTTGTTGTATTATTTTGTTCATGCTATTTCAAGATTAAGTTCGTTAGCTACATAATTGATATGCTTTGTTGTTGTTACGCTATGCGACCCAACACCGGGGATATAC
>JACKZZ010016638.1_pt1 | contig 14038 bp, 6 predicted proteins | sample 8027871 | NCBI WGS metagenome assembly JACKZZ01 (sample SAMN15724774, study PRJNA655200) | protist metagenome | isolation source: fluorescence activated cell sorting (FACS) single amplified genomes of... | place: USA: West Boothbay Harbor, Gulf of Maine | collected 2000-07-19
AAAACAGACTATAACAGACACGCATATTAAAGTAACTATTTTTTACAGTTATTATTATACAGTAATAAGTATGGAACACAGCAGTGACAAAAATATGACTGACAGTATTTAGCATGTGAGCTTAAAACTAGTTTGAAAAACTATTATTATTTTATTATTATTATTGGCCTTATTTATATTATTGTTAGCTTGGTACCTTAATCATTTTTGGATTTTTTTTTACAAACAACAAAAAAACATTTTATTTATTAATAATAATAATTATTAATAATTAATTACTTTAGTTTAGTATGAAGATCTTGTTCCCAAATGCTATTCGAAATATCGTACAACTTTTTGTTAAATTACCTGGTTATACATATCATCCTGTTTCTCCCCCTTTGATTCTACACTTATTGGACTCATTGGCAATTCATTTCCATCGCTATTTACGTTTGCATCTTCGCCAAGCTCTACTTTCACAGTTTTTCGTGACATTCTACGAATGTAGTCCTGTTGCAGCGAAGCAAAATTAGAGTTTAAATCGTCAATATCATTTTTTGATGAAGTAACTTGTTGCTTGTACATTTCTAATTCAGTTGTCATTGCTTTCATTTGCCTTTGTTTTGCTTTTAAATTTTGTTGGTACAATGTAAGTTGCTCTGCTACTTCTGGTCCTGGTTGTCTTCCTAAGATATTTTTTAATTCAACATATAGCTTTTCTTTTTCTTGTATAAGTAAATCTCGTTTCACACACTTTTCACTGTTTTTGATAAGCGTTTTCTGCAACGATTGTATTCGCAAAACTTGTTCCCATCTGTCAGGATCGGAGCTTTCAAGCTTTCTCCAACGATGGACATTGATTGGTCTTGCCAATTCTTCAGACAAGAATTTAATTTTCATTCTTTCCTGCGTCAATTCATTCTCAATTGCCATAGCTTCCCGTTTCATACTATCTGTGCTAGTTACCTGCCCTTTACAACTCTCTAACTCACTTTGTAATGTGTCAACCTGGTTTTGTAAACCCAAAATTTCAGCAACAGCTTGGTTATACTGACTTTCCCCTCTTGATAACGTAGATCGTAATAATTTAATAGAATCATACAATTTTGAAAGTTCGTGATTACGTTTTGTCAATTGTCCACCTAGTAAATCCTTTTCTGACGCAACCGATTTTACCTCCTTCTGTTGTCGACTACGTTCATTTTCTGCCTCGTTGATAATTTTGTTTAATTTTGTTATCTCTGAAAATTGATTCGCTATAATTTGCTCAGAGCTAGTAATTTGTTTTTTTACTTTATTAACTTCATTCCTCAACACATCTTTTTCACGCTGTACTTTATGATGTTCAAAGTGCTCCTTTACCAGACCATGATCTTTAGTAGTTATTTCCTCTTTTAATGTTTCTATTCGGTTATTCATCATTCTAAAATTCCTCTTCATTTCTTGTATTTCTTCTTGATGCTCTATCAGACTTTTACTATACATATTTCTATCTGCTCGTACTTGTTCGTAAAGATTCTGTTGTTGCTTTAAACGAGAGTCAGAATTAGCAATTTTTTTATTTAAACCGTTTACTCGTTGCTCTTTCATTTTCAATGCTTCTACTGCTGCGAAATAATCTTTATTGGCTTCGCTACATGCTTCCTTATACCGCTCTACGTCTTTATTTACTTGCAATATTTTTTCTTGCAAGAGTCGTGCTTGTGCTACATATCCATTTATTTCAGATTCTAAATTGCGTTGTGTACCCAATTGAATTTTTGTCAATGCGACTAATTTTTGGGCTCGATCATCAGCTGCCGATGCATCTTTTGTTACAACATCTCTTTCACGCAGCAAATCATCCACCTGTTTCCTCCGCTTCTCACATGCATGTTTCATAGCCAGTAATTCCACCGTGACAGCATCACGTTCTGCTGTAACTTTAATTCGCTTAGCATCTGCTTTTTCCTTATCGCGTACAAATTTTTCGCTTTTCTTCTCAGATACAACTATTAATTTTTTTACTCGTTTCAAATCCTTGGAGACTAAATTGCATTCAAAATCGCATTCGTCAGTGTTTTTTTTCAAACTCACTAATTGCGCTCGATTTTTTTCATTGGTTTTTATCTGGTCTTGTAATTTTACCGTGAGCCTAGATGTTGTAATTAAAACGCTTTCGTATTCTTTCAAGTAACTTTCAAGCTCTTTTTTTGCCAAATCTAATTTTTCTTCCATATTAGCTAAATCCCTTTTTCCCTGTTTAATATCAATATTCTTCGATTTCACTACTCTTGCCGATTCCTCGCAAGACTCTTTTCTATTCTTGAGTTCTCCGTCTAGCTTTGCTTTCCGATTTTTCTGAGTCTTAGTTTCGCTCCGTTTGTCTTGAACACGCAGTTCTAAGTCATTAACTTCGTTAGATAGCAAACTCTTCTTCTCATCTTCGTTTTGTAAGTGCATTGTTAGTGCACCAACACTAGTTCTAGTTTGTGTTAACAAGGTTCGTTTTTCGTCTAATTTGTCTGAAAAATCATCTTTTGTTGATTTTAAACCGTTCATAGTGTTTTGTTGCTCTTTTGTCCAACCTGAACCGTTTTGCAATCCAGTTTTCAAAATATCTATTTCTATTTTTAAGTCGCTTATCCTAATTTTTTTTTTACTTTCCTTGGCATTAGACTCTGCAACAGCCTTCCAAGTTCTTTCAATGTCTCCCTGTAAACGTTCTTTTCGCTCCCGTCTTGCTTCATCTTCCTCTTTCATATCTGACATTTGCATTTGTACGTTTGCTATATCTTTTGTAAGCTCCTCTGTTCGCTTGAGATATCGTACCTCACTCGCATGAACATTGGTGAAAGATCTATGCAACTTTGAAAACTCTTCGAAAACATCTACTAAGGAGTCGCCCCTTGCATCTAACTCTTGCAAAGTTTTTTGCATTTCTTCATCAAGCTTCAAGAATTCGTCTGCGGATTCGGTGCTCATGGTGGCGTTTTTGGGTCTTTTGTTCGCCTCTATTCCTAGGTCACTGGTGTCAATTGTAAAAGTCGAGTTTTTAGCTGTTCTATACAGCACGTGTGTGCACGTACTTGACGTAATGCACAATACAACAATAATATTATAAATAATAATAATAATAAAAAAAAAATAATTATGTAATAATACTACCTGTATACTGGTATATTAGTAATAATAATTAATAATAATAATAATAATAATAATACGTAACATAATAAAATATCAATACATTATTAATAAATACATGGTAGTCATTATTATTGTTGATGTTGTAAATAAAAATAATCTCCATAATCCTTACCTTATTATTTATCAGAATAGTATAGCTTTCTTGGTTGGAAAACCCTGTTATTACCGTTAAATGATTAACTAAAGAAACCGCTGCAACATCATTTTTTTGGTATATTGTCAATTTTATTAACCCCTTTCTACATTTACTACATTATTATAATATTCCCTGTGCTACAGTGGCAAAAACGAACCACCTATGGGATAGTGATATTGACATGTAATGATATTCCTATAATAAATATATTAGTACGTAGTACCATTGCATACATTGTCTATATTTGATAGTTATATTATAGTATTTAGTATATTGTAAGTACGGGGTAGCAACTACAATATTGGAACGTTACGTTTATTTACCATCAGCATTAGAATATCCTGGAATTACATACAGCTATAATAATACTTATATATTAGTTATAATAGTGGTTTTCTTGTTCCATTGTTACATCATTGCCCTTCTTCTTCTAATAATAATTGTTAAAATAACCATCTTATAATGATGCATAACCGCCGTGTTGTTGTAATAATAACAATAAATATAATAATAATATAATAAATAATAATTATTTAATTATATTTTTTATTTATTATTATTATACTTACTTAGCACCTTGCTGAACACAGGTCGACATTTTAATTGGACTGGCAATAGCAATCTGCATACCAAATATGCATATATACATATGGTAGAAGAAGGAATTACTTGTATTTTCTATTAAATAAAAGCATGAAAAAATACGCACTGCCCGTGTTTAACTTGTTTGTATGTTTTTTATTTTGGGGTCGTATAGAGGGACAAAAGTCTGTGGATCAAGACACTTGGCCTAGTAATCAACCATTTGCAAAGTGTTTTGGCTCTGAAGCTTCTAGGCTATGTAGGAGGTATGAAAATGACGATCCCTTCGTATATAATTGCGACGAGAATTTTTTAAAGCGAAAGCCGATTTTTTTAACTACTAGTCCTTGGAAGTCTTCTTTGTACATGACTTGGATTGCACAAATTATTATCGCTGAAATTTTACATTATCCTGTACATATTTCACATAATGGTGGTGGAAATCATGAGTTCTATTCGAAAGAGATAGCTTCAAAACTAAACACAGTTGAATATGCTTGGCCTGGCTTTACAACGTCGTTCAATGATATGGAATGCACGGAGGGATTCCGCCGCAGTCAGGGAATACCATCTGAATTGGTTGGCACTCCAGAATGTACTCCGGTAGATGGAGTGGTACCATTGAGTTGTTACCCTTGTACCCACGCGATGCTCGACGTATGGTCAGAGACACAGGCTGAACAAATAGAGAAGTACGTATACACTGATCGAGTTGCTGAAGTATCGTCACCCACGGGATACGAAGGTGGCGTTGGACTTTTTATGCCGGCTACAGCAGCTGAAAAATTAAAAGGTGCGGATAGTTTTATCGGTTTGCGAAATCCAGATATTGCTGGTCAGTTTGGGAGGCTATTAACTTTGGGTCAATATTGTCACAAAGTATTTTTAGGTCTTATTCCTAATGACCCACCCGATATTTTCAATGACAATGGTCGTCGAAGACGATGTGCAGCCGCAGATGTGGCTGCTGCAAATAAATGCAATATCGGAAGCTATGTTGATGGAGCTCCAGCTGATGATTCATTTTGTGAAATTTTTTATTTGTTTGCGACACCAGCATCAGAGGCTGTAGGTGTACCTATGACAAAAGAATCATGCCGTGACGTACAACCTGGGACGCCAACAGACGATGTACATATATTATGTTCTAAGTTTACTATCACAACACAAGATATTTTTCGGTATTTGTCACCTCTTGCTGCAGAATTAGGAAGCTCTCGTTTTGCTACTACAAATCCGCTTTATACAGGATATTTTGATACAGAGTATGCCACGAGTGACAAGGTAGAAAAAGTTGCAACAGTAGCAGTGAAAGGCTGTAATTGGAAAACACCAGCGAACCCACTTGGGGGGAGATGGTCTCATGACTATTTAGAGATGGCAAAACAAGATGGTATGCGTCTCCGAGCAGTTGACTACGGAGAGTATCTTTTAGAAGTACACGATGCAGCGTCTAGAAAAGCAATTGACGACAATGCTTTTCAACCACAGCTAATTATGCTTGAAAGACCAAACGCGCAATTTCAACGCTACAAATATCAGTCAAACGTCCGAAAGCCGTATACATATAATAAACGTGAACCGGAGCTAGTTGCTGGGGGCGAAGCTTTTAAATTAAGTGAAATGGTAATGGCACCGAATACCCAATCATGCCAGGCTCGTCGTGAAAAGTATTTTAATGGCTATTGCCCGGATTTAAATGATAAACTCCAAGATGGCCTTGCAAGCTCACCGAATAAAAATTTGTATACATGTGGAAATTTTACCGACAACAAAATAAATCCAATTTGTGCCCCGCAGTATGATCATTGCGGTTTCAAAAAATATAAACCCGTCAAAGTATTTTCTTCAAACTTACAAGACTACAACCCGGAGGTACACTTTTTCTTACGTAATTTCAAATTAGAATTAGATGACATTGAAGAGATGTTAGGCATGGCTGGATATAGTACGACATACACAGCCGCAGCTGACCAAGATATATCGCAGCGTCACGTTGTCTGTGATTGGGTAAAAGCAAATATGGATAGATGGAGCAAGTGGCTCCCATCTACTGTATCAGCAACATCTATAAATGGCACAGATCAAAGAAGGTGCCTTGGTGAAATCGGGGCGTCGTATTCTGGCGGAAATTACGTCGCTGGTACCATGTGCAGTGGGCATGGCATTTGCGAAACAGAAGATAGCCGAGGTTTATCAAATGCGTATGCTGGAGTTTGTAAATGCGACCCTGGGTATATTGGCGATGACTGCGGAACATTGGGTACCGGGGCCGATATAAATATACAAATAAACGATCCCGTTGTTGTGACAATGTTTAGTATTAATGGCCTTTGTTTTATATTTATAACAACGGCTTGGGTGTTTATATACCCTAATCGCAATGAGCCTGTAATATTTTATTGCAGTTACAATTTTTTGAAATATTTGACGTATGCGTCTCAATTTAGTTACACCCACATTTATTTTTGGGTTGGCAATCCTACCGTTATAACGTGTATGGTGCGACCAATACTCGTCATATTCCCTTTTTTGCTGTTTGTTGGGGCCATTTTTGCTAGAATTTACAGAACATCATTAATACTTTGGGGGAAAACGCCACCGCCAAAAATAGTAACAGACGGTGGATATGTGTATTCAATATTAAAGAAAGTTTTAATCCCTGAAATTGTAATTTGTACTATATGGATGTTGGTTGCGACCCCAACAGTTGAAATTGGACGACCTGCTGGTAGGGTATTTGAACAATATGCGTATTGTTCATACGGTACAATTGGCAGCACATTATCCGGTATTGCTATTGCGTATTTAATTTTAATATCTACCTGGGCGTTTGTTTTATTGATAGTAATATATCGATCCGATGACGATCCACTGTATCATAATGATACGTATTTGATGACAAAGTCTCTGTCGATAGTATGGATTCTTGGCGGGGTAGGGATGACTGGCGCGACAATATTAGGGAATTTTCCTTCGCTTTTTGCTGTTCGTTTTGTACTTATTTGTATTGTTACATCCGCGTGTACGCTTTTAGGTTTATATACAATTATATTTCCAAAATATGCCTCTATATACTTGCACCCAGAGGAAAACGTAATTTTCCCAGGAAAGTTATATCAGCAGCAAGTAATTGAAAATAACAAATTGCGTAAAATATTTCCGACAGAAGATGAGGCATCAATTGATCCGAGGGTCTTAAGAAAAAACAAAGAATTGCTGAAAGAAAATTTGCAATTAATTGAGTCGATGCATAATTCATCTAAAGAATTACGTGATACAGATGCTATATTAGCAGAATATGAAAAAGCAAGAAAACAGCGTGAAAATATGATAAATGCGACTGCAGATGAAAATGCCAATGTTCTTGACGATGTGCCGTCTCGCGATGGCGATAGTTCTGTTGGTGAGGAAGATAGTATGGATGATGATGGCGACGACTCCGAGAATGGCGAAGAGGGATTTAAAATACCAAACTACAATATTGTTACACGCTTAAAAGCAGTAGTGGATGCAGCTGTAGCGGAGGCAAGCGAATATCTTAGTAGAGTTGATGAAGCCAAAATATCAGAGGCAGAAAAATCAAAATCATTAGAAGAAAAGCGCCATAAAGTCAATTTAGCGCTTGACCAGATAAAACTACAGAAAAAAAGGAGAAGAAAATTAGAAGTGGCATCACATAATACACTTCCACCTTTGGATAACATATTGCGATACCATAACTTATTGCAATATACTAGATTGTTTAGGAAGTTAAAGATGACGACAGCAAAGTTAATACAACTACAACCCGATGAAATCAAACGACTTGGCATGCGCCTGGGGCATCAACGAAAGTTGGAAGTAGCCATAAAAAATTTAGTAGGCACAGCACCACCTCCATTACCTACACCTACTGCAACGCCGGCACCGTCAGAGGTATCTGAGATACTGGAAGATATTAATGAAATGAGCGCTGCAGCTATACTTGCGCGTTTTGAACTCGACGAACTTTCAGAAAAGTTTATGGATTTTGGTTGCGAGGGTAGCGCTGATCTGTTGCTGCTTTCCCCCGAAGATCTTGGTCAATTGGGGCTAGATGAAGACCAATTAGATACATTCCAAGACTTAAAAGATTGGATGGAGGAACAGTATAGAAAAATAGAAATAGAGCGTGAACGAAGATTAAGGGAAGTCCCTGAGGTAGACGAAGATGACTCTATATCTGATACAAGCATGAAAGATGAAATTGACGATGCTGGTGATATCCTACAGTTAGAGGGCGAAAAATTAATAGCAACGGACACTGATAACGGCGAGAACACGAAACCACGTAACGATGATAGGGGTGTGGAACAACTTGAAGATTCTACAGTGGTTGAAGTTAAAATAGAGAAATAAAAATAATAAACTAAACCCGCATTATTTTCAATCGCAAAAGTATCATGAGGTATAATAAAAAGTGCGGATTTTGTTATTTTAATTTATATATATATAATACTGTATTATTAATAAAAATCCGCTTTTTTACCTCAAGTGTAAAATAACACTATACACTATATAATTTTGTTTATTTTTTCAACTCGATGCGTAAACAAAATTACATAGTGTATAGTTTTATTTAAAGTTTGGTAAATATATAGTGTATATAGTGTTATTGGTAAATTTTGATAAATATATAGTGTATAGTGTTATTCGTAAGAATTATAGTATGATATTAAAATATTATCTTTCTTGTTTTTATTATTATTTATTATTGGAATTATTTCAAGTATTATTTGATTTTTATATAAAATTTCGTTTTGCGCATGTATGTTATATTATAATTATGCTTTTTAGCTTTTATGTTGGTGCTCAATAATCAATAACAACACACTATATAATTAATGCTGCCTAAAAAATCTATAAATATAATAATTCCAAAAAATAATATCTTTTTTTTCAATATAATGTGCTAATAATAATTAATCAATAATTATTATTATTATATTATATTATAATTTATTATTAATAATAATAAGAAGAAAAAAAGAGTGTATAAATAGCAGTATATAGTATGTGTGTGCAACAACAATTATTGATGATTTATTGGTGCGTTGATACTACAAGTGAAAGTGAAAGATATTATTACGAAGCACCTAATCAAAACTTAGAAGAGGGACAAAAAGATAAAAAAAACAAACGTACAAACAATTATATTACCGCAGTAAGGAATACGAAATAATAATAAAGGCATGGCAAAATTAACAACTGATTTTAATTTTGATGCCAGTTTAGGTCCTAATACAACGGAGGCTGGAAGTGGAATAGGGAGTTTAGTAAGAATCAGAGTCCTTTCAGCGAAAGGTCTTAAAAACTCAGAACAATTTGGTGGCATCCCAGATCCATTCGTCGAATTTTCTCAATTTTCTGGCTTTTGTTTGTATGGCCCAACAGTGCGTGATCCTAATATCTCTAAAAAATGCAGAGGGAGAAATGTTGATAACTCTGTTGACCCAGAGTGGAATCAAGATTTTTATTTCATCTGCTCCAAAGAGACAACAAGATGCAAGTTAAAAGTTATGGATTGGAATGGTGGTGGGATGATGGCTAATGATTTTATCGCTAGCACTACAATATTGTTCGATCAATGCGAAGGCAAAGTAACGCAACCTATATTTCCTCAAGGCGAGATTACTTTTGAGTACACACGCTGCCCTATTAATATTGCTTTAGCAGAGGAAGGTAAAAGCGAAGATGACTGGAAAAATATTGCGTTGCATCAAACAAAATCAAAAAAACTTGTTCTTATAAACGTGCAATCTATACAAAATGTTGGTAAAGGTAAAAATACCTTCGTTGAAGTTAGTAGCTTTATGGATCTGAAAGGTCATAAAATAAATGTTTCTGGAGGTAATAAAAAAGGATCATGCGGGAAGGCCTCAATTACGGAAACAATTAAAACTGATGACAATGGAAATGTATCATTCAACCAAGCTTTCCTATTTTTAGCAGAGCCTGGTGTGCAAGCCTGCGAGCTTTTTATCAAACAAAAAGGGATGTTGGCTACAACTAATTTTGGAAAATTAACAATTGGATTGGAGGAACAAAAAGCGATAGGTAATTTAAAAATTAAAGATGGCAATATTTCTATCCAAACAACTAGTGTCGACTTGGATATTGGGGTTATGGGATTAATAAACTCGCAAAAAAGAGCTGAACGAGAAGCAGAATTAAAGGCCATAGCAGAGAGAGAGGCACAAGAACGCGAGGAACAGCGTAAAGCAGCAGAAGCTGCTGCGGCAGCATTAATAGCTGCCCAAAAAGCAGAGGCGGAAGCAACAGAAGCCAGGAAAAGGGCAGAGGCGGATGAAGCACTGCGCAAAGAGGCTGAAACAAAAGAAGCAGAAGCAAAAGCATTACGAGAGGAAGCAGAAAGAAAGCAAGCAGAAGAAGACAAGTTGTGGCAAAACAAAGTTAAAAAGCTAGTTGCTGCAGCAGGAGTTGCAACTGCAGCTGCATTTGCTGCTACTTGCAGTAAGTACATATTCAATACCGATAGATGTCACAGCAAATTTTCTAACACAAACAAACACACCCAAACACACAACATTACATTCCTCACTTATGCCATACTTGACAGTGTATGGATCATGGGGTCTTGATCGTGTCAATGAATCTTTAGAAGATTTACAAAAACGTGCAACTGATTACTTGGATGGCAACCCTAAAGCAGCTGCAGCTGTTGATCAAGGGAGGGCAAAAGCTATTTTGGTAGCAGAACAAGCTAATGCTTTAGCTGATAAAGGTGTCAAAGCTTTGGGTAAAGCTAGCGAAAAACTAGCTGGGAAATTTAAAAAGTTATGGTGAGAAAACTCTCTAGAGTGTTTGATTTGTAAAAAAAAATCTTGAGAGATAAATCAATAAAATGAAATAAAAAGAGTGAAATTACAATATGCTCTCTTCTTACTCATAATTTAAATACTCGTAAAATTTTATTACCCCTGTGATTGATGTTCAATACAACACTATATTATCTAGAAGAAAGAATATATCATATGATACCAATACCAAGTAGTAACTTACTATATGTATCGTGAGTTGTCATAGTAGTGTAGGTTAAGAGATTGTGCGTGTATAAAATAAATTTTCGTGCGATTGGTTACGATGGCGTTACAGAAATAGTCGTGCACACGAGCTTTTGTAATTTTGATTTCTATAGATACAATACAATATATATATATAAACACAAATGTTTTTTATACAATTTTTTGTTATAAAGCTCTGTATTGTTTTTTTTTATACAACGTATTCTGTTTCTATTTATACTTATTATTATATAGAGCGTTGTAGTATAAGCTGAATGCAATGTGCATGCCTTTAAATTATATTTTCAAAACAGACCAACTTTTTTCTTTGCTGCTTGTTGTTTCCATTTTGCCAATGACTCAAATGCATTTTTGTCCATTTGAAATACTTTTTGAAATTCATCATCTGATAAAAACGTTTCTTTCGCATGTGGTGGTACACCTTCTGGACATGAGTTTTTCAATTCTTCGTATGAAAAAGTTGCCCCACTTCCTGGTGCCATCATTTTTATAGATGCTGAAGGTGCACTCGGTGCCTCATTCGTATCTTCAACTTCTTCAATTTCTGGAATATCTTTCGCCCATGATGCCGACTGGCTTTTTTTTAACTCTTTTTTTGTGCTTAACGGATCAACAAAGTTTTCCGTTTTTTTAACAGACCAACTAGCTTTTGTTTTAAACGATTTTAATGTCTTTAAACGTGCAGCGTAAGGGTCGGCAAAAGAATTAGCTTTAGTCGAATCCCAGCCTAGGAAATGGCACGTAAACATTGGAGGCTCTGATCCTGCTGCAATTGTGACAATCGGGCATTCTTTATCTCGCCCATCTTCTGCATTTTCAATATATTGTTTTGCAACGTCCAACGCCATTGTTTTTTCAGTATCATTAGACTCCGTTCCAATCCATACATACACAGCTGTGAATGTATCAAGAAGCATGACATCATCGTTAATTAAATCATCTTGGCAAAAGTTGTATATCTCTTCTACGTCGAAAATACCTGTTTTATTTGTACATTGAAATAATCTTGCTTCTTCCATTGCCATCACAGCGTTGTTATCCACTTTTGCATATTCGCCTTTGCCTCCAATAAACCCCCAAAAATCATCTGGTTCGTCCCCCTCGGCGAAAAGCTGCACTTGTCTTTCGCCTTTTAAAATTTCACATAACCCATTAGCAGTTTCTTTTTCATCGTCGTTTGAGCCGTTTCCTTGCCAGCAAAAGATGGTTTTGGGAGAAACTAAGATAAAACAATCGCCAGAAAATAATGAAGATGCCTTTTCTTCTACTTGCACTGCCCTAGTGTTAGCGCGTTTCGTCCCTTTGCATTGATACAGCATAACTCCGTCAGTGTCATATGTATCCTTTTCTGCGCTATTTTTAAACCCAGAAGCTATGCCACCGGCATGAATTATCATTTTTCCTTCAAAGAGAGAACAAAAATGAAGTGGTTCCTTTCCTTGCGTGACACGACATTGCACAGGTCGTCCACCAAGTTTATTGTCCATCTCTGTGGTGAGTAATGCGCTTGCGCCTTTTTCGTCTCTTGTGCTATTACGACCTTGCCAAAAGTAAAGCATGTATTCTTCACGATTTTTTGGTTTATATGTATATAGCACTATATAGCTGTCCCCAGAAAAAAATTGACCAAAATCATCTTTCGATACTTCTGCCTTTTCAAAATTTTCAATTCTCCACATTTGTACCTCTCCTGTACCATCATCAACCGGCAGATCATCAGTTTGTGTTTTCTTAAGAAGGTTTGCAACATCAATTTCTTTTTGTTCTGGTGTTTTTGCTACATTAGACTCCCTTTTAAAATCACTTGGCAAACGAGGTGGATTCCATTGGTAAAAATACGCTTTAAATTCTGCTGGTTCTCCCATTTCAATTATACTAGTTACCTGTGTCCACGCTGGCCGTTCGTTTTTTGTTATGAAATCTTGTGCAAGTTTCAAACTTTCTCGCTTTTTACTTTTTTCGCATTTTTTTCCAATCCATAGATATAAGTTAGATCCTGTGTCTAACAAATAGGCTCCATCGGTAGCACACATATTACGTGTAAGACGACCTTTTTCTTTCTCTGACTTTTTAAAATCAGGCAATTGATATAATTGCAGTTCTGCTTTTGCTTTCTTTTCTTCTGCCTCATCACTTCCACCTTCATCGGCCGATGCAACTGTACCTTTACCACCCAATGCACTCCAAAAGGATTCGCTTTCATCATCGCTACCACTCTCAAGTATTTTCAGCGTTGGTTTACCGCCACGATCGTTGCGTAAACGTGTGCAGACCTCAAGCCCTTTCGTCTTTTCCATTCGGTTACTTTTGCTTCCATTCCATTGATACATCATTAAACCAAGATCCAAAATAAATACATCGCCTTCGTTCAAGCTTTCACATTTGCATTCCACTTCCTTAACACGTATATTTCTGCGCCCTTTAAGATGCAATAGTCGGGTTGGATATTCTTTCCCTTCTACGTGCCTGAAACCTGCCTCAATACCGCCTTCTAGATACATGACACCCCCTGTATTTTTAAAAACAGATAAAAAACGATTGGATTCATGGTCCTGTGTTTCGCGATATTGCGTTGCAAATCCTCCCAAGGCACCATCAAGCTCACAAGTTTTATATGCGCAAGCACCCATCTCATCTTGTGAAGTTTCTTTTCCTACATATTCGCGTATGATAAAAAAGAGTGATGTGTTAGAGACGATTTCTACTTAGGTTAAGGGCAAAATACTTACCCAGCCAATAATGTATGTCATAGTTTAATGTATTAGATTTGGTATTTTTCTTGTATGTGTTTAAAACAATATAACTATCTCCAGTAAAGAACTTCCCATACGTTTCTTTTGGTACAGGTATTGGCAACAATTTTTCAATGCGCCAGATTTCAAGCCCAACTTCTTTGCCAACAGCGCTGAATGCGGGATCGATTGCTGTGGTCATGTTAATACAACGTCTTTCCGTATGTTTCTCGTGATTCGGTATAAAAAATATTCTTGTGTTTGCTTTGCAAAATGTAACAAGTAAGAATATTCGTTGTTGTGTGCGGTGATTTATTCCCTTATCAAGTCCAAATCTATACACCTGTGTTGTG
>JACKZZ010010626.1_pt1 | contig 14028 bp, 18 predicted proteins | sample 8027871 | NCBI WGS metagenome assembly JACKZZ01 (sample SAMN15724774, study PRJNA655200) | protist metagenome | isolation source: fluorescence activated cell sorting (FACS) single amplified genomes of... | place: USA: West Boothbay Harbor, Gulf of Maine | collected 2000-07-19
TGTGGACAAAAAAACCCGTGGTCCCTCATCTTCTTCCAGCAGCAGCAGCAGCCGTAGGGGTAAACTCGTGACGCACCAGATGAAACTCCGCCCTAAGGCCCACACCCCGACGATCGGAAGCCTCGACTTGTCGCAGCTGGTCTTGCTGGCTTCGTGTTTGCGCTTCAGCAACAAGAACGCTTTTCCGAAACAGAAGTTTGCCGAACTGCGGGATGTCGTAATGAAGAACTTACTCCGCCGGAGAAGAGAATTGCTGGAACATGGACTGTATCCAATTGTGCAACAGTTTATAGTACATGAGATGGCGTAGTAGACTAAGACTGCGTCATCAGGTGATGAATGAGAAACATGATCTAACTTGGGAGCCCTGATGAGCTACTGTGATGTGAAATAATACAAGTGCTTTACCTTTGCTATATGTCTGTACCTGCAGCATGATCATGAAAGAACTTCTGCACACGTGCATACCTGGTTTGTCGAAGCGCTGTTGAACTTGGGCGGTATGTATGCGAGAGTAAGTAGTTCTGCGAGAAATCGAAGTGGAAGCAGGAGCGGGACAGCTAATTCTGCCTCGAATTCCCTCAATCTCCGGACGCGGAACTTGATTACCAGGACGATTCTCGAAGACTTCTTTCACGATGATATTCTGAACGAAAGCGCTGAAGATTGTCATGCAGTTTCAACACCGCAACTGCAAGGAATTGCGGATCTTCGCCGGCTTCCCCTCGCCTGTATCGAATGCAGAAGCATCGTACTAGTAGAAATCGCATTGCAAATTTCCTCAGCATTACAAATTGAATTTGTAATGCTGATTTGCCTTGACAAAGAAATTTGTAATGCACAAATGCAATTACTACGAGTACGATACTTTTGCACAGGATAGCCTGCGCCGCCTGCCAAATCCAGGAGGAAGAAGTTTTCGAGAAATGGTGGAAGCAGATCGCGTATGCATTGCAAATATGTCTGGGTACGGAATAAACTTGTGATGCTATTAAGTAGCGAATAAAGAGGACGCCACAAGTGACGGCTGAGCATGACAAGTTTCTGAGTTGCTAGATGCTGTTGTCTATTCAGCATAAGATAATGCGTTTTTGCATAACAGAGACTTGGGGCTTTTGGATAACGTGCATGACAGACCGTTCAGAGCAGTCATTTTAGCAGAGCATGACAAACTTGCGTTCTTCCAGACCCAGACATGTTTGCAGTGCATATCGCGGCTATTGCTGCTAGGACGAAACAACGGATGCGGATGAAAAAGGGTGTTGTAGAAATGCCGAGTCGACGCGATCGTCAGGGGATCACTGCGAGTGCAAGCGCTTCATCTCCAAGAACATCAGAGGACCCCGCAGGAAATATTAGTACGGATGGTGAAATGCAAAGGGTCACCTACGACCGGAATAATCAAGAAGAGCGGCCCCGTCCAAGGACTCTCCTGCTTACCAACTCGGAGTCAGAGGTCCGCGAGCTCCTGGAAGGCCTGGCGAGTTGGCGCATTGGTCCCGTCGGGCTGCATATCAAATGCAAAAATGTCTGGGTCTGGAACAAAGCAACTTGTGATGCTGCATTTGGATTCCAGAAAAATCTGTATTGCATGAGTACCAAAAGAAATGTAATTTTTGCTACGCGGAGACGGCATTTGTCATGCGGAATAGGCATCAAGAAGCTCTCAAAAAATCTGTGATGCTAGGGCATGCATCACAGACATCAGGGCTCATGCAGAACGTGCACGACAAGTGTCTGAATCTTCCAGACCCAGACATTTTTACAGTTGATACTGCAGAACTCCGCACTGTTTGTTTTCGGGGAGCGGTTGCGGAAGAGTTTGCTGAGGGAGGTGTACGGGATAGTAGAGCCGACGTTCTATGATGCTCCAAGAACTACAACTTCTGCAGGTGCTTCTGCCAGAAATAGTGATAGAGCAGACCAGCTCAGACGGGGAGATCATGAACACCCACCGCATGAGAACTTCTACACAAAAGGAGCTGCAATCAAGCCAGAAAAGGATCTTCAAGATGACTTGTTCACAGAGGCCGAACAGGACGAGCTGTTTCGGGAATTTGTGTTGCAGAGTGGGAAAACGAACAACAGTACAGACGCTGAGACCACGACCTCGCAGATGAAGATGTCAAACCATGGTGAGGAGCACCGGCGCCCAGGATTTTTCTCCTCTGGTAAAAACAACATCGATGGGCGGGCAAGGGAAGAAGTACTAGATGACGAATGTTCCATACCAGGATCGGAAGAAGAAACTCGGGAACAACTACACGAGCAGCAACTCCAGCTCTCACTGGTCATGCGACATCAGGAAACAGCCCTGACAACTTTGCTTCATTGGGTTCGCGCTTTGTCCCGCGAAGGCTCGAAGTGCAGTTTCGACCGGGCGGGTGGTGGTTCGCCTGGGGGATTGCTGGTCGTGAGCGAAGCAAACAGTGCTGGTGAAGGGGAGGAAACCACTTCTCTCCTACCGCAGAGACTAGTCCAGGTCTTGCTGAAAGATGTGGAGACGGTGTTGCGAGCGGCGGGCGTAGGTGCAGCAGGTTATCTGACGACGCCGATAAAGATAATATCGCCTTCGTTGAAAACAACTGACATTATCGGGTACGACAAAGCAGAAAATTATGTCCTCGCCGAGCGCTCGCAGTTGATCCTTCTAGGCAACGCGTTTTCTTACCCGGTTTGGACGAAATGCTTGACGAAAGGAGGGGACGAGGTGGGAAAAGTTACATCAGCTTCTTCACACGACGATTCAGGAATAGGACAGGAGGAGGAGGACATTCTACTTGACAGTGTCGGCATCTTCGCTAACCACGCTACCCGGCATGAGGAAGAGCGGCATGAGGAAGATCAGCAAACAAATCGAAATCCGTTCCTACCACCAAGGGAGCGACGTATGGGTAGAAGTACCACATCCACGCTGTTCCGCGACGTCTGCGAGCTAATCGGGAAAAGACTGGAAGAAAATTTCAGAAGCAGTAGTTGTAGTGATCATCGTGAGAACCTCGACCACCCGCACGACTCCGGTTTGCACTCACCACACAACTTTCGTGACATTTCTCTCCACGATGCGCTCACTGTATTCCGGTTCGGCTGGGCCCTGTTTCCGCAGAACTTGGGCTTGCTGGACTGTCTGTTGAAGAGGATAGAGGAACATGAGCACGACAAAGAGTTGGTGTGGCGGGGAAATAAATTACGAAAAAACGAAGGTGCAAGAGCATCTGCGACGCATCCTGAACCGCATGCCGCGACGGAAGATGGAAGCCGGACCAACGCAGCTGCCAGTATCAGCGGAGAGGAACAGTGTTCATCCTTTGCATCATCGTACGAAGTAGACGATCTTGTCAATGCCATCGACACCAGGATTGCCGTGTCGGCAAGTCGGTGGCTGTTGAATCTGGATTTTGGCGAGAGAGAAGAACATGAAGCGGAAGACAGGTACTGCGACGAGCACCAGATGGACAGAGATGACGGTGGAAGCGAGGAAAAGGTTGATCGTGGTAGCGCACCGGCTGGTCAACATGCTGGAGTGCTGAATACTGAGAAAGAGGAACATGAGCAAGGCACACTACGACCGAATCAGTCCTGTGATGGTGCGCCCGCCCTGCAGCAGAAAGGTGAACTGCAACTGACGTCGCAAGGTCTTCGCGAACGTTTGTACCGCCTCGTGGCTGCGAGATTTACAACTGCATCAAACTACAAGCGTGATCTTCCAAAACATCAAAATTGGAGCTCTTCTACTTGCGGCAAGGGCATCAACGACATTTTTGCTGAAGAGCAGACAATGCTTTCAAAGGGCGGCAGCGCAGCTACAGCACTCGAGGACGCAGTGAATCAGCCAGAAAGAAACCATGCAACCGAGGAGTTGATGCAGCCCAATTTCAGTTCTTTCCGGGCCTGCGCGGCTCCATCGGAGACAAGGGGCCACCACCTGACGCCAGAAACAAAACCGCACACAGAGGAAGAACTACTATCAGCTAACAGCCAATACAGGAAAGGCGACGAGTTCGATGTTTTTCAAGAGCAAGAGCAGAGTGACAACAATCAAGATAAAGATCTGAAAAAAGCTGAAATGGCAGCGGCGCACCGCGCTGTGGCCCTTCTTCCGGTGATGCAAGCAATTTTGGCGTCTTCGTCACGACCTTCTGGCTATTCTCCAGCAGGAACGGCGGAATCTCGATCACGGTCTCTGAAACTACCACTAGAAAACACGATGGAGCCATCTGCTAGCCAGAAGAAACCCTGCTCACCATCCAGTTCTACTTCAACATCCTCAAGCGCGGCCAACTGCATCAGCAACCGTTTGCAGAAAGCGAATTTAAGACCCGAACAGATCTACGAAACAATTCTGAAACCGATCTTCGCTGCGGAGTTTTTGTGTTTTCTAGACGACAAGGACGATCATGCAGCCAGCGCTGCCGGCTCAGCTTCGAAAATGAATGGAGCAACCGTGTCCCGCGGTGGTAAATCATCGACGGAATTCTTCCTTTTCCTGCGGTGCGCGATCCTGTTTTCATCATCGTCCACCTCCTCTCATGGAAGTTCAAGTTCACCTTGTCAGCACATTGATGAACGTATCAACCTTCCAACTGCGATGAGGCAGCTAGCCAGCGAGCTGATCCGACGGAGGGCCAGGTATAACCTGCTCAGCTGTTACAATCTCAAACGTTACAATAGAATACGGAAATCTGTGATGCAAGAGTGCATGTTCTAGCCCACTCTCATAGGATTGATGCGCATGACAAGTTCCGGAGTCCCAAACCCCACTCCAATCTGGCGAAATTTGTATTGCAGAAAGTAGAACAGTCTGCGACTCTGTCATGCTCATCATGCAACACAAGTTTCAAATTCTATTGTAACGTTTGAGATTGTAACATCTGAGCAAGCCATACCAGGCCGAACAGTATTCACGGGCTGTTCGCCTGGTTTCAAAAAGTGGTGGAGGCGGAGAAGGCTTATGAAGGAAAAATGCAGGATCTTGATCTTCACGTAGCTCGGGATGAACAAGCAGGTAGTAGTACTTCAAATGACGTACAACCAAGAACTTCAACTTCTGCCACGAGAACAGGTACAATGACATCATGGAGGAACAAGGAAGAAGGACGCTCACGCTCGGGCCCCACAGTTATAGACCTGTCCACCGCCACCAGAAATCTAACGAGTCTGTGTATGGGATTCTCAAACGTTACATTCCCAACTGTTACAGGAATTTATCATGGAGAATCGTCATCAGCATGTACGCGATCAAGCTGCTTCGCATCACAAGTTCGCGACGCGCTAAGTAGCACTTGAATTATATGCGCCAAACCTGTAACTAATGCAAAACGCGCAATATTTTATTTCCTTTTAAATTTCATTTGCTATTTTTGCATCACAAATTCTAATATAGTCATGTAACACTTGAGAAAGTAACAGTTGAGAATCCCATACTGTGTCGCGTTTTGTTGCAGGAACTTGCGGCGTGGTCCTTTCCTGCGGATCATTGTAGTGTGGATAGAACAAATCTGATGGAGGGAGAACAAGAAGAAGATGAAGAACCACAACCAGGCATTAGTTGCACTGCTACCTCCACCGCAACTTTCTGCGCCACACAAGATGCTATTGAGGACGGACTTTTCTGGTTGAAGTATCACCACGACAAGAAACATAAAGACTTCGAGTTTGGGGGTGTGTGAACGACGAGGAAGTGCAAGTTCAGTTTACCTATGACTTACAACGAGATTTGGAATGGGGCATTCAGCATGTCAATGTCTACAACTTTAATCTGCAAAAATAATGAATCTTCACACGACCCGACATATTTAGACATTCATTTTCATCGCTCACAATTCTCAGACAAGTGGACCCACACTCACTCGTCTCGCCCTCGTCGTGTTTCAAGGAAAAAGAGGTCCATTCATTGTATGTTTCATCGCATCGCAGTACTCCTCGTCGCTCGTAGAATTCCTTATTTGATGCAACATCGAGTACTCGACGCAGGAGACGAGAGACGAGTAGTGTTACTTATTGATATTGTGAGTGAGTCACTGCGCATCGCAAAATTTATCTTCGGAGCTACTTCAGCGACGAGAAAACGACATGTCGAGATCGCGTGGGCCTCGAACCGTTCGTAGCACATTTCAATTCGCTTTTGGTATTTAACGAGGATAAGCGAAGAACTCCTGGGCAACTGTATTAAGTAAGTCGAACGAATAATATTTGCACAGAACATCAACAAGATGGTTGCTTTCAGTCAGGTTTTCGGCTCGGATGTGTTTCACTTTCCTTCCTCCGGGCGGAGTCAGGTACATCAAGGAGGAAGTAGGCTCCTGGGTGCAGATCTTTCTCGACCGCCGCCTTCCGACGCATCTACAGCAGGAATACCTGGTTATGGTTCGCCCTCAAGAAGCAGTAAAACTTCCTTTACAGGAACCGCGTCATCCTCCTCCTCTCCGTCCTCAACATCCCCAATAATCAGAAGCACTTCCTTTCTCAACCTCGTGCCCCGGTCGGTGGCCAACCTGTTCTCCGGACGGTCCGCGGGTAATCCAGAGGAGCAGAATCTGAACGAGCTGTTCAAAGACGCGCAGGCAGAGGTCGATCGCGTGAATCACAAAGTGAAGGACCTGTTCTATCGAGGAAAAAAACTGTGTAAGGGTAACTTTGTAGGAAGAGCACGAGCAGCATCACAAATTCGTTTTGCATTACAGAAAAATAAACCTGTCATGCGCAGCTAGTACGTGAAAACTAACACGTAATATGAAGATGTCCTATGACCCGCGCATCCAGCATGACAATCGTTCGTATACAGTTTTGCATTTTCTGCATCACAGATACTTCACATTCACATAGTTTTTTTCTTGGACCTGTTCCTGGGAAACTTCAAGCAGACCATCGAAGATCTGCGGGTGGCGGCGAAAGATCGCGAGAATACGTGGAAGGAGTTATCCCCTGTAGAAACGTCCCCACCTCCCCAGAGTTGTAATGCAAACCTGCATGCTTTAAATGTTTCTCATGCGGAGACCCATGAGATGCATTTTCAAATTGGTGTTTTCAGACTTGTGATGCTCGAATCAGCATAATGGGCTAAATCTGTGATGCGGCTACACTAGTTAATAAACACGACTACATTGCGAGCCCAAATTTGTCATGCGCAACAGCCAAGACCTGTTGATTTGTGTAGCAGATTTCCCATCTTGACTGTGGGGTGGGAACGTTATTCTACAGGATAGGAGTTCATTTCCAACGGAGACCACGGACTGGCGACGTATTGCTCCAAGCTGAAGAATATGCACTGGGCAAAAGTATCATCGTGCTTGTATGTGGTTGTGGACGTGGCACTGCATATTGACTACACATTTGTATATCTAAGTATTTCCATCCGCATGAGAAACTAAAAGGCTTTCCTACATCTGGAAAAACTTGTCATGCAAGTAGTTGCAATGCAAGCGAATGCGATCCTTTTGCAGTGCATGAAGAAGCTACTGGAAGATGTGGAGACCAACACGGACGGCTGCCGAAAAGCCCAGGAGCTCTGGAAGAAGACCGGCAATCCCACGGGGGACAACTCTCCGGGGAACAAGCAGCTGTTGATCCAGGGCTGCGCGGTATCAAGTGCAAATATGTCTGGGGCTGGGAGATTGCGAGATTTTGATTTGTCATGCGAGTCTAGCATGACTCTGAGCTTTCTATTGCGTGGCCGCAAAGAAGAGCTCCTCTTGCCTGTCATGCAAAAACGCAGTTTCTCATGCCGAGTACGCAACTCAGAACCACGGAAAAACTTGTCATGCTTGGCAGCGTATTAGACCTCTGCTCTCTTTTTCCTTTCTGGCATTACAAGTTTCCAGACCAAGACATATTTGCAATTGATGCACGGACACGGCGTACAAAAAGCAGTTAAAATCCAAAACCTGCGAAACCACCGACGAGAAACTGCTGTGCACGTGGCTCCGGGAGTCCGTGATATGCAGTGCAAACATGTCTGGGTCTGGAGAGGTGGAACTTGTAATAGTGAGCTTCCATTCCTGTGCAGCGTACTGCCAACTTGTCATGCTTGGCTCCATGTGGAACTGTTTTCATCATGCACAGTTTAGCATCACAAGTTCTTTCCAGACCCAGAAATAGTTGCATTTGATACGTGATCCCGGAAAATCACTGGAAATCCTTCTTCGAGCCGGGATATGCAGCATGGCAAAAGTATCGTACCACGTAGTGGTAATAGCATCACAAATTCTATTTTCAGAATAAAGAAAGCAGGAACTACTTTTCGTGGCGTTTCAGGTATGACACGAGCACATTTCTCATGCATCTATCCAATCAGTACGAGTACGATACGTTTGCAGTTCACACCGGATCCGGGGCTTGCGTCATCGGGAGTGAAGCGAGTTTCAACCAGCCCTTGCTGAATGAAGCGGATTTGCACTGAGGGAGTAAAAAACTGGACGAACGAGTAGAACAAGCTGTGGAAGCAAGAAAGGAAAAGGAAGGAATTAATTGGGGTGGAGGCAGGAGCTTGCCGTATTTTAGGGGTGTTTTTCAAGAATGACGAGAAGAACAGAGCTTTTGTTTCCGAGAAAACGGCACACACTTACTCTGAGCTTCTATTTGACCAGCTTGAGAAGTTTCGAACAATTGTAAATTGAATGCAAGAAATAAACGTATTGCAGCACGATAATGTGCTCAACGATTGACGAGCGCAAGCATTTCAATCCTTTGGTTTCAGATTATCAGTTTCAATTCTTTATTTCCTGGAGATTGATCGCCAGGATCCTGGAAATGGGAGCTGTGTCTTGCCGCGCCGTTCACCGTCACGACCTTGTTCCAAAAACGCCTACGCAAAAATGTTCGCATGTCACATTCGTGCGCTCGGTTTTTCTTCTCTTCATCGCCGAAGTTGATGTTTTATTTGAGTCGAGAGGACTTCTGAGGCTATACCTGGTAGTACTAGAGAAGACACGTTTACGAACATACCAGTTGAGTATAGAATACATACACAACATTGCCCGCGAAGGTTATTTCTGTGTGGCGGCGGCCGTGAATGTACATGTAGCCAGCACTTAGTTCTCTGCACTTAATTCCGCATTGAAGAAGCAGCTGCCAGATTCTACGGAAGTGCAATTAATACGTAGCGCTTCTCTCACTGTTGTTCCGACGAACGAATATGTTGACGCGCAAGTGATACATAGAACCAAAGCACAAAGAAAACCGTCATGGATTCTTTCTTCATGACGCAGCCCCCTCCGGGGCCCACGGAAACCTGGCTGAAGTGTGTGCAGGCCTTGGAAAAGAAAGCCGCGGCCGCACTATGACAGTGCACAACTTCCCCCCTCATTTGTAGAGCATTTTTAGCAACAGGAACCACCTCAAAAATGCGGTCTCTGCATTACAAATCCATGCATGGAGCATAGTGCAGTTTGGGCTGCCAGAACTTGTCATGCAAGCACAGCCAAAAGGCTCAGACAGGATTTGGCATTTTTGCATTACAAATGAGGGAGAGCGGGAGTTGTGCACTGTCATACGCCCCGCCGCCCACTGTGAAGTCATCTTCGAGGAAAAAGTTTTACGGCGGGGAAGACAGCGAAAATAAAGCCACAAAGCTTGACGCTGACAGCACAAGAAATGCTAACGCGTTATTTGGTGGAATTTTTACTGCATCAGGAGGAGCAGTAGAAACCAAGCCGAAAGACCCAAACGTGCTGTCCGAACTGATTCCGCGATTCTACCCGGCGGAACCAACCGATAAGGAACAGAAGGAGAAGGAAAAGCAGAAGGAGTTGCTGCAGAAGCAGCAACAAAAGGCTCGGGACGAACACGAGCTGACCAGCGCGCTGCCGCACTTCGACGACAGTGACGACGACGAGCTTTTGCAGGCGTCCTCCACCGGCGGGGCGACGAGCAATATCAAGTCCTATTTGATCAATACAAACAACCAACAAATCATCATCTCAAGCGAAGAGAAGCGTTTTCGCGGCGTTCTCTCCGTACGCACGAGGCGGGAAGCCCGACAGAAGATGCTGCAACGGAAAACGGCGGAATTACTCAACGAGGACGATTTGCACAAGCTTTTGGAGCCCTTGCGAAAAGCGGCGAAAAAAACGACAAACAGCTCGGTCATTTTGAATAGCAACAGAAACAACAACCCGAATTCTTCGAATTCAACAGAGCAAGAGGTCATCGACTACGCAAGCTTCAAAGCGGTTTACAAGCATGTCTTAGAAGAGTGTGTGAGGGCGGCGGAATACAATGCGCAAATGAACGGCGAGGATTTCGACGCGTGTATGACCAAAGCGCTCTACGAAAGGTAGTATAAAACTTGAGTATTAGACTGCTTTTTTGTCATGCGGAGCATCTTCGTCCCTACAGTTGTACTGTCTTTCATGCAGGAGCATTTTTCGGATTCGGCTTTATATCAATCTTCTGTTCTCTACGATATCAACAAAATGAAAATGTTGAATACCTATCAGGAAATTCGGGCCTTTTTTCACGGCCCGGTCGTTTTTGAAGTTCGGGTCCCTGATTTCGCATATGAAAGTGCACAACTCCCCGTCCCCCACATTTGTATGGCATCAACAGCATTACAAACACCAGTACAGGTGGACCGTGTACATGACAAGTTCATGCGCCGAATGTAGTACTGTTTGGAGTTCCGAAATTTGTCATGCACGCGGCGCCACAAGGTAGCAACTGGCTTTGGGTTTTGGCATCACAAATGAGGGGGAGGGAAAGTCGTGCGCTGTCATATCGCAAATCGGGATCGTGCCGTTTTTCAGCTACGTTGTGCGGAAGGTAAACAACAAGCAAACACGAATTCAGCTGTCCTATTATGACACGATCGGACTGGGATATCTGCGGGAGATATAAATCGCAAAAGTAATGTCGCACTCGTATTTTTGCAATACAAATTAACTCAGCATGACAAATGGAATTTCTAATGCTTAGTCAGCTTGAAGAAGAAATTTGTCTTGCATGACTGCGATAGATTAGTACGAGTGCGATACTTTTGCACAGGATAGGAGAAGGACGTGGAAAATTTCATCTTTGAGCTGATACTATCACATGCAAATGTCCCCGGATGTTTGAAAGGTTGCAACTTGTGATGCTGTGTTTGGATTCTAAAGAAATTTGTATTCGCATGAGGACCAGCTCCAGCAAGAAGAGTCCAGCTTGTGTTACGCGGAGAGGGCATCTCTCATGCGGAACAGGCAACAGCAAGCCCACGAAAAATCTGTGATGCTAGGTGATGCAATACAGGCGCCATGGGTCATGGAAAATATGCATGACAAACCTACTTGCACTCTTCCAGACAACATCCAGGGGTATTTGCACCGGATAGATACCGACCTTGCCGCAGCTGAGCCAGCTGCAGGAAGAGTTTTACCCGTTTTATGTATAATTTTCTTTTCAGCTGTTTGTTGATTCGATTTTGAATGATGAAAAATGTGGACTCTGATTTTTTGTGTGATGTGACGCTGCCGGAGCCGCTACACTGGTGAAAGATAAAACTACCCAGAAACAAAGGAATATGAAGAGCATCTTCAAAAATAAAAGGTCTTCACGGCGGTACGGAAATTTTTTTTCTTTCTGGACCAGAAACGCACCGGGAAAATTTGGATCAGGAACCTCCTCGTGAGCTCCATTCTCCCAGAATTGTATGAGCTGCGGAGATATCCCGGGGAAAAAGATGGTACTCGTACTTTCTCTCGCTACTTGCAATCACACAGGACAAACAAGAAATAGCTGTTACTAGTAGTACCGCATGCTGTGGGCAAAATTACCTTTGATAAAATTTGTCATGCCATTTTGACTAGTACGAAGTACCATTTTGCGATGCATAGCGGTAACAGCCACATGAATTCGAGCAGCGACAACAACCCGCACAACTTTAACCCCAACAGTATGAAAAACTGGTTTTCCGTGGAGTCCGCGCTCCGGGTGTACGGCATGTACTTGGAGCTGGATTCGGACCAAAACGGCATGTTGAGTCCCCAAGAATATCCACAAAAAAAAACCCATCCGCGTGCATTTTTGGCATGACAAACACTGCTTCTGATGTATGTTTTGGATGACAAAGTGGATGGGGATCGGTCTTTTTTTGTGGATAAAGAACTCGCCAAGTACACAAATTCCTACTTCTCCAACTACAGCGGAGTATCTGGAAACGCCAACGACATGCTATGGAAGGGAAAAAACTCGAGGAGCTGAAAATCATCTTAGGTGCAATTCACAGTCAGTTGTTGAGGTGTATGCAAGAACGTAAGACTACAGCATGAGTTGACTAATAGTATCACCACGGCTAAATAATTATTTGTTGATAGTATCGCCACAAAGAACTGCATCGTGCAAAACATGATGCAGCATGGTGTGCTAGATCTTTTTCCAAAAATGCAGCACACCGTCCTGCAGAATGTTTTACACGGTGAGAAAATTGATCTTTATGTTGCTTCTATTTCAGAAGTCTTCCATACCATGCGGCAAAACATTATGCCTGGGGGTGCTAATGTGATGGCGACTAGATCGATATAGGCAAAGACGGTGGTCGCTCGTCTAGGTCAAGCTACAGCGTGTACTTCTTACGGAGTCTGAAACGCGTAACACTCAGATGCTAGCACGATCACAAGCACAACAACTTCATCTACGTGTGAATAGCGTGAAATAAAGCTCCTATCATTTTTCCCTTCCATACAACCTGCACTTCCACTACTACAGCTCCATCGGTGTCTCAACCACCGGCCAGACCCTGTCGGATATGCACTGCAAATATTTCTGGGTCTGGAAGAGTGAAACTTCCTTGTCATCCTGCCTGTGGATTCTAAAAATATTAATTTGTATTGCATGAGCAACAAGAGGAGTCCAGTTCTTGCTACGCCTACGCGGGGAGGGCATTTCTCATGCGTGATAAGCATCAAGAAGCTCTCAAAAAACCTGGGATGCTAGGACGACCTGCATCACAGACCTCGAGGGTCATACAAAATATGCATGACAAACCTGGCAATGTTTCAGACCCAGACACATTTGCAGTTGATATCGGACGAAATTATACAAAGAGTCTTCGAAGAGTACCAGATACGCATTGCAATACTTTTGTGCCACGGAAAAACTGCATCACAAATTATTTGCGACGAAGAAGTCTACGAGTAACGGAACTTGTCATGCAGAGTCAGGCAAGCAAAAGAATCTGTGATGCAAGATGTCGCACAAAAATGTCCCTTTTCCACTGCATATCCGACCTACCGCGACGATTCGGGCAGCCAAGAGATGGACTACATATCAAATGCAAAAATGTCTGGGTCTGGAAGAATGCATGTCTGTCATGCTTGTCTGGCATGACTCTTAAATCTGTCATACACGTTACCCAAGCGCCCCATTTTTCTGTGATGCAGAAACGCAGTTTGTCATGCGGAATAGGCAACACCTAGAGGCTCAGAAACTTGTCATGCTGAGCCAGCACTTGTGGCCTCATCATGAGACGCCACCCAGCATCGCAAGTTTTCAGACCCAGACATTTTTACATTTGATACTACAAAACCTTTCTCGATTTCGTCCTCGCTATGCGGCATCTGCGCTACAACTGCGAAAACAACAGCAATTTTGACCACCCCGACGGCCCTAGCGGCTCGAACGGCCGAGAAGGCGGCGGGGGGAACTACAAAGACAACCTGCGGGAGAAGGAGTATTCTGTGTAAAAACGCCCCCGCCTCATGGTCAAGATGGGAACAAATCTGCTAGACAAATTCACGCGGTTTGGTTTATGGGCGTAACAAGGTTCTTGAGATTGCTATGTACTCGTGTTTAGCTATTGCAGCAGAAGCACAGATCTAGCATAGGATGCTGATTCGAGCAATGCAAGTCTCAAAACGCCACTACAGATAAACGCATTTCCTTCCCATAGGGCTCCTCTGCATGAGAAACGTTTTAAGCATGCCGATTCGCATGACAACTCTGGAATAGGCTCGTTTTTACTCTGGAGAAGGAGTTTTCGGAGTTCGGGAACCAGCAGTCCATCCGGTATCTCTGGAAATTGATCGACGTGAACCACGACGACAAGGTCACCGTCCC
>JACKZZ010002066.1_pt1 | contig 14018 bp, 6 predicted proteins | sample 8027871 | NCBI WGS metagenome assembly JACKZZ01 (sample SAMN15724774, study PRJNA655200) | protist metagenome | isolation source: fluorescence activated cell sorting (FACS) single amplified genomes of... | place: USA: West Boothbay Harbor, Gulf of Maine | collected 2000-07-19
TTATAGAACTCCTCTTTCTCCGTGATTCCGCCAGTCCGACACATCCGATCGGTTGAGGTCGATTAAAAATTGGGGGGTTGTGCGCATAAGTGACCGGAAGGGACCTGAAATGCGCATAAGTGACTGTAAGTGACCGAACCCGGTGAAGGCTGCCTGGCATATGTTTGACACTTAATTGTGGTTCACGTACGTATAGGTACTGCACACTTATGGATCGCCACCATCCTGCTATTTAATTAAGAAAACTACAAGAATGATTTCAGAACAAATGGAGAATTTTATTTAGATGATGTCATTAATCCTTGTGTTAAAAAAGGATTAAAAACAAAAGTTTTTGAAGTAGATCATTATATATGTTGGGGAACACCTAGTTGAAATAATATTTTGAATATTTTTTTGATTTTTCTCACCCGCTGGAAGCCCTATAGGAGTTTGAAAGTGTGATGTACTTAATTAGTAGTATCTAGTAATAATTTCTCCCAATTACCTGACCTGTAAATAAATGAATGAATGAATGAATGTATGAATGTTGAATTCACTAACTAATAGCAATAACAACTATTCTCAGTATTATCCTCAGGACCAACATGAAACGAGGAATATGACCACCATGCTAATGAGCCTTTCTCCTCGTCAACCTTCATAAGATGATATTTAATTCCCTTCATGTCAGTACATGCATAATGACCAGGACTGTTCTGTGCATTCTCGCATGCACAGAAAAAACAGCAATAGTAGACTATACCGCAGCACGCGTAATTGGGCGAATAGCAACACAGGTTCCTAGCAGGACAACAACTTGAATTTGTAGGGCATTGAGCATTATAAACCGCACAGCAGGGAAGTTTTCTCTTATCAGATGGTATTCTCTCTAGATTCACTTTTGCTTCACGAAGGGTGATGGGCTTTTTTTCACGAACCACGGTTTGAAATTCTACGCCGTCTCTTGAAGCCATAGTGGTAAAACTGAGCGTAAAATTTATATCGCTGGGGATCGATAGCTTCTCAAGTTCAAGGGTCAAGGACCTGTGGTGTGACCTGTGTTCATGCTGTGTCTGGTGTCTGTGTTGTCCGGAGGGACGAAGACCGAAACCAGGAAAATAGAAAAATGGAGATCCGAAATCCAGGAAAACGGACTCTATACAACACTATATAATACCGAAAAAAAGCCCTTTGATATTGATTTCGGTGGGGTGTGGCGTAGTGAGGTTAGGCAGCGCAAGGCCTACAAAAGTGCTGTGGAGCAGCGAGTCAAAGCTACTTGGATAGAATGTATTTCCCAGATTTTTACCATTATCACAACAATCTGCTCAATCAAATTTGTGTTGAAGGCCAACGATAAATTAAGTGCGGCATCAGATGACTACAACCTAATCATTGCAAACTGGGAGAAAGTTCCTATTGTTGATGTGGAAGCGGTCTCCTTTGCCTCTGGTGGTGGTGCTTGTTCAGATGGTTATAAACCAATGGCTACTGTGAAGTGGCCTGGTGATAGATCTGCCGGTTGTGGCTGCCCTTCCAATTCTAAATATGTTTCAAAGAGCTCACGCAGTTGCAATTCGTCTGAAGTTTCCGATGGTTGCCGAACAGATAAGGATATGGCGATGGAAACGGTGCCTTATGGCAACTGGAGAGGTATGTCATTGTGCACAAAAACATCAGGAGAGCCTACGGTTATTGATTTTACAGCATATGGAAGTGGTACTGGTGACGGTACTGAGAATGCGAAGATCCGCCCCATCCCTGATAAAAATGGAATTGTAAGACCGATTATAAGAAATGCGGTAATGGCAGTTCTTTCGATAATGATTATGCTGTCTGTGTACCTGATGATGACACTCCCTGTCCGATCACTTTACTCGGATCTCCTGATGGCGATGACTGGACTGCTTCTGAGAACAGTGGGGCTAGTTGGAATACAATATTGAATTTACCTGGAACAGCAATTCTCGATATTACACAAGCTATTGATGAGAATTCTACATTTTACTTTGATCGTGAGATGACCAAGGTGGCTAGAACTACTTATACTGGATTGCCAATTGTTGACATCAGAATGGCTTTCTCCAACAACAACAGGGGACCTTGTCATGGCGATCCAGGTGGCCAAAGTTCATATAAAAGTGACATCAAATTCTCGTCAAATATGCATGCTGACTTTCATCGTCCTAGTGGTTGTGCCAGAACTGATAGCCGATGGTTCCTTATTGACACCTTGGATGAGTCTCGAGTCATGGCAGATGTATTATTTGGTGCTAATGCTGCTGTAAATAGTGACAGCGCAAATAAAGATATTCTTGAAGCATCAGCCTACGACTATTTTACTGCATCCGGTAAACCGAAATGTCTTAATCCTGGTGATATGTATGACCAATGCCATCAAACCTATGATGGTGGACGCTCCCTATCTTCTTCTTGTTCTGGTGACGATGAGCTTTGTAAAAATGCAAAGTATCAATCAAATTGCGGTAGGCAAAATAAATAAAGATGAGTCAGACGGGGTTTGTGTTTGTTTTACGGATATTATTGTTCATTTTTTTGCTTGTTTCGTCACTAATTGGTTTTATGAAGGGAATATAGATTGTCCCCTCCTTTTCTGTTGCCCCCCTTGCTCAGAAACTTTTTATTGTGGCCCTTCTCTGTTTCCTATTTCAAGAGGAGCAAGAGGAATGTTTAATCCTTACCCAACACCACAGCTTGTTCATTTACAACAGGGCGCTACTATCGCTTTTAAGTATTCGTTTATTTTCTTTATTGTTAAGGCGATTCCCTTGAGTACAGCCATCAATATTTTGGCACCTCTTATTCCCTTCTTCAAATCATTCGATGATGATGAGTGCTCTGATCCTATTACGAATGAAACTTTTGAAGATTTAGCCGTTTCTCTCCCAGAAGCATATTATGACAATATTACTGCTCTTGCTTTGGATGTATCTCAGGTTTTTCTTTTCCCAATTATCGCTGCTCTATACAGCTTTATGAACAGAGATGTGCGGGGGGATGAGGTTACCAGGAAAGTACATAAAAGCATAGAGTCGGCGAGGGAGAATAGAGGGGTAGCGCCTGCCTGCTGCTGCTGCGGCAGCTGAAAATAATTATCTGCCTGCACCATCTCCGCCAGTATACTACAGTTTTTTTTTTATTTTACGATAAAACTACTACAAAGTGTACTTCAATAATAAGGGTTGCTAGCCTAGGATATATACATCGAAATACATAAATCCTTTCTCGCTAACTAAATCCTTTTCTACATTTTTTTACATTTTTTTTCTCCTGTTATCAATCTCCTCTTCTTTTTATGGAGCCATAAATTAGATAAAGAGAGGTAGAGAAACTATATATAGCATATTATTTACATGTGTTTGGCCTTGGCAGCGAGGTAAGCAGTCATTCTCTTGATAGCAGCAGGAGTGATCTGAGGATAAGCCTCGAGCGTATTATGAACAAGGTTAGTCATAGGTAGGGCGACTTCCTTGGGCTGTGTGAGTAGAGGAAGACTGACTTTGGAGGGATATTGGGCGCTGTGGAAGAGTGTATTCGTGGCAGTAACGTTAACTCCAGGATAGGCTGGGTCGGCTAGCAAAATGCCGCTTTGTTGGTTCACGGAAAAGCGAGGGAAGTTGCTGCTTTGAACAGCAACACGTAACTGATGACCTGGCGCCATGACATATGATATATTCCATAGCTCTACAGTGATCTTGTAAACGGTTCCAGACTCGAGATACATAGGCTCAAGGTTGTTCTCACGCCAGCGCATGCGGACAGCATTATCAGCGAGAAGACGAACTGTGCCAGCCTCATCATTGTATACATCAGAAATACGAACCATGAAATCAGTATCAATTGCATCGGATGACACATAGAGCTCAGCAGTCATAGACCCAGTCATTACAAGTTCTTCTGTATACACAGCAGTGTCAAAAGTCAATACATCAGACCTGGAATCTATGGGTGATTGATCTAGGGGCCCGCAAGGGATGCTCCCACCAATACTATCGGGTAGGTTGTTGCCACCTAGAGTAGGGATAGGATTTGAAGGGTCAACTTTATAGGCAGAGCTTGCTTCAGAATCGACTTGAGCGCCAAGAGTACCATCACCATTGAGGAAGAAATCAGTTGGTTTGGTTTCAGGGAAGGCATCAAGGGTAGTCCAGTAGTTAGCAGCTGCTAGGCCTGCTTCGTCAGTAGAGGACATAACATAAAAGGTAACTTGCTTAATGGCACGCTTGACAGGGCGGATACCAAAAACTTCCAACATCTGAGCGAGAACAACAGCTGAACGACCTTCAACAGTGTGCTGAGGGAAATACTCACCAGCCTCAAGGCAATGGCCGCATGGGTCAATAAAGAGTAGGGATTGACCACGGACGGCAGGGTTAGACTTAGTATTATACCCTTCCCAAGCCTTGATAGTTCCTTCTTTGAATAAATCATACCAACCTGCATAAAAGGCAGAAGGGAAGTTAATAAGACCAAATTGCTCATCAGAAACCTCAACTTGAGCCCAATAATCGGTGTGCATCTCGTTTTCGTGGACCAACTGGATGTTCTCATCGAGTGTCCAGGGGTCATTAGGGATGCCAAGATCAGTGAGCCAGTCTTCAGTAGTCTTCTGCTTGTATGCTCCATTAGGGAGTAGGATTGAGTATACATTAGAAGGACACCAGATGAGATATTGGCCCTTAAGCCAAGGAGGGTTAGATTTAGGGGTCTGAAGGGAAGCAAGTCCATCAGCAGATGCACCGACAGTGAAGACTCTACCATCAGACCAAGGCTGGGACACGATCCAATCACCTAGGTCACGAGAATCATTCTCCTCAGTCGTCCACATGGAGTAATTACCGTATGATTTCTCAGTTCCGCGTATGTCTTGACCGATACCTACATAATCGAATGGTAAACCAAGGAGGGTAATCCACTCCATATCACCATAACCATATGGTGAGCGATCGATCAAAGTAGGGTACTTCTTATCAGAACCTTTGAAGTATTCTCTAGGGAATCCAATCACGGTGTGAAGGTCAACACCATCACGGGTTGTGAGCATTTCTTGAACGAGATATTTCTCCAAGAAATTATCGATTTTATCACCAGCCATCACAGCAGGCAGCAATGCCAACAATGTCACGAGTGAGATCATAGTTAAAAATTATACACGCTTGCTTGATGGGAATCACAAGCAATTATGTATATTAAGCCTTCGTGAAACGGGGGTCCCTTCCAAGTCCCCCCAAAAACTGCGGGTTTTCCCAAAAACCCTGTTTTTTTTTTAGCGCATCATCAGAGCAATGAAGAAGACTAAAATTTTGTATACAAATATACGTAAATACTGCAGTTCCAACAAGCTTATTTTTATATACTAACTATTTCTAGAAGATGAGTGAAATGGAGTCAAAACCTGGAAAATACCCGATTTTCGGTAACATTAATTTCTAGGGCCCTTGTGATAATTTCTCTTTAAAAGTTACTAATTGTAGTATAAGAATTAACGGTTTGGGATAAAATCTAAATTCTACCTTCTTGAAAGCACACAACAAATTAAAAACAACTTTGGATCTTTGAGGCGTCCTACACTATAGGCTTCACATCATTCTAGTCCACCATAGAAGAAGATATAGAAGAAGATATCTAAAGTGAATGATCTAACGCTGATGGGTTTACCAAGGGATTTGCTGCGCGAGATAGTGCCATTTTTAGGCACAGAGTGGGCTCTACCTTTCGCTTCGACTTCGAAGGAGCTGCCCGTTAGCTGATAAAAATTACGTTAATTAATATAACTTCACGTTCAAGAATGTAAAAACTACTTCACATCTATCCATAACAAAAATAAATACTGTGCATCTCTGCATATAAATCATCGATTAATCCTCAGTATCTTGTATATAATCGGTCCCTATAGAATGAACTGCTACATTAACTCCTCCTACTATTTGTACAGAAATAAGAGCACCTGCTGCTACCGCTGCTGATGTTGCGGTCTGTAATGCAACATTAGCATCACCTGCACCAGCGCCAGCAGCGATACCATTGTCTTTACCCGTTCCATTTCCACAGCTACTACTACTACCAGTACCACTACTAGTACCACCAGCCTTACTATCCTGATCCACTAGGAACATAAGAAATCGACGTAGTGAACTCAAGGGCAAAGGAGGTACATCTGCAGGTAGAGATTCATCAACAGCAGGGCCAGAGTCAGGGGTAGGGTCAGGGGTAGGGGTTGGAACAGGGGTAGGGAAATAGGCCCTCGGTGCACCAAAGGACCGCTTTGACCCCTTTGGACGCCATAGACTCACTTTTGGCCGCGGCGGAGGCGGTTGTCGAACAACTAGTGGGTTAGCCTTCGTCACAAAGGTGACCTTTTCCAGATTCACGGGCGTGGCTTTTAAAGCTGGATCAACAACATCAGCAAGCCAGAGGTTTCGTGTGATAGGTTGGGCCGAAGGATCAATAATATCAGTACCAGTACCAGTATAGGGAGGGTTGGCACCAAAGATGATACTCTTTCTTGGCGGAGGAATTTGGGTTTGAGTCGGAGGCGGCTGCGGCTGAATTGATTTGCGTTGGATCACAATTCCTTGTGCTGAAAGCCACGGGACCCACATTTTCATTCCCCCAAACGTCGCCTCAGCTCTGTCAGCTGCATCTACTTCTGCCTCCAACTCCGCTAACTCTCTCCCTCCACCCTTACTTGTCGGCCTAGGCGGACTTCTTGGTCGAATTCCCATACTAAAGCCATGAATTGAACCTAGTTTATCATCCAATGGGTTATAGCGCTTACTACTACTACTACTAGACCCATCATCGTCACCTAGTAGCCAACTATATGCACTCGATTTATTCATTGATGTACTACTAGTATGTGTCACATCATACAACGAATCATTAAGGGATTCTAAACAGGAGCCAGTGCCAATATTACTACGAACTGAAGGGTGATAGCTATTACCAGCACCAGCTCCAGCTGTAGTAGTGATAGAATCATCCATACTTAGCTCGAAATTAGTTACTGATCCTTTATGCGTACCAGTGCCAGTACCCGATACATCAGGATCAGACATGGAATCATCATCATCCTCCTCCAACTCTTTCGACCGACGAGCCAATGCAGCCTTTTCCATCTTATCCTTGTTCTTTTGACTTGCTGCGAGCGCTGCTTTCCAATCGCTCTTTTCCCGTTTTCGCATGAAATATATACCAGATTCATCTTCATCTTGGTCGTCAAGTAGTTCATCTTCATCATTTATAGCCCTTAGATCCTTCAAACCCGCTTCTTTCCAACCACCAACATTATCCATACCCACCCTTAATTCATTCATCATGGCATGCCGTCTCTCTCGATTCTCTTTCCGTTCTTCTTTCGCCTCAATATCATCATCAGTAAGTCGTCGAAATAGCTCTTGCATCTCTATTTCAGTCAAACGGTTACCTCGTGCATCGATATATTTAGCCATACTAGTAAGGGCCCTCTTACCATTCTTACCACTACTACTATCCTTACCATCACCTCCACTACCCTTGACCTTATCCTTTGGAAGAGATTTAAGCCAATCTTTCATACTTTTAGCTCCAGACTCGTGATTCGCCTGTCTTTTCGCCTTTTCCTTCGACCAACGTTTAAAAGCAACACTTCTTACTTTGATTCCCACAACAGGCGGGCAGTATGCAAGTAAAATCTCTAAGATTTCATGGGATTCTTGCGCTTGATTAGCTATTTCACGCTCCTTAGCTTCGTATTTATCTCGTACAACTTTCTGCTCATTCTCATACATTTCTTCATAACTTAATTCAGCTTTAGGCGCTTCAGCAGCTTTTGCTTTCGCATCGGCCATATTTTGTGCTTCCTGTTTTTTACGTTGTTTTAAAGCATTCGTAATCGCTTCCACAGATTTATTTTCACCTTCCACAATATCTCCTATGGCAACTTTAGAATCTTTTATTTTATCAATAGCGCTTTTATCCAATGTAAACAATTGAGGAACAGTGAGCTTCTCAACGAAATCATAAATGCGTTTACTATCGCGAATTCTATCTTCGCGTTGCCTTTTCGACATTTTCGTTATATATTCCGAATGCAATTTATGTCTCATTTCACGCTGTCGATTCTTATCTCTTTGTTTGGAAATAACACTACGCTCTATCTCTGAAATTTTATCGTACATCTTGTCAATTTCCTTACTCGTTGCACCTGCAGGGATAGGAAAGGACTTAAGAAAGGCCATGGGAAAGCGCTCGCCAGAATCATAATCAATGTTTTTGCCTTTAAACGGAGTAAAAGAATCACGAAATTCAGAAGCATTCCCCACAGCAACATCTTCCGCAAACGCTGTTAAATACGAAACAACTAATGACTGTGGTGAGGGCCCATGCGAGTGCCCAGTCGCATGCTCCAGAGATTGCTTTGCTGCGAAAGGGTTAGTAGGATAGCCCATTTTGAGTGGTTTACCTTGCATTATTGCCAGATGGGTCGTCATCACGGTATGGAAATCATCTAAAATCAAATCATCTTGCTGTGGAGCCTCAGCTTCGGCTTCTTTAAAAGGACTCCCAGAAGCAGCAGTGGCAGTGGGCGAATTAACAAGAGTACCAGTTCCAGTACCAGTACCAGTACCCTTTGCTGGTGAACCACTAGGCGATTTTCTACCAAAGGACGCAGCAACATTCATAGACTTACGGATTTTTTTTCTCGCAAGCCGCGCAGCTTCAACTTCCGCTGCTTCTGCTTCCTCAGCAGCCCTCACAATAGCATCAGCATCTGCTTTTATTTTAGCAGCACGTTCAAGACGTACATCTTCGCGTAACTTCTGTAAAGATGGTCTCTCTACCGCTTTTTCTGCAATTCGTGCCGCCTCTTCCTCTTCCATAGCCTTTGCAACCCGAATAGCCTCTCTCTTCACCTCCTCCTCATCTTTCCGCTCCTGCAGTATCGCCAGTTCTTCTCGAACAGTAAGTTTCCGTCTAGATGGCTCATCACGGATAGCCTCTTTAGGCTTAGGCATAGAATCAGCAGTATTTGTAGCTGAATCGACGGGTGAAAGTGGATCTAATTGCACTACATCTCCTTCCTCCCCTTCTTCCTTTTCCGCAGCCACATTCTTCTCCTTATCCGCCTCCTTCTCGCCTTCACTATCTACATCACTACCTATTGACGCCGCTGCTATAGTAGCAGCCAATGAAACGACTCCAATAGGTTCGACCTTCAATTTCACTTCAGTACCAGTACAAGTACCAGTATCATGGCCAGAGCGAAGACCAGAGTGAGCATGGGGGGTCACTTCATCATCATCACTGTCATTTTCCTCTCCAGCCATCTGCTGTTGATCTACACGGCGCTGCAACTGCATCTCACTCCGTAACCGAGCAATCTTTACTGAATCCAATTCCTTAAAGGTGGAAAAAGGCGCAACAATACCTGCAGTTGCAACAGGAGATGCTACAAAGGCACTTTCATGCCCTTCCCAGACGTTACTCACGCCTAGCCTTTCCATTAGCTGCAGTCTGTCCTTCTCAGGTGAAGGAATACCGAGATGTGTAATAGCGCTGCTAGATCCTACTTCATTACCATTACCAGTATCATCTTCATCTCTTTGTCGCCTCCTTTCATGAACTGGAGACCAATCCACTCTAACATGCTCTTCAAGCAAATTAGTTAGGCGCTCTTCTTTTGAAACAGGTGGAAGGTTTTGCTTTTCAACATATAATTCTAATTTATTCTTCACCGTGCTGCTCATCTTTGCCAAAGCATCACGCCGCCAAACAGCTACTCTTTGCACAGAATTTAAGCGAGCGATTTGAAATAGACGATAATTACGAGATTCTTCTCCTCTGGAGGTCAAAATACACTCTTGGAAATGCAAAACAACTGACACCATTATCTCATCTACAGGTAAATTTGCTTGAATTGCAGCCCTCACTTCAGCAGAAATACGAACAAGTGCATCGTCGACCTCATCCCGAGCTAGAGTCTTGATTGTGAACTTATCTCTACATGCCAATGGACATAGAAATGGTCTAAGTTCCGTCGGCAGATCTCCATTATCTAAATAAACATATCGTAATGGTCGATTTAATTCGTAAGTGACTTCGAATATTCCCCTTGTTCCCTTACGCATAGGCGAGTTAATAATGCCATTCGGCACCTGTATCCCCCCTCCCGCGAATATACGCGGATCCATCAGCTCATGTATAGCTAATATGAAGTCCCCTTCCGTTAATAGGGGTCGAATATGATAGGTACCATCACGTAACATAGCCTTTAGGATCGCTACTCTATTGCCTAAGGAGCCCGTTTTGCTGAATGGTCTTCCATCGAGTAGACTTGAGAGGATTTCTTCTACATCTGACTGTGATATAGCAGCTGTACGATAGGCGAATGCATGGGAGCTATAGGACCACCTACTCTCGATACGTGAGAGGTCGAGAGTTTGTACTTCTTCATCCTCTAAACCGTCCATTTGAATGGCTAGTTCTTCACCGTATAGTACCTCTTTTTCACCCTTCTTATAATCCCCGAGTTCAGATCCTGTTTCTTCAAAAGAAGATGTGCCAACAGCAGCAGCACCAGGAGGAGGTTTAATTTTATTCGATTCATCTGTTACTATTGTTTCTACGATTGCAATTGGCGACCCTGGAGCAATCTGGAAAAGCCTTTCAATTGCAGGACCAACAGGATCATTCACCATACTTTGCACTTTTCGATGTAATTCAAGGCTTCTAGGTGACCATAATGAATAACTACGATAAGGAGAAGAACGAGGCATAGTCTTAACGTCACTACCATTTTGAGATTGTGGGGGAGAAGGAGGTGTTTCCCACCTTTCATCTTCTGATTGCTTGATATCTGTAAATGTAGCACTTCTATTGAGTGTTTGCGTACTTGAGTTCTGCTTATTACTCCCTAGACTAAGCAATTGAGAAGCAGAGAGCGCTCTCGGTGCCCTGATTTGAGCAAGCATTTCAGCCTTGCTGGGCTCTTTATCTTTAGGTGGACGGCTTGGACGGCTTGGACGCATTATGAACAATTTATACCACCCATTTAAAAACAAAAATGAGATAAAAATCAGAAAACCGAAGGCGAGGCTCAATAAAAATAATACGAAGAATGTTTTATAGTGGCAACCGATAACCACGGTTGTACGGTCCACAATTTAGCCGCTCGAATTTGATATTGGACGAGTGAAGAGTTGGCCTTATAATGGATACCTCAAATACTTCATCGTCATCGACTTCTGCGATGGGTCACTATGCAGTATTACTCAGTACTGTGGGTGAACTGCGTGGTGAGCTTGAGAAGACGGTGTCAAAGATGCAATCAATGGAGGAACAAAATAAAGCAATGCAAGGCAACTATAAGACGTTAAAGGATGAATTGATAGAGACTCGCAAGAAGTACAATGAATCACAGGAAAATTACATGACTACTGTGGCAGCAAAGTTTGAGCAGGAGCGACAGCATGAAGGTTTATTGGAGAGAGTTATGTCCCAATTGACTGATAAAACGAAAGAGTTTGAAACCCTTCGAGAGAAATTCGTTCCACAAGATATTGATTACATCCGTATTAAAGTGCAGGAAGAGCTTGAGATTCCTCATAAACAAAGGATCCTATCGATGGAGGAAGAGGTGGAAAAACATAAAGAAATGTTTTATAAAGTGCAGCGAGACCTCGAACGTTGTAAAGCGGATTTTGAGACTCATTCAGTGTTACAACAGCGGAATACATCTGCCCTTGTAACAGAGCATGAAGCTAGTATGAATGAATTGCAAGTGTATGTAGCACAGTTAAAAGACCGCAATTTCGATGCAGAGAAAGATGATAAGATTCGATCGCAACGCGTAAAACTCGGAGAATTGGAGCAAATCGTTACATCCCTTAGAGCGGAGATTGCCTCAGTTCGCACTGAACGCGATGAAGTGTTATATGCTGCAGAACAAGCTAGATTGCGATGTGAGGATGATATGAATTCTATGCGTACGAAAATGGTAGTGAACGAAGCTGATAAAATCGCTGCTGAGAAACGTGTTTCATTATTACTTTCTGAGATCGATGGTAAGGATAGTCAGATCCGTAGCACTAAAGCCCTTCTAGTGGATGCGACGAAGCATACTGATTCATTACGGCTTGAATTAGCTGATTTACAGTCCACAGTAGATCGTATTCGTGAAGATGGTCAGATTGGACTTGATAACCAGAGAAGCCTTTTTGATAGTGAGAGAGAGGAACAGTCTGCTATGATTGAAACGCTACATGGAAAGATTCACTCACGTGAAGAGCAGATCAGACGCACTCAGCGTGAGTTGGCAGAGGCTCAAATGCGCATTGAAGCGGTAGAAGTAGATACCAGACGTTTATACTCCGGTCAGCTTAATGAGTCTAGAACTAGAAGTGATAACTTGCAATTAACAGTGGCCGACTTACGCGACAGATTAACTGCACAAGTGGCCCAGCTTCAGCGAGGTGTGGATAGTAAAGCTTCAGAGCTTGAGATTTCAAAGTCGGATGGTGCTCGCATGCGAAGGGAGAAGGGAATGCTTCACGAGAAATTACAAGCGATGGAAACTCGCCTTGTATCAGAGAAGAGTAAAGCTTCATTACTGAAAAGAGATTTATCAACCCGATTACAAGTTTCCGAAGAGCGTGAAACAAGACTACGTGATGATTTACGCACTACTCAAACTGCATTAGATGAATCAAATGCGCATGATGAAGCTCAAGTGAAGGAGATTCGTAAATTACAAGGTAGACTGGCTAAGATGGAATCTGAGGCAGACGAACGGGTAAGAAAGGAGAAAGATTCTGCAAAAGAAACGAATGAAAATATCGAGCGTATTTGCTTACTGAAGTTAGAGGAGGGTAAGCGTCAGAGCAAGGAATTGATTGCGAAAGAGAGGAGAAAAGCGGAGCAATATAGAGAAAAGGCTTTAGAGTCTCATGCAAGAAACAAAGCTTTACTTTCAAGATTCGCTCCTGATTTTGATGCAACCACATCCATGCGGTGAATGAATGAACGAATGAATGACTGACTGCATGGATGGATGGATGGATGGATGGATGGATACGTGTGTGAGTGAGTTGCGGGGAGTTGAGGGAAAAGGGTTTTGAAACTGTCACACCATTTTACAATTTTGGGAAGAAGAAGAACAACTAAAATAAATTAAATAATAGAATTTCTCTTTTTAAAAGTTACAAATAAACTCATTTTAGATTCGAGAAAATCACATAAAAAATAACACAATACTTTATTTACTTGATAGCTTTAGCATCGTTTGATTGAAACTAACTAACCAATCAATCAATCACTGCACAAGAGTAGCTACAAAATGCTGGGCACCGAACTTATTTCTCTTCATAGTTTCACCCGTATATTCAAGTGAAAACTCAGGAACAGAATTGGTGGAGTTAATAAGAGTTCCTGTAAATATACCTATCGTTTCTGTACTCTTCTCTAGTTTGCCAATGTCTTCATTGAGATATTCACTGATTCGCACAGAATATGTTCCCTTTTGATTCGTTTTTTCGGTCATAATTCCATATAAATTACAAACAAATTTCCAGCCTGTAGGATATGATGGGTCTTCATAATACTCGGAACCCCTGAAAAAAGGACCTTGCTGCTCAGTCCAAATAAGCTTGGTATTTTGTTGATAATTGATAATTGACCCACCAAAGTCTTCAGATTCATCCACCATGAATTCATACCAATCTGCCATCCCCTGAAATGTACCAACCACCTGAGGAAACTCCGAAGAAGTTGCTGCTACTACTAACAGAAGAAGAAATAAAAAGTGTAACAAAGCCATCGCGCTACAATCGATTGAAAACTGCCCAAAAAAGAAGAAGCCAAAAATATGAGTTATTGATTTGTGATTTGCTTTTTGTTGCCACCGCGGGGCGATTTGACGTCTATACTTTGCTCTAACGCTTGAATTTATTATCGAGGTTATTTTCAAAAATGGGAAGCATATTGACTTGTTGTGAGGACAAAGATTACCAGCCTGTTGGTGGTGCAGAGAGTGTAAG
>JACKZZ010021613.1_pt1 | contig 14017 bp, 9 predicted proteins | sample 8027871 | NCBI WGS metagenome assembly JACKZZ01 (sample SAMN15724774, study PRJNA655200) | protist metagenome | isolation source: fluorescence activated cell sorting (FACS) single amplified genomes of... | place: USA: West Boothbay Harbor, Gulf of Maine | collected 2000-07-19
GGCCAGAGCAGCACCATGTCCACTGTACGGGGGGGCGTCTGATCTATCGCCTGCCTGTAATTGTCTAACGTAGTTATAATCACATGAGGTGTAGATCAGGCCCCCCCCGTACAAGGTAGACATGTTCTCAGTACCGGGCACCTATCGGTCGTACTGTGTTGTGCTGCAGTATTGTCCGACCTGGTCGGTTATCTATATCACCAACGTGTAAACGAGTCAGCTTTAGCTCTCCATTATCCGGCAAGAACAGACATTCGTGAAGGACACGAACTGTCGGCTGGACCCTTCGGCTTCCGGTCGGAAGTCGGGACATGGGAGGCTACGCCTACTGCTCGCAGTAGTCTCATCATTACGAAACTGTAAACTGTAATGGAGACTCCGAATTACTTTCCTCTTTGCCCGGAAGAAGAAAGTCAATTCTACAGCTCGCGACGACTTCTTTTCGACGCAAGTCGATGTCTCGCGGTACCCGCATGGACACCGGGTATTGTCTGGAGTGGTATACCACCGAGTCTCAAGAGCGGTGACAGGTAGCTGCACAAGTTCCCTCTCCCGAGAAGAGGACTAGTCCATCTAACGTACTGAATGGTGCGAGGTTGTGTTCTCAACCTAGGACGAGTGTGAGGCGCCTAGACCCTCTAAGGGACGCGGGATGGTACAGAGGAGCACACCTATCCGGTTTCGGGAAACCAGAGTCAGGCCTACTGTACTATCTCGGCAACACGTCCACGGTTCGCGAAGGGGAGCCGACTCTCGTACTGCTCGAAGAGCGGCTCTCTCCCTTTGCTGACCATAGAAACTTGTCATGAACTATCATCACGAATTTTATTTGAACTTGTTAAACCCCTTCCTATCTCAAGAATGTCAACCCGAATTTGTTAAATCTCAGTCTTATCTCAAGAATGTCAACACGTGAATGTTGAAGACCCTCCGTCCAGAGAAGTTGTAACCGTCTTAACTGTCAATATCTACCAAAGTGATATCTGTAGATCTCCAGTAGCCCTAAATTGTTCCAAGGTCTACCCGTGAGAGAGACGATTGCAATTATCGCGACAAGATAAACGAAAACAGTGATCGTCGTTTTATCTGAAAAATAACGCAGGGAAGTATATTGAGAGGATTTGTTAGTTTTGAAAGATTGTAATACTTGAAAAATATGTCTTGTAAAGAGAACCGCCAGTCGGATAGATGCCCGACAGGTTCCCGTGAATTGAAATTCGGAGAGGCGCTACCCGGACATATAAGGACAAGTATCGAAACACACCTGGCTAACTCTAGGCAACAGAACTTAGCAAGGTTGAATAGGATGAAGAAACTGCTCAGAAGCGTTAAAGCATCGGGAACGATGGAAGACACGCAGAACGAGCTGAACAAATATGCACCGGCTTGGGTGAAGAAGGTGCAAGGACACATCGATTTCGTCTTTATAGATAAGGTGGCCAAGATTTTCCAGATCAACGAAGTAGGTAACGAATCTTGGAGAGAGTACTGGAGGAAAGGCGTCCCAGTCAATACGGAGGACGTCCCCCTCTCAGGTGCCTTTGAGAAGAGAGACAAACCCAAAAGGTCCGCACCGAGACGAGCGGACAGCTGGAAGAATCACCCGATCAAGCTACCGGTCAAGCCTTTCAAATTTATGAAAGACTATAACCTCAAGAGAGCGTGGAACGATTTCGAGAAGAGGAATGGTAAGAATGTGAAGGAGGTCCAATCAACGAATCTAAAGTCTTGCCCAATTCTCTCCTTCGGAGTGGAGCAAGGAGAGTATGTGATAGTGGAAGGAGTTAAATGGTTTAAGAAACTCAGAAGCTGCCTAGACTTTAGAGAACCGAATGCATATTGCGACCAAACTGAAATAATGAAACTCAACGGGATACCGGTGGTATCAGCAGCAGTGGCCGCGATGATATCAGGTGACCCAGAGGTAATAACACCGGTGAAGCAGACAAAAAAGGATGTTAATACGGACGTCGAAAGAGAACTTAGGAACGACTTCGAATTCCGCCTGACAGAATCGCCCGAGAAAGAGAATCCAGGGAGATTCAGAGGGAGGAGAGTTCTTATCGCCAAGAGAGATAAGAAGTCATACTACCATCAATTTGGAGTGCGGGACCCTCAAATGGTCACGTACGCGTTTTGGGATGAGGACCAGAAAAGATGGCGCTTCTTCGAAGCAGAATGTCTCGACTTCGGATCGATCCATGCGATTTGGTTCCCAGTCAGAGTAGCGGCGGTGAACGAAAAGATTCTTAATGCACTCGGCATACCGTGCGTCGTGTATATCGACGATACAATACTAATCTGTGACGAGGAGGTGATGAAGGAGCAGGAAGAGCTATGCGACCTCTACTACGAGTTAGCAGGGTTTAAGATGAGTGCAGAAAAGGATGAATCTATGATGAACCTGGAGACAGTGAAAGTTCTAGGCATAGAATTCTCTAAAGGTACCCAGAGGAACGAGATTGTGCTCAGTATCCCGCAGGTGAAGCTCAGCGAAGCAGAGACATGTGCGGGCGACCTTAAAACGGCGCTGCGCAACAAGGAGGCCAGCGAGAAACTCTTCGAGAAACTACACGGGAAAGCCATCTTCTGCACATCCCTTAAAGCGATGCCAGGACAAGGGTTTGTCAGACAGCTCGCAGTATGGGCAAGCAGAGCAGAATTTTATGGGATGCTGAATAAAGGGATGATTCGGCACCTAATCCTATGCGTGATGGAAGTAGAGAAGGTCCTGAAATCGGTGAGACCAGTTAAAATCTCACCGCTGTCTCTCACAAGGCAGGTAGTAAAGATGACATCGGATGCAGCAGCACCCGAAGAACCGATGTTAGGAGGTATGCTAGCAAATGGACGCTTCGCATGGACAGTCAAATGGACGCGAATCGCAGAAAGAGATTTCTGGCGATGCTGCCAATCCACAAGGCGAGTAGGAAGCCACATTGGGATATGGGAATTAATGGCGGTCGCACTTAATATCACCATACTCGAGAAGGATCTGAAGAAGAAGAAGAGCTACATCTTCGTCGACAACTTAGGCGACGTACGAATTTTAGTCAAGCTCACATCTAAATGTCCAGTATGTCAAGCGATTGCTGCTTTTATCGGTTCATGTCTTGAGAGAATTGATAATGACCCCTACTATGTTTATATCAATACCGAGCGCAATCCCAGTGACGCCCTCACTCGTCTCGATAAATTTGAGTCCATTTTTGAAGCCTTTCCTGATCTAATAGTGATTGATCTAGCAAAAGACAGATTCTTTCAGGGGGTCGCAAAGGACCTGATAGCAGGGGTTTTAGGGTGGATCTGCCGATTCGAGGCGAAATAGTAAGGGGCTTGGATTAAAAATCCAAACGACTTTTAAACAACCTCCAGTTGACAGTGAAAAGATTAGTATTGCATACAGTTGTACAGAAGTATTACCGAAAGAATAAGATGTGTAGATAATTTAATAGAATTGTTTTAGCCTGTTGATATTTTTATTTTTTGTCTGACCGGTAGAAGAACGTTTGTTGAAAATTATTGTGGAAATTCCGACTGTATTTGTAATAAGTAGTAGGAAATACCAGGATGCCGAACCTGTCTGCGAGAGCAAAGAAACTCAAAAAGGCGATGATCACAGGAGTAGTGCCAGTGATAAAACAGGAGAAGAAAGGCGAAATCGAAATCAAATCTTTTCCTTTCTTCGCGAAAGCATTTCCGGAAGTAGCGTATAAGAAATCCACTCTCAGAGCGAAGCGAAGCCACCTCCTAAATTTTGAAGAGTGGCTAGATGACCATGACCCGTCGGCAGAACGAGCCGGTGAGAGGAAGATCGGCCGCGAGACGCTACAAACCTACGGATTGTACTTAGCCAACGAAGGGTTTCGTCGACAAAGTGTGATAGACTACGCCGGTACAGTGAAAACCTACTTTATTGATGCAGATTTAGTCGCTACATCAATCCTCCTCGACGTAAAGCTGAAACGTGCAGCAAAATTATGGAAGTTAGCGTGTTTGAAGCACGAAGTCTCAAAAGCGGAACTCATGCTGAACACAGATCTCCAGAAGGCACAGACGGCCAACGACCGAAATTGTATAAGATGGTGGTTCACGAACGGACTCCGAACATCAAGCTTGGGTTCAGTAAAATGTACTTTCGTGTCCGAAACAGAGAAAACGAGTGAAGACGCTCCGCGACGTAAGCCGTGGAAATCGACGAGCGTGTGGATACCGAACTATAAATACCTTGATGCGGGGGTCAGCAATAGTGTCGAGATCAGATGTGGATGCAAGAGAGGGCTGGGACCGCTCTTTGCAGACAACGATGAGTGGTGCATCTACCACTGTGACGAGGCGCAGATGCCGAGCCTCCCGATTGGAGAGGCGAAAGGTAAGGCATTGATGAAGGACCTAGGTTTGTCAGGCCACTCCATCAGACGCACGCTAGCGACAGTGATCCGAATTAGAGCAGAAGCTGAGGGGGTGATGGGACCAGCTTTCGAACGGAAGGTCAACGCTGTTTTTAAGTGGGGGAGGCGGTCCTCACTTTTAAAATATTATACGCCGGACTGGAAGGAGGCGAAGAAGCTAGAACTCCCACCAATGAGTGATGAACTTTGGAAGTACCTAGTAAGCAGCACCGAGAAGGAAGTCCGAAACAAACTGATGCTGAACATGAAGAAATTTAAAAGAATGTATAGGGAGGACGACCTAGTAGTTGGTCGCGTAGATGATAAGAAGGAAATGATGAAGATACACTCGCGAGAGTGGAACTTCTCCGAATGGGCCAATTTGTGAGCTTACAGAGACGGAGCAGAGCCGGACGGCTCCGGCACTCGGTAATGCAAAGCGACAATTAGTCGTCAGTCTGTTTTAAACTATGATAAGCTTTTTGCAATGAATTAATTTATGAAACGTAATATATCGAAACGAACCCGGGAAAGAAGGAACTGTCTGATGTGAAATTTCAGTTTTCCCCTGTTCGTTATAATAAGTCGAATTTGTCCCCGTTCTCTACAATTTTGTCAGTGATTGATCGAACGCATCGAACCCGTGCGAACTTTAAATTTTTATCAAAAACTTTTAGAATGTGCATCTCGATCAACCCCTAATTGTAAAGAATACGATTGAGAGTCCTCGAAGTCTGAACTTTTCTTTGGTATCAAAAACATTATTTGAATCTACCCATCAGAAGTGGCGACCCTAACAGTCCTCGCACAATTCCTGATGAAACAACCCTATCTTATCGAATTTAAATTTTATATCTGACACAACTTTGAACCTACTTTTATTTTGATATCTCAAACCCCGGTGATCATCGACGGTCGTCGAAACTTTGATTGTCAGATCGGGCAACGACCCACTAATCGAGCCAGAATAGTCGCCAACCCATCCGTAACATGCTGTTAAATTTAATAAGTAGATTGTGTTGAATTGATTACTCTTTAATAAAACTTCCCGAATAAAAACCCCGGAACCACCGCGCAGGCTTGGTATATACCTATAGTATCTCGAAGGGTAACTTCGTCCCTCTCTCTCTAACAACATGGTTAAAAACGTTAAGAACCGTATGAAGCGTGACGCAAAGACACGTCTACGTGCGACGACCCCCGGTGGAGGGATTCGTGTCAGCAAATCCCGTGGAGCAAGTCGTAGTAAAGCGACAGCCATGAAGAAAGGGAAAGAGGAGGAGGTACAACAAGCTTTGGACGGAGAGGAAATTATTACAGGAAGTGATATTGAAGGTGATATCGCTGTTGCAGATCCGGACGGCCTCGGTGGAGTGCTTAGCAATGACTCGGAAGAGAAGGTGGCGGATAACCCCACCAAGAAAGGATCGAAGAAAACTAAAGGAGCGGGGAAAAGCAAACCATCCTCGTCGAAAGGATCTACAAAAGGTTCTTCCAAAGGATCTGCAAGAGGCTCTGCAAGAAGCTCCCGTGCATCGTCTCCGAAACCTAGAACTGAAAATGAGGAGGTGGATTCGCCCAAAAAAGAGGAGCTGTATCGCAGAATCGATCTGCTCCAAAAGCAACAAGTTAAGGACAAGCTAAATAAGGAGCACATGCAACAAAAATATGAGGAGAAATTGAAAAAGAAAGGCTCCGGGAAAGCAGGGAAAGGTATTTTATTTCGGTGAAAATAGGGTACTCGAAGCCTGTGTAACTCGAGAACGATTGCAGGATATGATTTAATAGAGTGTTTGACTGAGCGAGTTTTCGATTTGTCTGAAAAGAGAAGCGAGACTTAATAATATTTGTACCCCTTTATAGAAAGGATATTTAGAGTAACGAGGGGAAATGTTTTGTTTCAGGAGTGTCGACAAGTACCAAGTCCAAACGTGCTGCTAGCTCGAAAGGAGAGAAGGTGTTCTCTTCTGACGACGAAAATGAAAAAATGGAAGAGAGTGACTCGGACGACTCGTCTAGTGAGAAATTTCGCCAAAAAATCCTTCAAATGCAAAAGGAGCGCAAGAAGAAGAGAGATGCGAAGAAGCCAACCCTCTCTAAAAGACAAAGGAACTCGTTGCTACTGAAAAGTCGAAGACAGCAGCTTCGGGAAGAGTTGAAAAAGTTAGCAGACTCTGAATCTGAATCTGATGGTGAAGGGTCTGGTGAGACCTCGGTGGCCGAATCAGAATACGAGGACAATAATGAACAGGATGTGTATACGTCCAACGATAACTGGGACGATTGGTACGGAGACTGGAACAAAGGATCCTCCACAAAAAGCCGGAAGAAGTCTCCTTCCGAGGATAGTGAAAGTGAAGAAGCTCTCACAAAAGAACTTATTTTAAGTAAACCCACAGGTTCGTGGAAACATAAGTTTACCCAGAGTGGGGGAGGACCAAACTTTAGAAAGATTGCTAAATACAGTGAGATCCTGTTACAATCGTTTAATGAGAGCCGAAAAAGTTGGGAGCAGATGTGGCATCATGCCTTGCAAGAAGATGAAAAATGCCTCCATCAGGCACTGCAAGGAGATAGTAAGCTCCTTGCGTCACACACAGACTTGAAAGGTGTGCCGCAGGCACTGATCGAAGCATGGAAACTCAGGGGGTCCGAATTTATAAGATCAGTAATATCAAAGATTTGGGGAAATCAAATGAAACAAGAATTGGTGGCTTGCGGAGCGAATGGGTGGACGGAGCTAAACAGAATGGCGAAAGCATGTAAGTTGTTAAAAGATGAAAGTGAAGCGAATCGGCTTTTGCTAGAACAAGTGAATGTTCCGAAGAGTTTCGACAGTCTAATGGACCTCAACCTATCAACAGAAAAGGAGCGTATCGCGGCTCAAATAACGACGGCGACTGTGGCAGTGAGCCTGGGGGGGGTTCTCTCAGCAGCATCGAGCAACGATTCAGTGAAGGTGCTCCAAGACCAGAGCCTGTTTGCGAGTCCTATCTCTGGACCAGATAAACTCAGAACAGAGTTACTTCACAGATTGAAAATCATAGATCTTGAAGAAGGTAGAAACAAGTTAAAAAATGTTACTCTTTATCCTTATCCCAGAAAAATAGCCTGTTGCAAAATAATGTGAACTAATCTTTATTATTTTTTAAAAAATTTTTTCTCATCTCTCTCTCAACTTAAAAATTTCAACAGTCGATTTAAGAAAGTTTAAGAATTGTACGCTGAAAGAAATTCTTAAGCACGACCGGCTATCGCAAGAAAGTGAGTACTACACGATAGTAGATCGTGCTATGACTCGTGCCCATAGAGCAGCGTTTTCAGAAACGCAAAAGCTGGAAGCAGCTCGGAAGCGGGAATCGGAAATGATAAGAAGTATTGAAAATCGTATTAGTCAAAAATATAACTTATCTAGTTCTAGCTCTGGCACAGGTGGTAAGAATGTTACTCACGGGAAATGGATCGACTACAGACAGCAACAACCGGATAGCGACTCGACACCATCCCCGAAAGGTCAGAAAGGGAAAAAGGGTGCGTACGTAGATTCTCAAAAGTCGAAAGAAATGAGACAGAAGGGTCTCATCTGGGGGCTGGAACCTAAGGAATGTGAAGTAGTCGATGATAGTGCTCAGAGTGTGTGTGCAAGATTAGACGAACATGTCAGCTTTCAAGAGTTTAAAAGCCTCATAAGAAGGAAAGAAAGGAAATATATTTTTTGCAACCATATGAGTCTGCAACAGAGTTGCAGATATAAGCAATGTTTCTTCTCGCACGACACGAGCACATACGTGTTCGACCCTAGGAAGACATGCAAGAAAAATATTAGCGACGCTGTAGAACTCTGGAAAAAGAAAAAGTGGACTTTTAAGGAGGAACACTACAACGACGTCCTTTCGGGAAAGTACATGACCTCGGAGGAATACAAGGGCACGGCGTGAAGAAGGTGACAGAAATAACCCATTCCGAAGCTGGTGAGCATCGGTTTAGGGGACGCAGCTGGTGAGCTGGGTCTACTTTTTTCACCGGGTTAGGACCCTCCAAATCGCTGGTGAGCGTGCTGGATCGGGACTAACGATAGCATAAATCGGCTTGAATTGTAATGTCTTCAATAGTAGAATCACAACTGTAATAAATTTAGAAAGTTTTTGAATTTAGAAATCGGACGGATTTTTTATTTGAAAAAACTAGAAGCTTAGGTGTAATCGACTCGAAACCCTTGAAAGCTCCTAACCTATAGGTTTTATGCTGTTAAAGGAAAATTATAAAAAACTGGAAGGCATAAGTGTCCTTTACTTTGGAGCGGCAGGACCTTTAGAGATTTTTTGTCCGGAAATCTTGAAAATATGTGTTCAAGCTAGAAGAGAAAGAGATTTATGAGATAGCTGCTCTGCAGCGAGAGAAGGGTAGTTTTGTAAGCTGAGAATGTATGAAAGTTTGAACATAGCTACCTGAAAGCTTAGAGAGACCTCGAGCAGTTTGTGGCGCAACGTAGCTTACGAATTTATAATCTTATGGGGTCACACTCGAGTTGAGTAAAGACGGGAAAAGAGTAGCTTGTTTTCCAAGAGCTGAGTATCCGACAGGCGTATAAGATACAAAGATTTCATCGCGGAAGCTTTATCTACTTTTTATGTTTTTGAATATTATGTTTCAACTGTTTAGAACCAACCTCGGGTGCGAGAACGCTGTGGATCTGATACACAGTAGTATACCACTTCCTGCCACTAGGCGGTGGAGTAGTGGAGTATGGTGTGATTCTCCTGTCTTGCTCGGTACCGCCAGCAGCAGGTTCCGACTCAGGTCGAAATCGCGCTCTGAGCTCGGTCGGTTTTCATATACCAACCGGGCCAGAGCAGCACCATGTCCACTGTACGGGGGGGCGTCTGATCTATCGCCTGCCTGTGATTGTCTAACGTAGTTATAATCACATGAGGTGTAGATCAGGCCCCCCCCGTACAAGGTAGACATGTTCTCAGTACCGGGCACCTATCGGTCGTACTGTGTTGTGCTGCAGTATTGTCCGACCTGGTCGGTTATCTATATCACCAACGTGTAAACGAGTCAGCTTTAGCTCTCCATTATCCGGCAAGAACAGACATTCGTGAAGGACACGAACTGTCGGCGACCCCGGCACTCCGGTAGGGGTAAGGACAGATAAGGAGGCGAAGCTTACGACGGCCATTTTTTCTTTCCACCCACCCACCCAGCTTTCTTGTAGTTGGAGGTGCTGGTGCTTTCGCCCCACCGTCGTAGCTTCGCGATCTTTCAGATCAGCTTTCGCTTGACAGAGCGATGTTGCGCCTTTTTGACGCAGTGCCTATAGCACGATCACGTATCCCGTAGGCGATTGAGATGATGACTTTCTCCCAGACCCCCTCGGAACCTCCCTTTTGTCTCGCACCTCGCGGAGCAGTAGACAAACCTTTGGAAACCTGGTTCTCCCCCCCTTCGCTTTGTTCACACGTGGTTTTCTGCGGTTTTGTTTTGCTGACCGCTATGGTGTGATTCTCCTGTCTTGCTCGGTACCGCCAGCAGCAGGTTCCGACTCAGGTCGAAATCGCGCTCTGAGCTCGGTCGGTTTTCATATACCAACCGGGCCAGAGCAGCACCATGTCCACTGTACGGGGGGGCGTCTGATCTATCGCCTGCCTGTGATTATTTTCTCCTTTTATAATAAATCAGTTGAACTTAAAAATTAAAATGTTATTTTTTTTATTTAAAAATTTTTTCTCAATAAATTTTTTAAAATTTCAGGAACTACGAAAGTGAGTACTACACCAATTCCAACACGACAACAACCTACAGCACCAGTCGCTATGACGGGAAGTAATGGTCCGAGTGTGAACAAACAATCTAGTTTAAAATCTCGACCAGGAGGAGGATTATCTAGTAGGACACCTGCTACTAAACGATCATCTCAACAAAGTGTTACTAGTCATAGTAAGTCTCCACTTAATATAGAAGGAGCACATAGAAAGTCTAAAAAACCTTTTACTAGATCATCTTCGATAAGAACAAGTTGTACATTGAATAATAATAATAATAATTGTGCTAAGAAATTGAATTTATCTCAACAATATCGTACCAAATTACCTTTAGTTACTCCACTAGAACTACAAGAAATTCTACTATCGCAATCAGAAGATTCCAATTCAGATAGGTCAGAGTCTTCATCTTCATTGACAAGAGTTAAGCGTCTTGGTCGTGGTTTGGGTTCTAATTTAGTAGCTAGTGATCTAGGATATGAAAAATTTCCAGATTTGTCAAAAACATCAGTGGATGATTACCGTGTCAAGTCTGACTCATCTCTAACTTCCAGTAGCGCATCTGAAGCATCATCTGAATCCGACGACGATGATAACTATTCGGATTCTGAATCTGATTTAGATAGTGTTAATAGCCCGAGATTATTAGCAATTTTTAGTTCAACTAAAAAATCTCAGGATGAGCAAAGTGCGTTGATGGACCCTAAGAGTAGTGTCACTAATATTAATTCAATCAACCTAGATCAAGGTACAACAAAAGCTACGATGCGCTACAGAGGAATTCGTGATGGCAGTGCATATTTTGATGATAACCCATTAAGCTTGAAACCAGAATATGACGAATTTCAAGACGCAGTTGATAGTAATGATATAGACAGAAATATTTTCAATAGCAAAATTTTATCTGACGATTTACTAAAAGAGTCTATTATTAAGACGACAACCATTAATCGTACAAAACCAGCGAAATTTGTTGGATCTATTCGAAATGCAGTGTCCAAACGATTACGTCGTGTTGATCGTAAATACGAACGTAAATTCAAAAGAGTTTCTGTCATGGAGGTTTTAAAAACCGTTTGGTTAGCCCTCTATTTGCTCGTTAAGCGACTTTTAGGTCATCGCAGCACAGAGAGTGTGAGTACCGAAATCATGCAAAAAATACTTCTTCGTGTGCTGGAAAGGAAAACAGAACTGGAACAAAAACGTGATTGTGCAAAGAAAAAGGAAATGGAAAGAGTTGCAAAAGAGAAAGAAAACGATAGGAAACGTAGACGTTTATCACTAATAAATTCAGATGATATAGACCACGATAATACTGATTCTGAAACAGAATGCAAACGACACTGGGTTACGGCACGTGAAGCAAGGTACCTGTTCAAAAAACAACTTTTGTATTTAGCAAAGTATTTTTGTAAATAAAAATCCCATTTTTTTCCATTTGCAAATAATTTTTTGTCTCAAAATTCAAAATAATCAAAAGACGAAGAAGGGTAGAAAAGAGATCAATGAAACAAGAAACTCAAAGCCAAACAAACGAAAAATCGGTTACCAATATGCTAGAAGAAGAGATCACTAGTAGTAAAAATTCTTTATCAGAAGAAATAACTAGTACTCAACAGGTTTCACATGTCCAATCTCTTGAACAGAGTACAAAAACAGCATCGACTCATATTACGATGACTCAAACAATAACTTATTCTACTACAGTGACAATAGATGTGAAGACGACATTATTGGAACAACAAAAAGCGACTGAGGAAAATTCACAGACAAATTTACCTCCGGATTTTAATATAAGTGACGAGGTTCGAATAATGTCAATGTCTCGGGTAGCTACTAAATCATTATCTAAGGCTAGTTTAAAGACACCATTAATGACTTCTTCTTTTACAAAATCCATAAGACCAAAATATCGATTAAGATTTGGGGAAGGAACTCAGTGTATTCTAGAACCGGTTTTACCTAAAGGGATGACAAAGATGAAAAAGAGTCTGAGCAAGTCTTGTGATCTACCAATGAGTTCCGCAGACTCAAAAGTAGGACTTGATGTTGCTTCTCTGAACAGTGATGAACGCCCAACGGTTTCGGTTCTGAGTCTTCGCAAGGCTCACAGATTTAAGGGAATATTGCCAGTAAACGATATTCCAGTGAACGATATTCCATGTGGCTCAAGTAAAAGCGTCTCCAAAATTTCCGCTAATGAGAAAAAGAAAACAATGTCTTTGCCAAATCATTTTCATGTAACATCAGAAGATGGTAACATAGATTTTGAAACTGGTAGTGAGTCATCATCATTGTCAAGTCACGAAATGATTTTGTAAGCCCCTCCCTGAAACCCTACTGATTCCTGTGTTTTTACCTACAAAAAACGGCATTTTCAAAGATCTTTTCTAAAAATTATCAATTTTTTCTTCAAAAATACATCAGGGCAAAGAAGTTATTATTTTCGACGGAAGGTTTTCATCAAACAATCAACGATGGACATTCTAGCCCTGGTATTGGTACATCTGAAACCCCTTCTGAAGTTACAACATCGATCCTAGGTAGCAGACGTACCGTCCAGGTCATGAAGCAACCATTATCTTCTCATGGTGCTCCTATCAGATTCAGTCCGGATGATAATGAACCTTCTTCATATAATAATATAAACAGTAGTAGTAATGAACATAACAGCAATCGAAGTGGTAGAGGAGGAGGAGGAGGTGTTGGATCACTATCTGTTAGTACATTAGGAGGTCGTAAACAAAGTCTATCAACTGGTAGTCAGATTACAAAAAGTTTATTACGTGAAAGACATGCTAATGAATCACCTTTTATGAAACGATCACAATTATCACAAAATAGACAAAGTTTAGCCTTAGGAGTACCAGGTATGGCGATTAGTGCTAATATGGGATCTAATACTCGTCAAAGCTTTGCTACAACTTCTGCAGCTAATGTAGCAGCTTTTCAAGCTGCTTCTGGTTTAGCTGGTAGTCATGTAATCAATGGTGGTAGTACAGCTATTACACGTTCAGTTGGAGCTCGTGGTAACCGAGATAGTACCTTCCAATTTTCAAGACCATCTGTAGTACCAGTTTCGGGAAGTATTGGTATGGTGGGAGCCAGAATTGGTGGTCCCCTTAGTGGCTCAACAAACATAGGAGGTGCTGTAACGGCTGGACAAATGTCAAAATCACCGGCACGTCATGGTTCCCTTTTTATTAGATCAACTTTAGCAGGAGGCCCTGGTCATAGTGCTACTTTGAGTCAAAGTGTTCCTAGGAATGTCCTGATAGAAAATTTTGTAGGTGAAGAAACTGGCTCGAGTTCGCCAAATACTAGTGGCATAGGAGGAGGAGCTGGGAACTTAGGTGTTGTTTTAGAAGCTACACAACAACAAGGTCAACCTGGTACTACTAATAATATAGGTCCTGATACTAATATGAATACCCTACTAGGAAAACCAACTGCAGGTCACTTGATTAAGCCCCGCCCTGAGACCCTTCTAAATACAGTTAGTTTAAATTTTCATCCACAAAAAGGCTTTTTCAGAGATCTTTTTTCCAAAAATTATCACAAAAATCCAGGACCACGCGGTAAGCTCAAGGATCGTGATTTGCTGCTAGATGATGCTGACAACATGGGTAATGATTACGCTACCATGGATCCATTTGCAAGCATATTTCGGAAGAAAAAAGGTACTCTAATTTATAAATTAATAGTTATTTTGACTAATGATAATGATATTATATGTCATTCCAATTATAGTAAGTAACTTGAAAATGTGTTTTTAAATTACTATCAATATGATTAATAATAATAATATTTATTAACTTTATCAATGAATTCTGCTATTAAATATACGGAAGTTCACGTACG
>JACKZZ010013053.1_pt1 | contig 14011 bp, 9 predicted proteins | sample 8027871 | NCBI WGS metagenome assembly JACKZZ01 (sample SAMN15724774, study PRJNA655200) | protist metagenome | isolation source: fluorescence activated cell sorting (FACS) single amplified genomes of... | place: USA: West Boothbay Harbor, Gulf of Maine | collected 2000-07-19
GGTTATAATGCGTGACATTAGCCTCGTGCTGTTCTTACTCTTGCCCTGCACTCTCTCGATATCGCACCCTACTCTGCTGCTGCTACTGAAGCCGCCCACACCCAGTGCAAGGTGGTCTTTGTGGGATATGCTTCCATGCATGTGTGCAGGTAGCAATGGGGCTCCATGCTTGTTCGCCAGTATGTGGATCGTATCGGCAGTTGCTGCAGTAGTTGCGTTTGCATTCAGTTTCAATGCACGTCGTAGAGCTATGCGGCCACCTGCGAAGATGTTCAACCTGTTTTCATCAAAAGCGCTACTACTAAGAGCAGTAGTTGTATTCGTGCTAGACCTACTCCTTGCGTTTTCCCTTGGGCTGGATTCTTTGTGTGCACCATACAGTATCTCTTCAGAAGTGATATCGTCATTGCAAGCAATGTAAGGTCGTGCAAGAACGTATTTGCTGGGATTAGCAGGTGCAAGGAAGGAATGTTCACTTGCATCAGGAGATCTGAGTACAACGCATGCAAAGCGCGAATCTAAACCAAAGCATGTATTGTTCTCGAGTAGTGAGACATACTTAGCACACAAGGGTTGTACGGGCACAGCGGGGTTTCTCTCGTTGACACTGTCAATGCTCTCACTAGTGAAGAATGCCCTGGAAGTTGTGGATATGGCTAGATTCTTGGCGCATGCGAGGTACCGGCGTCTCGACCCACTGCACCGAGCAGCTACACGGTTTCCTGACAGCATTTTTATCATTTCTGAAATATTCAGTGCATAGTCCTATGTGTGTCTGGAAACCAAAGAAGATCCTTCAGTGAAAAGACCCACGAATGTCCATTATGGGTCCCTCTGTTCCTGGAAACTGGGGCAAGTTTTAATTAACCCAAAAAGAGACCACAGCGCTTCCATAAGCATCCCCACACCACAAAGACATGTTCCAGCCAGAGATGGCAATAGTGACTGCCACTGATTTCAATATCAGTGGAAAGCAGTACTTTTCTAGCGTGCCATATGGACTCTTAAATTAACTCGATCTCTACCTATATGGAGTTGGACGACTACCAGGAGCTTCACATTACCATACACAAGAACTAGCAGTGCGAGGCGCACTGGAAAAATAATTTGCGTCAGTATGCACACCGCTCAAAGCCGCTCTTTGACAAGTTCACGTCGTTAGATTCCCTACGCTTTGTCTTTGCGAGCACCACTGCTCTATGCAGCAGAGAATGGCCACCTCCCTGTGATGCAGTGCCTATGTGAGCAGGGGGCTGACAAGGAGGCGAGGGATGGTAGTGGCTTGACACCACTGCACAGAGCAGCCGACAGGGGCCACCTCCCTATAGTGCAGTATCTATGTGAGCAGGGGGCTTACCAGGAGGCGAGAGATGATGCCGGCAAGACACCCCTGGACTTCGCAGCAAGGAAAGCCCACCACCACTTGATTCGCTACCTGCAGGATGATTCCTGGTCCTTTTGGTCCTCCTGGCTGAAACCCTGGCGGTCCTTGGAATCTTGATGGAAGATGTGGCGGCGGCGGTGACGGCGGCATCTATCTGTGAGCATGGCCAGAATTGGCGTTTGTAATCATTGCAACCCCTAAACTTGATTCCTTTGTCCTTTGTAAGTAGCGTTAAGAATAAATGAATATTGCCTTACCACAGATGATCTCGTTGAAGTACTGGATGGGGTAAGAAATAGTATGGCAGCCAACAGCGTTCGAGCTGATAATGTCGGAGCTTGCTCTTGGGGCAGTAACTCCGGTTGTGAGTCACCTAACTAAGCTGAAAGGCATTGCGGGGTCAAGAGTGATGACAGTGAAACACGTGGGAAAGGTGACCTACGAGGGTTGGAAGGATTCAACGAATGCGATGGTGAGCAAAAGCCAAGAGATTGCGGCGCTATTTAGAGTTGGGGTCTACTTCAAAGGTTGAAATCCGATTTGTTACGCATTTGCATATAAACATACATTATCCCCATTTCCCTACCACGACTCATAAAATCTCACCTCTTCGCTTTCAGAATTGTCTTTCCTACTCCCTTTGCATGGGTTGTTTTAAAGGAATTTCACCCCAGTGAGGTGCCTTCTTGTAGTCTGGCTTGTGAATCCTTGCGCAACCCAATAACACCTCGGGCATCTCGTCGTCGACTCTGCCCTCTACGCAGAAAGCAGTGCTGATGTCCATCTTGTCGAAGTAAGCCATCAATGTGGACAAGCCTTTTTTCGGCAGTGATGCAAATCTGTGTACATTGATAGTCATGTCAGCATAGTGCTTTCCCCCACCTTGGCCCTTTCCCTCTTCTGTGTTTACTGTGGTGTTCGTGTTGACAATATTCAGCTCCCCAGTATTGCGAATGAGAACTGGTTTCCCATTGTAGGAAGTGATGAAGGAGGGCAATCCAAACTCATCAATGTTTTCACAACGCAATATCAATTTGAATCTACCAAACCAGTCAGAGTACGAATCCTTCTGCTGAGCTGGGGCATGTTCGTAATACCGTGCCAGTAACCTCACCGCAGGAGACGCTGTCTCGACATCTTTCAACTCTTCCGCCACTTCTGGGCGTATGCGGAAGTAATGCACGAGACTCCAGCCATCGCCATCAGTTATCTCTGTGAAAAACGAAGAGTCAAAACTCGATGGCAACTGTGCGTTGATAACTAGCACCGGAGGCACCAATGGGTGGTTCGAAGGGACACACGTCCAGTCCGCGGGCAAGTCTATCTTGGAAGCAATGTCATCGATTCTCTTGGGAGATTGGATGACGTCTAGGCCGACTAGCTCGTACAGTGAAGGTCCCGACGGCGCCTTTGCCCCTGTCTTCTTATAGTTTGGCCCGACACGGAGATTGAAACCAGATGCATCAATGTTTTTCCACGAATGACTGTCACTTTTTCCACTACTGCTGCTACTACTACCGCTGCTAGTATCGGCTTTACTGTCCTTCCATGCTGACTCAGCATCATCGCCGGCCGTAGTCCCAGCACCAGCACCAGCACCTAATGACTCTTCCACATCATCCACGTGACGGAAAGAGCTCCCTGCGACAAAGTTTCGACTTACAGACATACAGATGAGATCACCTGGAGATGGAACCGCCACCTCCTTGCTACCAAAGCCAAAAAATGACATTCTGTTCAAAGGGTCTAGAGAGAAAGCGCGTGTCGAAGCGAGATAGATGTGGACATCCCATTTTTCAACAAAAAAAGCTCCCACCCCTCTGTCGACTTTAAAACATAGACAGCACCCGGCAAACAGTCTCCATGTTAGGTAGGTGCCGAGTCATTCCGCGAGGGCTGCATCGCTTTCTAAGCGTTGCCAAGCTCGATGCAAAATATGTGACTCCAGCGCGTTTGTATTCGGATCAGGCTTCCTCGTCAGCATCGTCTGCAAGTGGTGCCGGGGATATGTCCTCCCCAAGCAAGAGCAAATTGAAAGTAAAAGAAAAGGACATGTCGGATGCCGACTTCTTGCAAGAAGTGGCTGCAAAGCAAGGAGAAGCGATACGTGCCACACAAGTGGGGGCATTTGCGAATGTCATGTTGGCGGCATCCAAGTCGAGCGTTGGTTTTGCAGTTGGTTCCACTGGTTTGATTGCTGATGGAGCCAATAGTATGGGTGATTTACTGTGTGATCTGGTTGTTTGGTATACTGTTGTTGAATCCCGCAAAAAGGCAACAGCAGAAAGACCATGGGGTGCTGGTAAGCTGGAGCCTATTGGTGCACTTACAGTTGGTGGATTATTGCTTGCTACTGGTTTGGGTATTGGTTATACAGCGTGTGGCGTTGCATTAGAAATGTCAGCGGATGTGTATCCAACACTGAACTCGCTGCCATTCATAGGTGACGGCACTACCATGGAAGCAGTGGAGGAGGCGCTTGAAAGGACAACGGAAAGTGTGCTGCATGACGACCTGAAGCTCATGTATGCAGCTATTGGGGTGTCTACACTAAGTGTAGCTGTGAAAGAGGCACTTTACCATTACACATTACAAGCAGGTGCACGTGCTACTAGTAGTGCTGTCATTGCAAATGCTTATCAACATAGAAGTGATGCAATTGTATCGGCTGCTGTTACCATTGGTTTAATTGGAAAAATGAATGGTTTCGCTATTCTGGATCCATTGGCTGGTCTTCTTGTTGCTGGAGTCATTGTCAAGCAAGCATATAGAACTAGTATTGACTCTTTGAAAGACTTGAGTGATATTCCTGCCGATAAGACGGAAACAAATGCCCTTATACGAGAGTGTATGCGTGTTCCGGGAATTCGAAAAGTAGTTAACTTACAGGCACGTCAAAGCGGCCCATACCTGTATGTGGAAGCAACAGTAGGTGTTGATGGTGATATAAGTGCCTCTGCTGCACATAGGCTTGCAGAATTGGCACGTAAGCAAATGTTGAAAACGTTTCGTGGGCGTGTTTCTAACGCCGTGATTCACGTAGACCCCCTCGGCTCCACAGGACTGGGGGAAATGTCACCGTCCTGGGCTCAAGATCACGATATCGTCGAAGCGGAAGTGAGCAAAGCCCTCGAATCTATTTACCACCCTGAAGGAATCACTGGTGTCACCGAGGTGCAGGTGTATTATCGAGATGACGGCATGGTCAACGTGAAGGTCGATGTCAGAATGTCTCCACATTTGACTATCAAAGAGGCCCATTCTCTCGCCTTAAAAGCTCGTTTGCAGATAGAAAACGCATTGCCAGGTGTAGGGGACTGTGATGTTGATCTTGAACTCGACGAATAAAGTTATCTCTTCCGTCAAACACAGAAGAGAGTATGTATTAAATGGTGGTATTTTAGTTTAGTGAAATGAAAGTGTAGGTGGTTGTTTTCTATTGTACTACGTAGTGTGAATTCCAAAATTTACAAAACAAAAAAATACATGTGAGCATTACCATGTATGCTTCGACTTTCTTCGCTCAATTTTTGACTACATTGTGTTACGCCTTTTGTAGAAAAGAATGTACGCTGCGTTCGTTTTCACGTTATTCTCATTCACTAGACGGACATCATCGTCATCAAATGCAACCCATTGCTTCGAGAGCTGGCCATCGAGGAGCCAATCACGTGCAAAAGCAGAATAGTGCCCAAACCCCATGCGACCGTAATGGTTACATACAGCAAACAGATCGTATATTGCGTCATCCGTTGTCAAACTATCCTGTCCATCCGGAGAATGACAATAAGGACTGAGATCAAGACCGTCTAAAGGGAAGTCGACATCACCATCTAGTTTCTCTGTGTGTCCAACACCTCGACTACCGTAAACACTACTCATGTCACGGTGAGCGAAACGCTTTAGGGTCAAAACCAAAACAGATGGTAAATGCGTACTAGAAAACTGAAGAGTTTTTTTTGCATCGTCTTGCATTTCCTTGCACCTATTGCAGTACCATGTTTGGCCATGCTCTTCTGTTGAATGGGACAACAGACACTTCTCAAGTGACAAATGGTCACCAATGGCATGGTGGCGGCCGTTTGTGTCAACACGATGAAGACCAGAGCACCCTGCCCTTGTAGCTATCTTCGCAGCATCACCACTAGCAGACTCGTGTTGAAGACATGCAGTGAGAGCATCCTCCGAAAGGACTTCAAGCCAGCTCCCTATCCAATCCATGGAAAGAAAAACATAAGGTGCTGGTTTGGAACCTAAAACAAAGTCTCCTAATGTAGTTTCGTTGTCGCATGGAAGAACACTTCCTAGAATTGAAGAATCAGCATAACTCGAAACTGCAGAGAATTTTCGCTTTGATTTCACAAAATAAGGGGTTCCGTTGACTTCAACGTGAGCATCTTCAGGTTCTGGGTATTCTTCAGCAGATATCTTACAGTTGCCGCTTCTTGATACGATGCGAATAGGAAGAATACTCACCATCAAATTCAAAAATGCTACTTTCTCTTTGCTTCCGGCAGCTTCTGCTGCCTTTTGGGCTCGCTTTATTGCACTATCAGGCTCTATAAAGCGGCTGACATAACGCCAAACCAACATTCTTACCTTTCGGCAACTCCACGTCAAATCTAATTGCAACTCTTGTGGATAACCAACCAAATCGACGAAGCCTTTTTCACCAACTGCACTTGGTGGTGTAATAATACGACTGATAAGATACCCAGCTTTAAGGAAACTACTACTGCGAGAAGCAGCTTGAGAAGGAGTCTTCACTGCATCGGCAAGAAGGTACGCAACTAGACTGGCACCATCGCTTAGCAAGGATATTTGAAATCGACTACTATTACCATTGTAATCTTTTACCAAAGTGTGGTCATCTTTACTTAATTCAAGCAACGATATATCCTTCGTCTGCTTCTTAGTTTCTGCAGGTAACATATCATACAGAGCACTCTTAACGCGGGCCATTGACTCGTCACGATGCAATTTAATAATGAACTCAGTGGCGTTAGGCAAATCAGGCCGTATTGATTTAAAATCAGGAATAACCACGATGCGTATCATTCTATTGTTTTCTCTCGGTATGCCCAAACTGACAGTCTGTTGATACTCAAAGCTGACAGATATTTTCCCACATGTACGACACTCCATCTGGGAGCGGTATTGGCTCCCAACCAAATCTTTGATTGCACTATCATCGCGTAATGAATGCTTTTCCCACTCTTCTTTTGATATTTTTGCATCATTAGTTCCATCACCTTCAACCTTTTCCGTGTACGGCTTTCGCAGTACTCGGTTAAGATCTTCGTGTAATTTATCAAGAAGAAAATCCACAACTTCGTGAGCATCCTGTTGACCGGGCCCTGCCCAGTCTGGCTGCACTCTACCGAGCATTGAGCGAAACTTCTTAGGAAACAATGCCGGCTTAGACTCAAACCAGAGGTCTTTCATCAACGACGCATATTCACGAACAAGGACACCTTTTGTTCCGAAAATACTACCTTCATTGATTTCAGAGACATGTGCATTCGATGTGAAATAGATACTAAGAGGCTTGATATGTGAAAGACATTGTAAGCTACTGTTCAAATAACAGCTATTTCCAAGATTTCGTAAACCAACTTGACCACGTAAACCAACCGCAACCTTCTTTTGAAACTCAGCAAACGGTAGTTCGCCGAACTTTTTAGCCTGATGACACCACTCTTTGTGGTAGCCCCAGTGCGCACTCTGGCATGCTTTGCTGCAATAGTACACCGACGAACAAGCTGAGCAGTGTTTCAGCGCTAACTTTCGACAGACGAAACAAGAGTTTCCTGCTTTTGAGCTTACTTTGCTCAGTCCACAATCGTTGTAAACGACTTGGAGACTCAAGCCCAGATCACCAGATGAAGTGCGGAGACGGCCAGGTACTCTGGTTCTTTGCTCCTTCACAACGGGGCTACATTTTGTTATCAACGAAATAGAAAGAATCTTTGTTGGCCAAATATCCACCTTATCATCAACTGCCAATCTCGGAAATGGGGGACCGCCGCCATACCATGTGTGCAGTGCCTCCCACGCCTTTTCTGGAAGGAGAATGAAGTCACTCCCCTCTTTGATGTCCTCTTTCACTTTCAACGTACATGTGTTATACGATGCTAACTCAAACTCTTCACCTTGGGCGAGAAGAGGGAAATTATCAATAGGACCAGGACTAGCTTGTTCAGAATCCACAATAGCTTCGTTGGATGTGAAGATTTGCCATCGCCTAAACCAATCAGTACTGAGCGCAAACCAAGCACTACCATCAACCATCTCCATCTTGCCTGCTGGGCCATAAGTAGCTGCTAGCAGGGCTTCTATATCTACCTTTTGCCTATCTGGGGTTGGAACCAACAATGGTGAACTTCGTTCTATGTCATCGCTTAGAGCAGGATGCGATTGCAATTGCTTTGAAGACGCTGAAATGCCAGCAACAATTTCGCCGTCAGAAAACGCCACCTTTACCACTCTACGCGCTGAACTCGGGCTGTATTCCCCATCTTCCCGAATAACTGCTTTGCCACCTTCACCACTATCGATATCATTTAATGAGTCACTCATTGAAGTCCGCGAATTGTACTCCTTGACCTGCGTGGACATTTTGTTCTTGCAAATCACTAGGTAGTTATCCAAATCCTTGTCCACTACACCAACATCTTTTGAATAAGAAAAGGCACGTAAGGCCTCCTTATAATAAGCTAGTTTCAAGAGGCATTTCGCTCTCGTGAACCAAGCTTTTCCATACTTGGGATCGTGCTGCAGAGCCACTTCACAATCTTCGAGAGCATCAGAGAACTTGCTCAATCTAAAAGCGCACAGAGCGCGATTGCCCAGACACTGACAATAAATGGAAACTACTTCTTCCTCGTGATTTACCCCCCGCTTGTTCTGAAATGAAGCTATGACCTGTGTATAACAATCAATAGCATCCTGGTACTTGCTAGCCTTGAACAAGGCATTTCCAGAGGTTTTCAACGCTGTATATTCAACTTCTGCCAGTACCACCATTGTGAGTTTAGCTACTTTAGTACAGTGTATCTCCCCACGAAGTAGGAAGGGAAATCAAGGTAAAGAGATCGAGTTTGCCTAATAGAAGTGTGCGGTCAAATTGCGATCAAGAAGAAGATTTGGGTTTTCTTATTCACCTAAACAAAATTTTCTTCGCGTAGAGCCTATATTTCATATAGCCAACTGCAAAACACTCACAAGTACGACGTCAGTAGCCAGGATGTCATGGCTTGGCTGCATCTCTGCATCTTTTTTTGGGATAGAGATCCGTCATCACGCCGCGCCAAAATATAGTTGATTTCTCCTCTTCAATAGAAACGAAGCTTGTGCTTTCTGTGCAGCCTTGTGACTGGTCATGTTTCTGGACGAGGACGAGTTTGACAACTCCAAGGGGTTTCAACCCAAGAAAGGTTCGTTTATATGTATCTGCTTTTGTTAGACGCCATTATTGCCAAGTACTCGTTGTAGAGTCGTGATGGTATTATTTAGCTGTTGTTGCATATACCATGCCAAAAGTACTCTCAACTGGCAGCCATTGCAATGATACTGCCTTATCAATTGCTTTCGCTTTCTACAAAGGGTCTGTTGTCCTTCTGCGCCTTATATGAAGCTTCAAGTCACCTAACCCTCCTCCCTCAATACATTCTTCTATACTCGTGTCTTTTTTCCCTTCGTATGGTGCTTTCACTTATGTTCTATGCTCTCTGTGTGTGTGTGTGTATAATGTACGTTTCTCTCGTGACTGGTGCAGTTGGTGGCGATGGGGAATACGGCAGTGCAGGGGCTCTTGGTGCCCCTTCCTCCAGCAGGGCGCGTATGCTGGCCCAACAGCGCGAGCTGCAGCTGAAAAAGCGTGAGACTGCCAATGCTTCCGGTGGCATGGTGCGTAGTTCGTTGGACAATCCTGAATCTATCTTCCGAATGGGTGGCGGATCTGATAATCAGTTCACGCCAGCTGTCCGCCAGTTCTCCGCCCCAAAGTCCGTCAAGGACTCCTCCGCCGACGCTGCAGAGGGGAGCTCAGAGTTTGGTCGTTCGTCACGAAACAAACCTGTCAAACTTAGTAGAGACCGAGATGATTCTCGCACAGAGAAGCCCCGGAAGCCGGTCAGGTCTGCGGGACGCGCCGCCCCCGACGACCGCGGCCGCAATCGTGGATACTACGACGATGACGACGACGCTGAGGAGGATTATAGCCGCAAACCAGCCAAGGGTGCTGCACGCGACTATGACTATGACGATGAAGATAGTTATAACAGCAGTCCCAAGCAAGGGCCTAGTGACTGGGACAAGAAGAGCCGAAAGAAGGACGATAGACAGTTTGACGACGAGTGGGAGAAGGAGGAGTCTGTCCCCGCCAAGCAGCCAGTCGCGAGCCCGGCCAAGGGGGTGAGGCTGCGCAACCGCGAAGACACTGCGGGCGACTTCTCTCAGCTAGATCTCACCGACATGCGCAAGTTCCTCACGACTCCCCTCCCCAAGAGCGCGGGAACTGTGCAGTGCAACATCACGAGGACAAAAACGAGTCTGACGGGACATCCAGTGTACTCATTGTACTTAAAAAAGGACGACACCTTTTTGATGTGCTCCAAAAAGAGGAGCAAGAACAAAACATCCAACTACAAGATCTGTATGACAGAGAACGACCTTAGTCGTGATGGTGACAACTACCTCGGCAAGCTCCGCTCCAACTTCATGGGCACGGAGTTCCAGATCTTCGACAACGGTCACGGGCCGAAAGACGACCCCGAAGACGGCGAGCAGGAGCTCCGGAACGAGCTCGGTGCGGTCACCTATGCTGCAAACGTATGGGGCTCCCGTGGGCCTCGAAAGATGCAGGTGGCTCTCCCGGCGGTGGACGAAGAAAATAGCATGGTCCTGTCAGACCCCTCCTCCGCCACTGGTGACGAGCTTCTGAACAAGATCAGAACCCGCAACTGTCGCGACGTGGTGTACCTTATCAACAACCCCCCTCGGTGGAACGAGCAAGTTGGCGCGTATGTGCTGAACTTCAATGGAAGAGTCACGATGGCTTCGGTCAAGAACTTCCAGCTGGTGGACCCCGAAGAGCGTAACACGGTCGTGCTGCAGTTCGGCCGAGTCGGCAAAGACGAGTTCACCATGGATATGCACCACCCCATCTGCCCTTTCCAGGCCTTCGCCGTCACCATGAGCTCGTTCGACTCGAAGATTGCATGTGACTGAATACCTGCCTGATTGGTGACTGGTGGTAATGCTACCCAATCTAAAGCCCCTCGCCTCGCCTCAGTCGTCCTTCAAGAAGTCCGATGTTGCCAGCTACGTTGCCTGACTGTTCTCTGAAACAATAGATCTGAAAATTTGTTTTGAAATCTTAAGAAAGTTTTGTTCTCGCCTCCTCTCTTTAAAAAACTGCTACATTACAATACATAATTGTCCTCTGAACATGAAGCAGGGGCAGCACTACAGCACTGATTCTCGATCTCATGCAGCCGCTGCCTTCTTCGCCACAGCCTCCTTCACTGCTTCCTTAACATCAGCACTGCTATACTTCAAGCCAGCCCCTTGCAAACGCTTCTTCAGCTCTAGTACCTTATCAGAAATGTCGGAGATATCGGTGAGCCCTGTGAGTAGGTCGTGCCTGTCGACACTCTTGGTGTACGTGCGAAAGAGCTTGTACTTCTCGAGGTTATCGATGTTCTTCTCTTCGCTAGATTTCCCCTCTACTTTCACCTTTTTGGAAGTCTTTTGAGCTGGGTCAGAAGATGATGGTGCAGACCTCTTCTCTCCGGCAGTGTTGCCACTCTGGTTTTCTTTCCACCACTTCACGATGAGCTTCTTCATTCGTACGCGGTATGGAACAAGTGCGTCCTTTTCAAGCTTCATCTTTTGCTCTGCTTTCGCACGAAGAATGTTCGGGGTGCAGCGAGGATCCAACCCGGCCTTCCCGAGGAGCTTCATGATCGTCATGTCGAATTCTGCCGTGTCGATTCCAACACTCATTCTTCAGTCTGTTGAATAACTTCAAAGAGATGATTTCAGTAGATGAGACGGAATCAAAGGCGCTCCACTCAATGTGTCTAGCGATGAGGTTGAATACTGTTACTTCGCGAACGGTGCCTTTGAACTTCTAGCCAGATCTCGATTTTCTCCTCGAAAAAATTCGACTCCGATCTCCAGCTTTGGCAGGTGATTCTCTTGCTTCTGAAGCTTAAGTCCCAAATTTCAACTTCCAATACTAAGTCGGTAGTGGTTTATTGCAGGATCCCATTGAATTCAATAAAAATCACTGCCAAACTTCTGGGGTATCGCAGCATGAGAGGACCTCAACGCAGTAAAACCAACTCTGGCCCTTCTGTTTGGAAAATCGTGTTGATATCTATCATTGGCGTTGCCATGGTGGTGTTGCTCTACCTCAGTAACCACGTGAGTAACCAGATGAAGCTGCAGAATGCTGGCCAGTCGGGAGAAGCTGAGGCCACCAAGGACGATGCTGCTCAGTTCGGTCGCGTTATTGGTTCATTGATCCAGCCAACGCCACACACACATGTTGAAAAAGTAGCCAACACTGCCCACGACATCCTCGTACGCGACTTGGAAGCCAAGAGAAAGAACGAGGTGCAGACGACTACCACTACCACTATGATGGCTTCTGCGAGTCAGACGGGAGATCTGTACAAGCGGAAGGTGCAGCAGCCTGTCAAGGGAGACATTCCGACCAACGGTGTAAAGCCGCTTTATGGCCGGAAACACAAAGGTACAGATGCCATTTTTGCCCTGGCGACCAACTACCCCAAGCTGTACTACGAGCGCTTCGTGGGCAGCCTGCGCAAGGCAGGGTACACGGACGACATCGTACTGTCCGTGTCCCCTCCAGAGAAGATGAAGCCGGGCGTGGCCGAGTATCTGCAGCAGACTGACGTGGTTGCGTACGGCTTCGACGTGGATTGCGAAGGCAAGGACAACTGCAAGCTGCAGAACGAATTCCTCGGATACCCGGACCCTCGCCCCATGCGTACTTTCGCGAACATCAGATACGCTCTGTACGAGTACTGGCTGCAGCACTATTCGGCGCAATCCTACATCCTCATCCTGGATTTTAGAGACACGTTTTTCCAGGCAAACCCTTTCCAGCCTTTCGGAGCTATAGCAACGCGCTCGCCCAAGTACGAGCTGCAGGTCTTCGAGGAGAACTCGGACGTGAAGAACATCGGTAAGTGCGTGTTCAACTCCCTGTGGGTGAGTCGCTGCTTCGGGAAGGAGGCGCTGGAGGGCATCAAGTCCAGGCCCGTGCTTTGTTCTGGTTCTACTCTGGGAAGCTACGATGCTATCCACTACTACGTGAGGACCATGCTGAGCTCTATGGATGAGGTGAAGTGCTGGCTGAAGGGTATCGAGAGTGACCAGGGGTACCAGAACTACCTGTTCTACAGCGGCAAGTTCAATGTCACCGGTGGTACCACCACCGCTTTTCGCCAAGGAACGGGAGTGGTAAATACCATTGGCGCCATGAATGGACATCGCGTACCAAAGGACCAAAAGGGGCCCCTCGACACGTTCTGGAAGGCGCGTGACTCGGACGGCTACATCATCAACCGAGACGGCTCTCGCTCGGCTTGTGTGCATCAGTGGGATCGCTGGTACAAAGATTTGAACAAATGGGTAGACTCTACCCTATTTTAAGAACTGTATAGCGAAGGGGAGAAACACAACGACATATTTGTTAATATATAGATTTTTCACTGAGACAAACACTATCACAATTCCGTACACATCACAAGTTCGTCACTGTCAGCACAGGTGCAAGCAATTGGTCCCGCACGATTTCATCGAAAGACATACTCCAGACGACTTCCGACCCTCTGAATATGCGCAGCTCCGCACTTCCGGAGACGGAAAACTTGAAGAGGGAGGAGACGAGTAAGACGTCGTTTCTTGTGACCTGTGCCGTCTTCTGTCGCCCAGACTCCCATATTTGGAGTGCATTGTTTGTGGGGGACGTGCGCTCACTACCAATAGAGGATATTGAAGGGGTCTCCTCTCCTCTGAAGAGAACAAGATTGCCCTGTGGTTGGAGAGTTAAATACATTGGGATGCAGGAGTCTCCATCTCTCTGCGATACATCCATCGGCACACAAGAACTGACGTAGTCGTTTTCTAGCAGAGTCATGCCACGTGGAAGGGTGATCTTGCCTACGTTGAGGCCACCATCGCTGTGAAAGGAGCCAGGGAGCCGACAAAGCATGGCAAAAAGCAGCGCACAGAAGTAGGGTAGCCAAGCGCTCTCTCGGCCCCACGCTAATATACATTGTAATGATAACCGATTCTGCGCATCCATGACCACTGATACGTCAGCGTAAGTATGCAAAATTCTGCTTTCAATGGACACATAGAGGCTTTGAACGTTATAAACCAAAGTGCCAAGTGGAAGTGACGAAAAAGGAAATCCACTGGAAATCAAGGCCAGACTAGCGTTTTTTGGTAGTTAAGCCTACTTTTGGACCTTCAAAGAAGGTTTTGCACGTGAATGTGTTCGCAAATGCGAACAGTACCGCGTTTGACAATCGCTTAAGGCTTGAAATAACATGGTTTCCTCGAATCACGTCGTTTGAGAGCCCTGAA
>JACKZZ010012483.1_pt1 | contig 14009 bp, 9 predicted proteins | sample 8027871 | NCBI WGS metagenome assembly JACKZZ01 (sample SAMN15724774, study PRJNA655200) | protist metagenome | isolation source: fluorescence activated cell sorting (FACS) single amplified genomes of... | place: USA: West Boothbay Harbor, Gulf of Maine | collected 2000-07-19
CTGGCTGTTTGGCGGCTTCAGCGAACAGAAAAATGGGAGCGTGAAGTACCTGAACGACCTCTACTCCGCGGATGTGAGCGAGCTCTTGGCGAAGCGCGACTGTTCGGGGGAAGAAGCAGCAGAGGAAGCAGCAGAGGCTGCTACCCCAGCGCAAAATGCATCTGGAGGTGGGCGCAAGGGCGGCAAGAAACGAGTCCAGCAGAAGGAGCAGGACTCGGTGACGGCGGAGACTGGTGCGGAGAACTTTCGAATCAAATGGATTCGCGAGAAAAATCGAGTCACTGGTCCTGGTGCAGCGAAGCACTGGCCATCGGCGCGCAGTGGGTTTGCCATGTGGACAGATTCAAGACGACGCAGTGCTGCTTCGAAGAAATCGGAAGGAGTCGAGACCGATGAGGACGCGGAGGATGTGGCCTCGGACGAGGGTAAGATCTATTTGTTCGGCGGGTCGGCAATGGGCGCAGGTGGTCAGCTACAGGTTCTGCAAGACTGTTGGTGCTATGATGTCGCCGAAGGCTCGTGGGAGAAAGTCGCGCTTAGTGATCAGGCAGCGGCCTTCGCCCCGCTGCAGGACGTTCCGACAGAGGAGCAGCTAGAAGCGGAGAGGCAGCAGGAAGCCGCAGCTGTTGGCGACGATGTCAAGGAGCCGCAGAATTGTGAAGCCGCTGAGGAAGGTGGAGCTGGTGGCAGAAAGAGTGGTAGTGCTAAGCGAAAGAAACGAAAAGCCGCTGCTGCACAGGACGGAGGATCCACGTCCACAAACTCCACCGCTGGGGTCGGCGGAAAGACTTCAACTCCTCAGACTGCAGCTAAAATGCGCAGTGGTCTCACCTTTACCCCGTTCATCGATTGTGGAAATGTTCTCGGAGGTGGCGCAGGCGCGCTGCATGTGTTTTTCTTCGGAGGAGTCACCGATCTTGTCCCAGAAACGGCGAAAACAAGTGGGGTTTCGGCGTTTCACGCGGACATTCTGGCGTTGGACGTAGATGCTCGGAGGTGGCGCTCGATCTGGAGGCCTTTCGATATGCGTTCTGGCCGTGGTCAGAGTGAAGGAGTCGCCTTCTCGTCGGTGCGTCAGGCATTGAGAAACGAAGTGGTTCGCACCGTTGTGGCGCGCGGCAAGGATCAAGGCGGCGTAGACGCGTGGTCTCTCGTGAGCAACGCAGTGCGAGGGTTGGAGGCCACGGACGAGGAGCTTGACGCAGCTGACACTGAAGTGAAAGACTCATCTTCGTTTTCTGGTCTTTCGAAGCTCTCACTCCTCGCACAGGCCTGCGCTTTCGCCAATCGTGCCTCCGTTTATGATGCCCTCGCCGACGCCGAAGTAGGACCGGAGGACTGCAACCTAACGTCGGAAGAGCGTGCAGAGCGAGCCCCTGCCCGCGAGGCTGCGTTGCGTCTGGCCAGAGGTCGAGCCTTTCTGCGTGAGGCAGCGGGATTGGCAGCGCCGAAGAGCTTTCCCCAGGGACGAATCGGCACTGGGTTCGCTCTTTCCACACTGTCATCTGCAGGCTCGACACCCTCATCCTCGACGCAGTCATCGCCGTACCTGTTCGTGTTCGGCGGCGGCTGCGAGAACGGACCCAAGCGCGAGATCACTCTGGACGACTTCTGGACTTTCGACTTGCGGCTGCGCCAGTGGACGTGTCTCCTCCGGTCCGGGAAAGACGTCGAGTTGTGGGAGGAGGATGACGAGGAGGAGGCGGCCGCGAATGCGCGCATCAACGCAGCGATGACTGCGGCTCGCGAGGAGGCGCTCGCGGCGGCCCGTACAGCTGGCTCGGCGCAGGCTGCGGGAAAGAAGGGGAAGAAGACGGGAAAGCAAGTGTCCTTCGGGGGAGAGGACGCGGACGATGACCTTGCGAATCCTGCAACGGCGCGCGATGCGACGGACAAATGTACGACCGTCAGTTTGGTGTACGTGACAGATCCCTCTCAGCTCAGCAAGGTGGAACGGAAAAAATGGGAGAAGAAGCAGCGCCAGGAGGTCAAGATCGTGAAACAGATGGAGAAAGAGGCGAAGAAGAATGCGAAGAAGGATGCGAAAAAGGATAAGCAACGTGCCGGTGGCAGCGGGAAGAAGAAGGGCGGAGGAGAGGACAAAGAAGATGGAAGCGACAGCGAGTGAAGATGAGGCGCGACTGATAACCTTTCGACTCTGTCTAGACTCTGTCCCGCTGCGTACCGTCCAACCTGTAGCATCCAGTCTACACACGGCATAGTGGCAGAAAAAACTTCATTATTCTTCTCTCAGCAGATTTTTGCAGTGTTCTCTGTGAATCTTGGCGCGTCAAGGCTGTGAAAAACCATTGTGAGTGCTTTCGGTTTTGCTCCGAACCTCGATTTTTGTGGGGCCAAAAGCCGCTGTTACAGTAGAAACGTTTGCAGTGATGTATCCTGATGTACGGTCGAGACTGTTCGTTGTGACGCAAGAAATAGTGTCTGAGTTAACGCTAATGCAGTATGTGTGTGTCGGGGTATTGCTTTGTTTGTTCAATGAAGAATACCGGTGTTAGCACTACTAGACAGGGTGCATTTCTTACGGGACGCATGTGCAAATCAATATGCAAAGCTAGGTTCTTTAAGAGCAGAAGTGTATTTATGTCGCGGTGTTTAATATTGATACGTTCCTATCCTTTTTTGTTGTCTGGCTTGACATTGTGCGTGTTTGTGTGTGAGTGTGTCTTCGAGACAGGAAGGAAGCTGTATTCCCGAGGGATTCGGACTGAGCAAGTGACTAATATCTGAGAGTTCTTTGTTTTTTATGTGCACACAAAGATTTCATATGGGTGGCGTCTTTAGGAGTTGCATTAAAACGAGTGTAGACGTGTATGGAATGAGCCCGGGAACTACATCCTTCTTTATTGGACTACCACACGACTGAAAATCCCACATTCGATCAATTTCAATTCACTTAAACAGGTGTCCAGATCAGGACAAAACGCAGTAGTGAACGAGAAGTGATAGTATACGAGTCAAAGAAGCGATTGCATTGGAAAAATAACGAGGAGTGTCAGCAGAGATTACTTGCATATCAGGCTTCCGGTAGTTTCGAATTAGTTCGAGCCAGTTTGAGCTAGTTTCGCACTTTGTGCTCTACTGACATAATCCATTCCGGGATTACTGGAAAGGTGATAGCAAGCAGTAAGCTTCAAGAAATCTCCGGTAAATTGAGTTTTTACAAACATACTCGCAAGCACAGAATCCCAGAAGCCCCAACCTGGGAACGGTCTTTCCTGCAGGAGCAAGCTGCGCACACAGGAACGCGCACTTTCAAGCAGGATGACAAGTTTTTATCGCACGGAAGTCGATCCGTCCCATTTCCGCGGTTCCACAATGTCTCTGAGTTCCAACATGGACCCCTCCGTCGACGAGGTGCTAAACAGCATCTTTTCGAACCATTCCGCTGCGACGCCCAGTAAGACCACGGACTCTTCTTACGAGGACCTCGTCTCGTGGCTGAATCTCGACCATCCAGTGGGACCAGGCCCAGTTACTGGACCAGTGGGGCCGGTCTCAGGCACGTCAGTGAGCGTAGACACTCCAACGGCGATCTCCCCCGAGTCGCGGCTCTCTAGCGGCTCGAGCGTCGGGTCGTCGGGATCGTCGAGAAGCAAGGTGGGGGAAACTGAGCCGGACTCGGAGTATGCGAACGGACCCGTTTTCCGCAGCAAGGAGGAGCTCCGCCTGGTCCTCCGGCAAAAGATCGACGAGGCAATGGTGCCTATCATGAACGAAAACCCCTACAAGCTCTACAACAGCTCGCTGCATTCGCACGGTCAGCGGGACGTCTTGTCGGAGCTTTTGTTGGACGCAGTCAAGGACGTGAAGGGAAGCGTCCGCGAGCCGGAAGGAAAGTCGAAGAAGCGTCGGCGGAAAGCCGACCGCGAGAAGTCGCCAGATGGTGAGAAAAAGCGGAGTCACGAGAAGGAGGAGAAAAACGAGAAAAAGGTAAGGGGTTGCGGTGATTAGCCCAGTAAGGAACGGTCTCAGGCGCAATAGTCACTCTTTTAAAGCTAGTTTCGGTCTTCCTAGGAGTAGTAGTTATACTTCGAGTATGTCGTCTACATTTGTGGTGGTAGTTGCCGTCTACATTTGTGGTGGTGTCGGTCTTGATCTCAACGTGAGGCAGGTATTGTGCGTGATATAAAAATCGAAATCATCCTTTGACACCCGGAACCTTCGTTTGTTCTTTGGTTGGCGCGCGTGGCTGAGGAGTCCGTGCTTGTTGTGGGGGAAAGCACTGGGAGCATATGGAAGAAAAAGTCAGTTTACATGCAGTAAATCGCATATTTGAATTAAGCGAAACGTATAATTTCAGAGCGGAGATTTCATTATGTGCGGAACATCACGGTGGCGAAACTACTCAAACTCATTAAATGATTCTTATCTGTATTCTAAATTGCATCTGCATCCCAACTCTAACTCAGGCGCGAATCTGAACTCGAATTCTCCAAAAACTTGAAGCCGAAGTGACGGTTATCTAAATCTCAATTTGCATTCGGATCTAGTGATATTTATTACGAGAGAGTAGCAATAGGTTCATTGAAATAGTGTGTTTATAAGTCCTGGCTAGACTGCGCAGCAAACCCACATTCTAAAAAAAGTTAGCAGCAAGAGCGAACCGATGGCTGCTGGGAATTCAATGACAAGCGAAGAGGTGTACTACGTCTCGACCCGCGACCCTTCCGCGAAGCGCTACACTTTCGAAGATGGTTTACGTATGGGCTATGCCCCCGACGGGGGTCTCTTTGTCCCCGAAAGTTTCAACAGAAAAATCTCCCGCGACACGATCCGACATTGGCTGCAGAATGGTGTTTCGTTCGAGGATATGGCGCATCAGGTCCTGCGATGCTTCATAAGCGTTAAGGAGATCGACGACGTGTGTCTCCAGCGGATCTGTCGCGAGGCTGTTGAGGAGTATGACGATCCGTCGAACCCGGTTCCGATCGTCAAAATGGACTACGTTCCAGACGGGGAAGCTGATGAGGGAATGCATGCCCTCTATATCAGTCAGCTCTTCCATGGTCCCACTTTCTGCTTCAAGGATTTGGGGCAGCAGTTCACGATCAAGTTCCTTGACCATTTCGCCACAAAGTCGAATTCGGAGGTGATGGCAATTTGTTCGACGACAGGCGACACAGGGCCGGCAGCGCTACGGGCAGCAGCGAAGTCCTCGCGTTTCCGCATGCTGGTCGCGCATCCTGAAGGAGCGGTCAGCAACTTGCAGCGAAAGCAGATGACTACGATCGTCTCGCCGACGGTGAAGACTTGTGTCTTTCAGGGTGGTGGCGACGATCTGGACGCCCCCATCAAGAACTTGATGACGGGAACCGGCCTTAAGGCAGAGCTCACCGGAGTGAATTCCTACAACATCGGTCGTCCGGTCGCGCAAGTGTTGCACTATTTCTGGAGTTACGTCAACACTCTCTCGGGGAACTTCAAAACGTTGGGCGAGGAGCAGTGTGCGGCAGCTAAAAAGGACGCGCTCGAAGTTGATTTCATTGTGCCCACCGGCGCGATGGGTAACATTTGTGCGGGCGTGTTCGCGAAGGCCATTGGTCTGCCCATCCAGCGGTTCATTACGTCCTCGAACAAGAACGATGTCGGCTTTCGCGCTTTCACCACCGGGACGTTTAAACGCGATCCGGTCATGCACAAGAACCTCGCCGAAGCGATGAACATACAGGTGCCTTACAACTTCGAGCGCATCCTCTATGTCTGCGCACGTTTCGACGAGCTGCTGGCGGAGACCGCCGACCACGCCACAGTGAGTGCGCAGATCGCTGATTGCATGAGGAAGTTGGACGCCACGGGCGAGTACGAGATTCCGAAGAGCATCTATCGGAATATGGAGAACGTCCTATGTGCGGGAGCGACGCGAACCGACGACGAGGAAATCCAAACCGTCATCCGTAAGTACTACCGCCGGTACAGCGGCTCGCAGGACGCTCTGCACTGTCCGCACTCTGCATGTGCCGTCCGAGGTGCTGAGAAGTGGCTAAAAAACAACGCGGGCTTCACCAACGGTGTCGGCATCGTGCTGGCCACGGCGTCGTGGTGCAAATTTGGAGAGGTTATTTCCGATACACTGGGCCCTGACGTCGCGTCCAAACTGGAGCTTCCAAAGGCCGCGCAAGAGCTCATGAAGCTCCCGGAAAAGCCATACGACTTAAAATTGCTGCGAGGAGAGGGAACCCTGGAAAGCGACCAAAAAGTTTGGGAGAGCGCAATCGCAGCGACGCTCGATCAGTGGTGATTGCGCACTATGGGACATGCGCACTATGGGACATGCGGGAAGATAGATTCGATGGTAAGTTTTTAGCTGTCGAGATAAAAGCGATCATAGCGAGGAGACAAACATGAGTCGCTGCTCGGGTGGTTCGCGAGCTCTGCCGCGTCTGTGCGTCCCATGAGTTGTTGCTACTCCGGAATTCCGCCCCGCCGTAGCTTAAACTAACTGCCGTTTTCATCAGGAGAAAGTTTCCAGTATGTGTAGAATGGTGTCCTCGTCTAACCAAACGCACTCGAGGAGAACCGCTGCGCCTCAGGCCTTGACAGGGACCCAGATTTGAGCACTGTAACTGCCACAGATGCACGAATAATCGCTACGTTTGACACAGGACCGAAAGAATTCTAAAGGCGAAGTAATGTTATTTGAGTGTGTATGTTTTGACTTCCTATGAGCGCATAACATGCCTCCAAGATACACTCAAATGGAATGACTACCAACGAGCCAACCGTATCGTTTTCTTCGAAAGTTACAGGTCTTAGTCACCGTAGTCCTCAAACGATAGTATCGAATCGTGCACGGTTTACCCAAAAGTCATGATTAGGTTGGGTAGTTTCGAACAGCTCGCAAGGTCAGGTTTGAGACATGGTTTTTTGCACAGGTATCTCAAAAGACAGACGTTTTAATGAATTGTTCATCGAATCCATCCTTCTCGGCATGGTGTTCAGGCTTTGTTTCCCACGCGATATTTTTTTTCTTTGCGGTACAGTTGCAAAATCACTGGGAGAAAGTTGCCGCTCCGGTGCTGGAGCTGTGTCACTGTTTGTGAACTCAGCCCCCGAGTCCGTCCGGTCGTCGGGTATCGCCGGCTTGGTCGTTTCCCTCCGCAACCCCCGATAAATGAGGAATCAGAGACCAATTTGTCGCTGTGTTTGGTTACGTATATTCAGAGTTCAGCATGGTGCTACGGGTGCGTACCTCCGCGACGAGAGTGTGTTTCTGCCCTTCGAGGGCATTTAGTGCGACGTCATTGGCATACGGTAAGCCAGATACGAATTGTGGAAGAAGCGAAGACTTGTTTTCTCCGGTGGTAGCAGCGAAGGCGGACAGTGATGACACACAAGCTGCGGCGGTCGAACAGGCTTCTCGAAACTCTGTCTACTTTCGCCAGCTGAAGAGAGCAACGAGTGACGCTCCTCACAGGCGGCCCTGCATTCAAGTGATCAAGTCTCATGTCGAGTCGCGCGTTCGCGCGGGACATCCCTATCTGTACGATGACGAATTCAAGCTCCAAAGAGACGCGACTAATGCCAACAGCATCGCGGCGTTGTCATTCAGTTCATCAATCGTGAACGTCCTCTCCACGAGGGGAGACGAATGCATTGGCACGGGGATATTCGTTCCAATTTCGTCGAGTAGCGGTTCCTCCGAGCCGCGCAGAAGACATGCTGATTTGAAGGGGTGTGTTCGCATTTATGCGCAGCACAAAGTTCCGTTGGATGAGAGGTTCTTCGTTGAGCGAATACAGAAGTGTTTGCAGCGGCGCGAACGTTTGCCCGATCGCATAACGCAATACAACTTTTATCGACTATGCTTCGGAGAAGCAGATGGGCTGCCAGAGATCGCCGTCGATCGCTACGGACCGGAGCTCGTTGTAGTTTCCGTGACCGAGAGTTCATCGGATTCGAGTGCTGGCAGTGCTGGCACCGGTGATTTGATTTTGAAGCATCTTCTAAAAGCCGTCGACGTAACATTGAAGCCGAAGTGCATTGTGCTGAAGACACAAGGCAACGCTCTGCGGAGTCGGAGGCCGAGTGGTCACGACGGCAACAAGCCGGCTGTAACAGCTGATCGCCTGGCGGACACTGGCGACCGGGTCGAAATTGTAAAAGGGAGTATAGACAGCCTCCGTGACGGCCTCAGTGCAGTTTCTGGGAGCAGGTTCAGCAGCGCGAGTGCATCGGATAACAGCAAAAGAGGATTTCTCACGACAATCTACGAGAATGGCGCGAGTTACCTAGCTCCTATTTTGAAAGGCAGTCGTTGGTATTTCGAAACACGTCGGCTGCGGGAGATCGTGGCGACGGAGCTGCGGCCTGGATCTGTGCTTGACCTGTTTTCAAACGCGGGTGGCTTCGGCGTTCTCTGTGCCGCTCGTTTTCCGAGTTCGAGGAATTTCGAGAGAGCCGTGTGCGTGGATTCGTCCCCCGTCGTCCAATTATGCCCTCTCGCAGCGGAGCTAAACAACTGCGGACGTGTGTACGCGGTCCAGGCAGACGCCGTGAAATTCATGGAGGATGCGATCGCACACAACGTAAACGCCGAATACAGCGCAAAATCCTCTGACGTGAAAGGGGATGCCATTCCCGAATTCGCACGCGGGGTGTTTGATTGTGTTGTGGTTGATCCGCCCAATCTTGGGCGTGACAAGAGCGAGTTGGTCAAACATGTCGAAAGCAAGTATACGAAACTGACTCGACTGGCCTACCTCCTCGCCACCAAGCACATCGTCATTACCTGTGTCGCGCCGCAGGTCACGACGCAGGCGTTCCACGACGCTGTGGTTCGCGGGCTTGAGCAAGGCTATAGACAGGCGAGGGCCAAGAACAAAGGCCTCGGCCGTATTATCTACGAGGCGCATGCGCAAGACATGGACTTTCCCCAGAGCGTAACGACTCCTAAAACAAGTTTTCTCAAAGCCATCATAGTTGCGTTCGACTGAGATGTGACCGGTTGAGGAGTATAGCACGTGTTCCATGGGAGACTGTAACAGAAATTGAAAGTGAGATGCTGACCTTGGACGGTTCCCTGCGGAGTTTCCCACTGGGTAGTGAGGTTGTTCTGCGTTGATGTTCTCAACGAAAACCTTAAGTTCCACAATACGCTCTGACGATGCGTCGCTGTTGCCGAAGTCTGAGTCCACGGTCGTGGAAGAATGACAGAATGCAAAGGAAAAATGAGGACCCTGCAAGTGGCCGTTACCGTGCAGCAGAAGAGGCCGGAGACGGATGTGTTAGCCGAATGGAAACTTCGCTCGAAGAAGGGAAGGAGCAGAAGCGCGAAGAGCCCTCAAGCACCCACGTACTCGCTGACGATCCCGTTGAAATATGTGCGCAAGAGGGCCAGAAGACAGCAGCTTCTAATTCAAGGAAGAAGGACACCAGCACGCATCAAGATGCAAATCCTATGTCTGATGTTGCACGCAATATCTTGCGCACTCAAAACCAGAGCGTAGCGGAGCGTTTCTTAAACGTCGGCGGGAGTTCAGGCAACGCAGCCGCACATCGGGCTTGCCGGGAGAACGATCACAAGAAATTACAGAAACTCTTGGAGTTTAAAGCCCACATTAACGCCCAAAACGTGAAAAGAGAAACACCGTTGCACATCGCAGCCAGACTTGGCCATCGAGAATGCGTGGAGGTTCTTCTCAATTTTGGGGCGGTAGCTGCGTCTGTAGACGTACAACATGGTGGAGCTGCCGCGGAGTCTAACGCTGTAAGCACCAGCAAAGTGGTATCGCTTTCGCCAGAAGAGGTCAGTGTGAGTATCGCGAGTGGTGCATCGAAACTGGACTTTGGTCTTCGCAGTCGTATAGGCAACTTCGTATGGGAAGAGACGACAGATGCAGACCTTCGCGAACTAATTCTATCTCACGCTCAAAAAATAGACCCCAACTCAGTTCGGCTTGCGGTTGAGGTGTACGGAAGATCCGCTAGTGCGATAGAACACCACACCTGAAACTAGGTTCGCAATCGACGGATGTTCTTCGTACTGCGCAACATTTTGCAAAACGGCGTTGCGCTTTAAACAGCCACATGGTACCGAACATCGGCGCGCGAGAATAGCGTTGGTAGGATCCTTTCACCTCATACACGTAGCAGATTTGGTGGGTGATATACGTACGGCACCACACTAGTAGTCTGGATCGTCGATGTTCGAGCATGGCACATAATCGTCTTCTTTATGCTGAGACTAGCGCCGCCATATCATGCAATCCCGCGTACGGAAAGTCTAGAGTTCTGTCGGTCGGATCCCAGCATCATTTTGTGAAACCCAGCGCGAGAAGTACCTCACGGGGCGAGAAGTACTTCAATCTTCGTGTAGTCACAAGCCAACTCAGTCATCACAGGGAGGTACCGCAAACGAAGCTCCTCCGAGCAATAACGCAACGAACAATGGCGTCAACGGCGAGCGAAGGCGATATCGATGTGGCTGAAAATCTGCGGGGTGTGCTGAGACGTGTGGAAGGGGCAATAAAGGAGAGAGACGAAGTCATCAAGGACGCAGGCTCCGTTCGTCTTGTCGCTGTCTCCAAAACCAAGTCAGCCGCTCTGGTGCGAGCCGCCCATGAAGCCGGTCATCGCTATTTTGGCGAGAATTACGTTCAAGAAATCGCCGAAAAAGCTCCGGAACTGCCCGAGGAAATCGTCTGGCACTTCATCGGACACCTCCAGTCCAACAAGGCTGGAACGCTGCTGAAGAGCGTAGTCGGAAATGGGCGTCAGCTGGTGGTGGAGACAGTCGATAGCGCGAAGCTGGCATCCACGCTGGATAAAGAGATGAAAAAGGTGATTGAGGCCAGCGGCGGCGAAGCCGGCGCAATCAAGCCACTCCCTGTGTACATCCAGATCAATTCGTCCGGGGAGGAATCGAAGAACGGAATTACGAAGGAGGAGCTGCTGGACTTGGTGCAGCACATACGGACGGAATGCAAATTCCTGGAGCTCCGAGGCCTGATGACCATAGGGGCGCCGGACTATAGCGGGTGTCGGACGGAGGACTTCGAGCTCATGGCGGAGTGTAAGAGTTTGGCAGAGGCCGCAGCGGGAACCGACGGCACTCTGCGCATGGAGCTGTCCATGGGGATGAGTAATGACTTCGAAACGGCCATTAAAAGGGGTAGTACGTCCGTGAGAGTTGGCAGTTCGATTTTCGGAGCGAGAAACTACAAGAGGTGAGAAGATTAGGTCTTTGCGGAGGTAAAGTGCTGAGAAGCTGTAGATAGCGACAATTCCAAGAAGGTAGTATTCCCGTGTTCTGTGAAACGTTTTAGATGTTGTGTGAATAGCAAAGCACGGACTAGTCTGAGCAATCTGTCAGCGGATTCGATAGTGTACGAGCACCATTGACACCACTCTAGGACTCTGTAGGTAACGGCGTCTGCAGTGTTGGAGAAGCAACTGTGAGTAGCGGCGATGACAGTATAGCTGCGGACCTAACGTATGGTCATGATGGGTGGTTGCACTGGTGTGCGGCCACTGTCCTCTGCGATGAGTTACAACTTCTCCCAACGCTTTTGCAGAAGCTAATGAAAATCAAGGCCGCATGCTGACATTAATTTATCAGGATATTGGCTTTTTTTGTGTGATTGGCTCTGGAATGTCAGTGAATGTTGCCTCCCTCGAATTAATTCTGAAGTAGTTCTTTCCACGAATATTTTCGCAAGCCGCAGGCAAGTCGTGCCTGAGTTTTCTCATATAGCACTTACCTAGTTCGCTTTTTAACTTCCAATTGTCTATATCGATGTACGTTGCGGATAAGAATCGCAAGAAGGCTGGCGATGCCGCCGAGATCCGATCCAAAGTGGGTTCTCGCCGCATCAACATCGGTCCCAAACCCACGCCCACAGCCGCGCAGGGCAAAGCTGCGACCCCTGCGACCAACTTGATGCGGAACACGATCGGTGTCGCTGTTCCCTCCGGTTCCTCGGCAGCAGTTCCCAGCAACTCTCGCGCCACTACGGGCTCGGCCAAGAGTGGAGCACTCCTCGCAGGAACTCCGATTGGTGTATCCTCAGGTCCGGGTCGAGGCCCTCTTGCGATGAGCAAGGGTTCTCCATTGAAAACGAAGAGAGGAATGGACATAAAGCCTTCCACGAGCGGCCCCGGACCGCTGGGGAAGCTTTCAGCTACGAGCAACAACAGCCAGACCGTCATCCCGCACTTGTCAAGGACGCCGTCGAGTCGTAGTGAAGACTCGACTCCCTCCGGCGGCAATGCCTCAAACCCCGACGATCAGAAAAACGCAGTACGACGCGAGCTCTCCAAGGAGATCCTCGGGACCGCGGCGGAAGTGTACGACGACGATGGATACCTGTTGCAGGCGGGGCTGGGGACGCTCGGGGAAACCGCCGTGGGGCTCCAGCGCTCCAAGGGGAAACGCCCCAGCAAAGACCGCATAGAAATCCGCAGTCAGAGCAAAGAAGAAATGTGGCAGCAACGCATGCGGGACCAGAAGGACGCGGCACTCTTCGGAGATAGGGACGACCGCGGCCCCGTGGACAGGGAGCGGCTCCGGGAACATACGATTGAAAAAATCATGGGAGAGGATCCGGTCCGGAACGCCTACGGAAGCGACGGTTCTTTGAAGGTCGCTGTGGCCAGCGTGACCATGCGCCAAAGCAAGAAGAGGGCGGCGGTATACACACTTTATCATCTCCCCTTGATTTGTCGCTTTGGACACAGATCTGGTCCTCGCGAGTAGTCTGACTCTATTTCTCATAGGAGTCAATCACGATCATTCCATCGGATCCAAGCACAATTCCAAACACAATTTGCAAATTGAAACCTACACACTTCCACCATTTTTTTCAGGATCTGCCTGTGAACTCGATCGAAGTGACGAAGATTCAGTCGAAGAAGGACGAACTTCTGGACAAGGGCTTCAACATGGTCGTGCCGGACAGGGATATGCGCTCCCCCAAAATCGACGGAGAGGACTCCCGTAGAAGGAAACTTTCTAAGGAGATCCTGGGGCCCACAATCGTGAATCAAGTGTACGATGAGGAGGGCTACATGCTGGAAAAGTCCGGCACGGCCGTGAACGCCCGGTCGGCGGGGAAGCGGCCCTCGAAGGAGCGGCGGCAACTCTCTCGGAGTCTGCAGTTGCCGCCGTCCACGCACGATTTCGACATCTTCAAGGACCGCGACAAACGCGACGAATACGTGGACAACATGGAAATAGCGAGACAGATAGGGGAGGAAGTCTTCGGTCCTTGTCTCGTACACGTTGTCTACGACCAGGACGGCCAGCAACTCATGCCGAATCCACAAGTGAAGATACGCTCGGGAAGCAAGGAAAGCGCGGATGCGTGGGCTCCCAATCCAGATAAGGAAGCCCCCACCGAGCGGGAGCGCACCGATTGGATCATCGAGCAACTCTTCGAGGATCGCACTAGCCCGTCAACGCGCAAACGGAACGTAGGCATCAGGGCGGCCAAGCGGTCCAACTCCAACAAGGAAGGTGGCGGCTGCAGAAGTATGAAAATTTCAAAATAGAAATCAATGATTTCAAATCATTCGTGATACAATTCAATCAAAATGGTATGAAATCATTCATGAAAACAAATTCTCAGGCGACCCCCTCTCGCGTTCGAAGTCGGACGAGCCAGATTCTAGGGCGGCGGCCGAGAAGTCTTCAGAAGAAGTACGCACGATGTGGTCCAAAGAAATCGCTCAGTTATGGAGCATAGCGACGCAGCAGAAGGCGCGGAAGCAGGCCGATGCATCGGACGCATCACCGCAGGCCTATGCATCGGACGCATCACCGCAGGCCTATGCGTCGGACGCATCACCGGCACCGGAGCTGACGGAGGAAATGATGGAGTTATTGGAAGCGACAGGACGCACCCCAGTCGCCCCAACAATGTCGAAGGAGATGGCTGCGCTATGGAATCACATGGCATTGACAGCTCCAATGCGCCAAGTAGCTCCGACAATGTCAAAGGAGATGGCGGATGTTTGGAACCGGACAGCCCTCAAGGCCCCAATGCGGCAGA
>JACKZZ010005126.1_pt1 | contig 14008 bp, 8 predicted proteins | sample 8027871 | NCBI WGS metagenome assembly JACKZZ01 (sample SAMN15724774, study PRJNA655200) | protist metagenome | isolation source: fluorescence activated cell sorting (FACS) single amplified genomes of... | place: USA: West Boothbay Harbor, Gulf of Maine | collected 2000-07-19
TAGATGCAATGTTTTTGGAGTGGCAGCAAAAAACCAGCGAAAACGCCCTGCACCAAGTACGGCAAACATGAACATTACATATTGATTCATCCATATTTCTATGCCGTGTACCAAATCAATCTTGTTTTTGCTTGTCCTCTGCATCGCTCACTGAATTCTTGTCTCATCCACCCACTCGCTCTTTCACTCGTATCTGACTGACTGACTCAGTATGGCCGGGCACTGGACAAGGGCCAATGTGCGCGACTGTTGCAGCGGAGAATGACTCGACCCCCCACTGTGCATGAGATTGCCTGGATGTGGTGGCTTACTCGCTCACTCACGCATCACACACTCACGTACACGTACTTGCAGACTGACACACTCAAAGAATCATACTCACATTGTCATGACATCACTCGCTCATCACTCGAGAACTTACACGTAATCACAACTTTAGTCCCCAATTTGAATCATGATCCACTCGATCTCTCCCACTCAAACATAGTCACCCACAATTTGACTTGGCCTATTTAGGGTGGAAAAGGAGAGGCGGGTGGGTGCAGCGGTGTCTGGCAGTGTCTCTGAGGATGGCCGGGTGTGAGCACTGAGTCAACAATGCATAGACTGGAGAAGATTTGTTGAGAACATTTCGTGAACATCCTGAGAGATGGTTTTTATTTTAGCTTGCTTCTTGAAAGGAGCATGTGGGGAGGGAGCGTGTGGCGACCCTCCACAAGAAGCATTGCAAGCACGAACTTGAGCACGATTCAATAAATGCCAAGTTGTTGGGAAGATTGCCGCCTTCGCAAACTGTCTCTCCTCTGTCTTTTTCTGCCTTTTCTCCACTCACATCGTTAATCTATTCTTTTCTATTCCGCCTTCTGCCCATTATACCAATTGCCCACTATACCAATTTTTGAATATTTTTAGTCTACCGTATTTCAAGGATTATAGTTGTGCACAATATCTCCTCTGCCGTCTTATAACTCAACAAGCAGCCTCTGAAACTGGTGACAAACCGGTACGTTCTTCGGAGGCAATGCATCGCCATTGTTTGTCCCCCGTGTGTGCCCTGATGCGCATGCGCGGGTGGCGCCTGCTCGGGCAGGAGTGCGTGGGTGGCAAGGGTGCTTTACAGGCAAGCGCAGCAACCAAAAAAAAATTCTCAACTGCTGACAGAAGCAGCAGCGGCGGCAGCCACAGCAGCAGTGTAATTGGCGGCAAGGCAAGGGAGAACAATTGCCTTGGTCTGGAGTTGGATATGCAACGCGAAGGGAGCGTGGTGTATATGTTTCCAGGGCAGGTTAATCAGTCTTGCTAATTTTCTCTCTCTGAAGAATATTCTGTCCAATATTTTATCCAATATCCTTAATTGCTCTGGCTAGGGATCTCAACGGCTGGGAATGGGCAAGGACCTCGTTGAGACGTAAGAACCACCCAATCCACGCGTTCTTGAAGTTGACTGCTCCAATCAGGTTTTTAATTCTCCACTCCACTTCAGGTTCGGGGCGCCCGCCAGACTGGCGTTTGAGGAAGTTGACGAGGCGCTCCAGTTAAACCTTTTTTCCATGATGACGGAGGGTTCCGCCAGTCAGTATAGATCCTCAGTCAGTATGAGTGAGGAAGAGGCACTGGAGTGGTTGACGAGACCGGAAATTGCTCAGCCAGCTTGTTTGGCACACAGTATGGCCATTTGGGCTGTGCTGAGGGCGGAGGGGGTCGTACCGTCTACAAGCCCCCACTCCTCCTCCCCCTCCTCCTCCATATGTCTCATGGGTCATTCGCTCGGTCTCTTCACTGCATTGACAGCAGGCGCGGCGCTGGCACTGGGGGACGCTGCCAAGCTGGTCCACAATCGCGGCCTTTTCATGACTGACTGCGTCAATGGTGGGGTTAGAGGTGGAAAGGAAAAGCATGTTGGGCGCAGTCCAGAACAGAGGGCAGAGGGCGGAGGGCTGGAGTTTGGAATGGCTGCAGTTATGCCAGTGACTTTTGAACTGGCACAGGAACTGTGTGGGGCTGTCGCAGCAGAGGCGGCGGCGGAGGGCAGGGAGGATCAGTATGTGTGTGAAGTTGCAAATGTCAACAGCCCGTCGCAGGTTGTGCTGAGTGGGCACAAGGCTGCTATTGAGCGTGCCATTGAGCTGGGCAAGCAGACCATACAGGGAGATGGCAGGCGAAGGTACGGCAGGATTAGAAGGGCGACATGGTTGGCTGTCGGAGCACCTTTCCACAGTTCGCTGCTGCAGTCAGCGGCCGATAGGTGCGTGTGTGATGCAGAATTCGTCAGAATTCGTTTATGCTTGGATGGAGAAAATGATTGTTCTGTTTTAATATTTTCCAGGCTGGGCCTTGAGTGTCTAAAACCTCTGGCGGACAGTGGAAGGCTAAGGCTGCCGCTGCTGCCAGTAGTTTCAAACACTGCCGCGCATGTCTGGACGCGCTCTGGCTCGTGTTCTTTTCCACTCTTCGATCCCCCGTCACACCCAAAGAACAATCAAGTGGCAGAGGAGTGGAACGCATCGACTTCCTCCTCCTCCTCCTCATCCTCCTCTTCGTCCTCCAATTCTCCCACATGTTCCATGTCCAGTCAGGACCGACTCAGACTTGAGCTGACAGAGCACGTGGTTAAACCGGTGCAGTGGATGCATGGAGTGCAGGGAATGCTTGGAATTGGGGCACGGCGTTGGGTGCAGTTGGGGGGCGCAATGGGCAGTGGCAAGAGCGGCGGCAAAGGGGTGCTTGGCGCCCTGGTCGAGCAAGTAATTTATAACAGCGGTAGAGTTGGCGATGGGAGTGGCGATCAAGGTGAGACAAGAGGCGGTGACGAGGTTGAGGGTGACTGTTCAGTACACCAAGCCAGTGGGAGTGATCAGATCATGGACTTTATAAAAACCCACCATCAGGCCATCTTCACGAGGTAGGAGCACTCGCAACCTGCTTGCCTTATTTGGCTTGGCTTTGCGGCACAACGCAAAAAGTAATGATGATGGCCAAACAAAATAAAATGTGTTATTCCGATTCTATTCGGAAAGACACAGTCGGCGGGGACGGACCACCCAGGCATCTTGACATTATACAATGTTATGCACATATATATGTACGTAGAATCCAGGCCATCAACAGGCTCCAAGGCCGCTGTGACCTGTAGGCAAGCACCGTATTGGAGTAAACTCAAAACCAATAGCCAACTGCATAATACGACTCTTAATAGGCTGCTAACTCGACTCAAACCGCATGAAAAAAAATGGCGAGGCCAGGGTAGCTGAAGAATAACTGTTTTGGGATCACTATGGGTTGGGAATCCTGGTAGTCTAAAGAGGGTTTTTTGGGGCAAACTAGCAAAACTTTAAACGCATAGGGAAAGTTCGCGAAATCATTCCCAGTTTCAATTTTACAAAAAAAGTTTAAGTTTATCAATTTATTAAATATGTATCAATAATGAAAATCACATCAATTTGATAAAACGCACATCTTTTTGATAAACAGATCAGCAGGGAACAAAATCAAAATAAACTCTGATGCGAAGAATTGTGCTATGCAGTGTTGATGTAGATATTCAAACACCATTAGGTTTTACTAAAACACTAGAACTAGACTTACACCAGATGCAATAATTCATTGGGTGGTATAGTATCTATGCCAAATATGGAATTGCATGCTCCGTGGATGATTCCTGAGAGCCGGTACTTTCGGCCAAATCTCATCGGACTCCATATTAGAAATAATAATAATTTAATCAAAACAGGCTAGCCAGAAAGCAGAACATGCCAGCCAAAAACTTGGCTGAACTGAACTGAAAAAGATTTATTTGGCTGCTGGCTATCGTGACTACCTGACATTGGCCCGTCAGGGTAATTCCGTCAGTCTAGCTCCCAAACCAACATGGTCATCAGAGCATATATTAAATTATATTGCGTGCCAAGCACACCTACATATATGGCCATTGCATGGCAAAAAATAACTTAAAAAATAAAAAATTTAAAATTTTAAAATAACTTCGGTTAATATAAATGTGACTGTTTAGCATGCTCGAGATCGATGTCGCGTTCAAACCTCGCACTGGCTGCTTGGAAGAGCTTGCCGTCGAACTGGTCGGCCCAGCCCTTTTGCTTGAGCACATTTCTGGCACAGCGCGTGCAATTTTGGTCGCCTGGTCGGGAGTTGGAGAACACTTTGGAGGTAAAGTCTGAGCGGTTGCCGACCCCGAACTTGGAGCGCCACAAACACACACTCTCGTTCCAACGGTGGGTGAGGCCAACAAACGTCGCATTCCTTACCAACTCAACTGCCAGCTTGAGGCGTGCGGCAAGCTCTGCTCTGCTGAAGACCGTCGAATTGCGGTGAGGTTGCCGTGATGAGTAGCCACCAGGGAAGCCCGATTGAATGTTGCACATTGCACCTGTCAACATGGCCACCTCGCAGCCCATTACCCCTTCCGCATAGAGGAGGACTAGGTCGCTAGGCACACGCGTGCGCAGTCCATGTTTCCTTTCCACATAGAGGCCCCTTGAATCGCAGCGCACCCTCGGTCTTTTCGTGCCCGCCAGAGCAATCACTTCTTGCCTCACCCACTCGTGAGCATGCTGCATGTGGCAGAACGCAGAGGCGACTCTCTCGAGTGGTTCCCGAGCAAACAACACGATGTTTTTGGTTCCGGCATCCCGTAGAGGACTGTGAGAGTTACTCGCGGACCAGGTGCACTTGTGCCCAAACTCTTCCAATAGAATCCTGAAAGACGTTCCTGTCTTGGGCACATGTACCCAGCGAATTGGATCGGAAGGCAAAACTTCGAGAGGGTCGCCAGCTGCCGGCAAGCTCATATTCATCGCACGGCAGACGCTGGCCGCCGTATACGAAGCGGCTCCGGTAGAAACATGAAATGTAGCGAGATAAATAAGATGCACCATGTGCATGCGGCTCGGGATCCTAAGCGTTGTTGAACAAACAGGGAGCGCAGATAGATCCAGACTCCACATGGTTGCATGGAACATAAGCAAGAATGCTGTCGCGCAAGCACACAAACAACCGCAGGACCACAAAAAAGAGGGCAAAGACTATTGCTAACATACACGGTCATAACAGGAAGGAAAGAAAGGCATGCAGGGGCATGGGCTTGCACTTGGCAGTGCTTAAACGTTTTGTCAATTTCCCACACGTCCGGTCACGGTCCGAGACGGTAATGACTTGAGTTCACTTAGTTTTTAATTAAACTTAGTAAGTCTATTAGAAAAACCCTGTAATACACAGCGAAAGCAGATGTAATGAGCTTGATTGAATTTCAAGGTAATGCATATTATAGGCATGAACATGAACAGGTTTGTAGACATCTGTTAGGTAGCTAATCTAAACAGAAATATTGTCTTACCCGGCAGTCCTTATTGCCTTGCAGAGAGCGGCGTCGGTTTGGTTTGACCCGAGCTGAAGTCCTCTGGAGAGGCTCTTTTGATGCGGTTTCTCAAAGACCCAAAATGCATATTTTACGGCACACCACAACGGTAACCAACCACATCATTTGTTTTGCAGTCAGTCACTGTACAGTGTCTGCAGTTTAAACAAATCAGTTGAGTGAACGTCTAGGGTCCTGGGAAACTCTGTGAAGCACGATCTCTTATTTGATCGTTTGCGTCCAACGTGTGCACAGAACGATGTGCATTTTCCATTTGTGGATTAGATCTGTCAGTTGCCACTCAGTCAGTTTGCAGGCGAAATTATTGAGGATTCGCGAGAGCTCTCGCAACTTGCAAACGCGAAACATCCGAGCAAGTTCTTCAGCCCTGTTGGCTCCATAACACTTCCGCGCATGATGTGGTGCAGTTTGGTTTGATGCTAAAGCTTCTATTTGCGTTTTGCCAATCCCAGTTCTTTCCCAAGCTTGTTTGCAAAATCTAACCGATAATAATGAAAGTTTTTGATGTAGTTTCGTCCTCCACTATTATGCTTTCCAACGCTCTGCAAATCACGCTAATCCAACGCGGCGAATGTTGATCTCTCCAAAAGTCCAACACTGCCAACGTATCCTCAGGTTGATGCAAAATCTTAGAGAGTCGGATTTTTCTACATCTGGAGTTTGGTGCTGTAGCTTGGCTCACACGATCTTCACATAGGTGCGATTTGCTATTCCGAGTTTCATGCCCGAAACTTGTCACGTCAGTGAGAAATGTTGAATCTCCGTTGCTGTGTTGCCCTTTCCTCCTTTTGCCCATTTGAAGCTTTAGGACTTCTCACTGGTGGTACTGAAACAACTTTTTAGCATGACGAATTCTTTGCGTGCTTGTTGACTACTTTTGCTTTGGTAATTCCCTTCTGTTTTGATTGGTCTTCCTTTGTTAACCCAGATTCTTTGTTGTGCTCCTCTCCAGGCTAGACCTTTGTTAAGCCTGATGCGATGCTCAAATAAATCTTGTTGGTTGTTTTCTTCTTTTGATTTCATGAATGATTTCATGAATTATTGAGTTGGAGTGAAGTTGAGTTTCTTTCCACGAACGGTTCCATCGTTGCTCTTCGTTGATACCCAGCGGCACTGCTGAATCCAGTATGAGCTAACGAACGACAGCCAGCTTATAGCTGTTCCAAAGTTCTTTTACCTTGGAAGTGAGAATGTCTTTGTAGTGGTTTTATTCTATCTTTCCCTCGTCAGTGCGCCTGGCCATGACTAGCCATATGGCAGACTCAGGTTAGGGTAGTGATTGACACCTCCCCCAGATAGAATCCAACCTACGATTCGTAGATTCACTGTAGTCTCCCTCCCAACTTGTTTTTTTTTTTTTTTTTTTTTTTTTTTTTTTTTTTTTTTTTTTTTTTTCAATGTTGCTACCGCGTTGGATGACCAGAAAGCGCACCTCCCACATACACACACCATATTCCCGACATTGTCTGCAGCTGTCCGGATGATATGTGCAGGTCCAGCGTGCAAGTTCTTGGTGGTCCAACTGCACAGCAATACATTTTGATTCTAGAGCTTTGGTCTCGTTGAAGATCTGGATGAAGCATTGATCCGATGCTTTTTGTCCTCTGTTGTTTTCACAACGACCGTACCCAAAAACAAGCTTTTGTCCACCTCAGTGACCTATTGTAGGTAGAAGAGTGAATGGGACTTGAGCTTTGTTCTGTCTTTTGCCATTATCGCTCCCGATTTGCTCAGATTATTGATTTTCATGAGTATATCTTCAATGTTGATTGTCCCCAGCCATGGCTCTGCCCCTCTTTCCTTCCGAAACATGGAACGTCCTTGGCTGTCTTGGTAAACAGGTTTGAAAATGGCTTTCTTAATATCCCTGCTCGTCGTGCCGAAGAAGTGCAGGCGCACTCGGTCGTTTTCGACGAACTTGTGACATTGCATATGTGGTGTGGGCACTATTTAGGGTTATGCGGTGCAGTAACACCCGGTTGTGACCCCTGTGGACCGCGCTACTTATATGTGTTCGCGAGAATTTGATGCTTCACAGAAGTGCACTTTGTTAGGGGAAGAATTAAGTTTTTAGGAAACCAACAGACCCGCAAGCGGCCGTTTAGCGCGGTTCATGTGCGTGGAGGCTGTTCCGCGTTGTTTGATATGCACCTGAGGAGTAGCGGTGGACGCTTGGTACCTCGAAAGCAAACCGAAAAGATCATCGCTCGAGTAACAATAGAGCGAATGTGCATAGGTGCGTGGGTCTTTTGCGGATAAAATTCGCTCAGATTCACCGACTGACTGACGCTGTTGAAGAGTGCTCAGTCTGAGTCTGGCAAAAAAGAGCTTGAGACCTTTTTTACCATGAGAGATTACCATGAGAGAAACTCTCTCGATCCAAAAAACTGTCTTGCCATACCAATCACCCGTTTCATGGTTTTTTTCGTCCGTCTTCCGTTCGGTTCCGTTCACATTAATTTAGCATTGTTTGGGTCAATTTGTGGCTAAATGTTTGCGACTGAAAAGTCCAATGAAGACATTTTACTTGCTCAAATGCGTTCTGTAATGTTCACCCATGTATATTTGTTCCATTCCAGCCTTCAAATACTCGTTATAGTGCCTTTACTAGTCTGCCAAGCATCGTGGAAGGAGTTTTTGGGGTCACCTCAACGAGTAAATTTCTCAACGAGTAAATTTTGCTCACGTCCCAAGGACAGTGGGGAAAATGGAGCAATTCTAGATGTGAGGCAGGCAGCCCAGCCAGACGAAGGTTTATTCGCTTGTTTTTTTATAATAGAGAGCTGATTTTAACAGTTAATTTAATTTTAACAGCTCCATGACGGAGGTGTTTTCCTGTCATAAATTGAACGGAAAGACACGGACAGCGGGGCTGCTAACAGAGGTCAGAATGACAGGAAGCCACTGGACCAAGAACTACAGCTACTTGCACAAGATGATGTCGTGATACAATCCACGGGGTTAAAGATTTAATCGGCCCGGGGTCCTTAATTCCTATCAGTCAGCGATATGGCTGACTGATGACCGGCCAACAACTGGATAATGATTGGCTGGCCTACTGACTCCCAGGGCCTAAATAGCTTAGTAATAATGACCGGCCCTCTTCTAGGGCCTATTACATTCCCATCTCTATCAATCCCACTATACTCGATTATTTACACTACGACACACCCCCATTCGCCGACAACCCTAAACCGGTTGTCGATGCGAACACATTCGCCACATACCGGCCCGTGCGCGTATACTACTCGAGTCAAACCATAATGATAATAACAATAACAATATTCTCATTGAGACTACCTACATCCTCCGTGGGAGGTTCAGTAGACTCAGTTCATTCCGCCCCCATACGGCCCGATGTTGAGTGCTTGCCGAAGTCGAATGAATGCGGTTGGCTTCAAGGGCTTGGTGAGTATATCCGCGAAGTTGTCCCGGGAGGGTACGTACTCGAGCTTGTAAACGCCCTCTTCAATGAGGTCGCGGATGTAGAAGTGCTTCGTTGCGATGTGCTTGCTCTTTTGCGAAACCTTGAAGTCCTTGGCCGATGCCATCGCCGCTTGGTTGTCTGCCCGGATCGTCACTGGAGGGCGCTCCACCCGAAAACTCTTGGCCGCCTTGCAGAGATGTTGCCCCTCCCTTGCCGCCGCCGTGAGTGCCACCAGTTCAGCTTCCATTGATGAGAGCGCAACCGTTGTTTGCTGCCTACACCTCCAGCCGATAACATCGCCCCCGAATGTCCAGATGGCCCCGGACCAAGACTTCCTTGACGTCGGGCAGCCCGCATGGTCGGCGTCGCTGTACCCCACCAAATCCCCATGCTTCTTGGCTCCGTATTGCCCTTTTCGGAAAGACAGCCCGAAGTCCAACGTCCCCTTCAGGTAGCGCAGGATTCTCTTGGTGTACTTCCACACTGATGGGGAGGGTTTGGAAAGAAACTTGCACAGTTGCCCGACAGCGAAAGACATGTCGAGCCTTGTGGCCACCGCCAAATATAACAGCATTCCCGTTATTCTCCCTTGCCTCTTCGCCGTCTCCCCGTCAAAAAGCGGTTCGCCTGCAAGCGGTAGCAGATATCCAACCGCTGGGGTCCGGACGGGCTTGCAATCCTGCATGCCCGCCTCGGCGAGAATCTGTCGTGCGAATGCACCTTGGCTCGTATGTAGTAGTCCCACCCGTCTGTCTCTCTCCATGGCGCAGCAGAGGTACCAACGAAGACCCCCCAGGTTCTTGATGGGGTATTTCCGATCGAAAAGGGAGATGACTTCATCTGCCTGGACCTTGTTCCCAACTATAATGAAGTCATCAACAAAAACGATGATGGCACACTTGTTTACGTGGTCGAAGTACAAACAAGGGTCGGCAGTGGACTGAATGAAACGGTACTGTGTCGTTTTGTGTAACCCTGAGACAAAATTGTGCACATTCTTGTTCCAGTGGCGACCACTCTGAGGGAGACCGTACAAACACTTTAAAACCCTCAAATAGTTAAAACCGGGGGGAAGCCTGAATGGGAACCCAGTAGGGACTCGTAGAAGGACTTGTTCCTTTGGGGGAAGTAATGAAAGAAGATAGGCCTGTTTGACGTCAATGTGCATTGCTTCTAAATCGTTGTCCACAGCAAACTTGAGTAGCCAACGGATGGAGCTCCACAGGGGGGTAGGCGAGTAAGTTTCAACGTGGTGCCCGTGCCCCTTGCCATTGGCCACGAACCTTGACTTGAGTGAAAGGAGCTCTCCCTCTGGGCCCGTCTTGGCTGTATGAACAAAGAAGCTGTGTAAAACTGTCTCGAGCTCTCCGGGCCGTAGTTTGGCTGGGACGAAAGCTCCTTGGTCCATCAACCCCTTGATTTCCTTGTTGATCGAAGCCCACCAACAGTCCCGGTACGGGTTGTCCTCGTGTAGAGCCTGCTTCAGGTTGCGTGGCTGAAGATGCCACCTCTTGCCGAAGGGCTTAGGGTCTTCCCCGGCAAGATGCATGTGCATATACGCTGCCGGGTCAAATACGTAGGGCATGGCCGTCACCCTGGTGGACTGACGCCCCCCCTCCTCCGGCTCATCGTCGGTGAGAGTTTCCCACAGCTCTTGCTCAGCCTCGAAGTCGGATGAACGTACAGATTTCCTGTTGCTCCACGGAAAAACATTAGGATAACAACTGACAGTACGAGAATGCACGGCCTTGCCCGTGTCCACGCTGAGTAGTTTGTAGCCATCTGGGCCACTAAATCCGAGCATTGCCGTCCTCGTAGCCTGACTAGCCAGTCCTCCCTTGGTCGCTTTGTGGTCCTTGGCCAGCGCCAGTGACCCCCATGTCTGTATGCGGCTGAGCCTGGGTGCCGGTGCAGATCTGATACGGCGAACGCCAATTGCGAGTCCTACTTGGTAAAATATTGAAAACGTCAGTTGCATAACTGCCCGCATCCGCCCAATAGGTTTTGCTCGCGTGGGCCGTGGACAACATAGCCTTGATCCTGGGCATAATGATGCCCCCCTTGTTGACCGCGAAAGTAAGAAACGCAGCCCCTGAGTTGTCTTCGCGTCCCCCGACCATCCATGCAGCCCCCCCGCGAGACTTGATGAACTGTCCCTTGAGATCTATACGCACCACCCCAGCGCGGCGCTTGAGCGGTGTCACCGCCGACTTCTTGGGTACCGGCTTGGTTGGCATAGACGCATTATCGCAGTCCTCGCAAGGTATACGCGTCACCTGCGCCAGTTGCTTCTTTTGCGCCGCAGATATGGTGACGCTTCCTCGATTGACCAATGCACGTATGCCCGTCACTCGTAGGTGCACCAATCTTATATGCGCGCTCATGAGCCAATCTGGTACAACTTCAAAATGCAACTGGTCACGCGCAGCGTTAATATTGTGTATGCCATTGGGAATAATAAATTGGAAATTGGTCGCTGGTAAACCTTCGTATTGAACATCAGCAATGACCTGACCCCCGATTTCTGCATACATCCTGCACGACCCGCTGGGGAAATGTACACCACACGCGCCCGTCTTCTGTAGTGTAGGTATGGACAGTATGCTGGCGCGGGATCCTGGAACTATTAGTACATTCCGCAACGTCAGTACGGCCCCACTTGGTAGTATTTTGACCCGCAGTCGTCCTTCGTGCGTTGCTCGGGATGGATATTGGTTCATCATGACCACTCTTGTACTCCTTCTGGATTCGAACAAGAAAGGAAGTGCGGAGTTGCCGAATACGGTGACATCTGCCCCCGAGTCCCACAGTAGCTTAGTTTCGAAACCGCCAGTATGGAATATCTCCATGATCTTGGAGCCTGCCTCCCGTAGAACGCTGCAGTGTAAAACAGAAGACATGTTGTCCTCGTCGTCCGCGGCATCGCGGCCATATCCAGCTTCCGGCGACCCCTGCGGCATAGGCCGCAAATCCATTGGTACTAGGCCGCGTTGTTGTGGACGTGGCGGAGGCGGAACCCAGTACCCCATCGGCGGTGGGGGGGGAAGCATCTGATGATGGGGATACTGAGATCGATGCGCCATCACCTGCGGTGGATAATAGGAGGGGGGGTATGGTTGTGGAGCGAACTGGGGCCCCGGACCCGCGCCGGCGGGTGCCAGTTGTTGGTGTTGTGCCGGTGCAGCCGATTGCTCTTGTCGCTCCGCCCGCTTGGCCTTGTACTCTGCCACTTTCTGCTTGTCGTGAGAGAAACGGCACTTATCGCCCCAGGTGCACTTGCCAGTATCCCTAAATTTGTAGCACAAGTTCTTGGATTTCGCCCTCGGGGCATCGGGAGCATTGGCCACTGCTGTACTGGTGTTGAATACCTGAGACTCAGAATCACTGTTATCCAGCTTCATTGCGGCGCGGTTAACCAATTCCGTACGTAACTCCTCTATCGTCCGCACGGAATGTGTGACCTCCTGTAGCTTCTCCGGGACCGCTTTGACCACCTTGTACATCACCAGGTCGTCGTCGATGGGTGCGACGCCCCGCAGTGTCATGTCATGCCTAACGTTATCGAGTGCCACGAAGTACGCCTCCACCGACTTTGAGTACCGCATGCCTTTCCCCAAAAACTGTTCAAAACTCAGTTCGTTGTAAATTTGTATCAACCTGGCCTTGTTAGCGCTTGTCCTTGACAGGTATATGTTGCGCAATGCTTCAATCTGCATCTTGGCTCTGTTGTATGTGCCACCCTCGTCCGCGTCTTCAGCTGGAATCGTTTTGACCGCCATGTAATCTGGGTTGCTAATCGTCCCCTTGATCAATACCTGCACAAACGTCTGCGAACGCGGGTCTTGCTCGGGTGGATCATTGTTGAATACATTGTCGAACACCGTCTTGTTCCTGAAGGCTCCTGTCTGCTCATAGGTGTGCACCTCGCGCGATATGGCTACAAGCATCTGCTCCCATCTCTCGAAATCCGGCTTGTCTCTATGCAGCTTGTTGTCTTCACCGAACGATGCGACGAACTTAGAACACAATAAGACACTGGCTCTGGTTATGTCATTGTCATCGTCGCTGTCTGACGACCCGCCTCCTCCCGCTGAGGCCCTACCTCCGGACCCCGCCAGGTTTCTTGGAGTATGCTGTCCACCCGCACGAGACTTGGACTTGCGCCCCCTTTTGGTGCTCATTGTTCCTGCGTTGAGGCCTAACACTTGGGCTCACAACCTGTCGTGATACAATCCACGGGGTTAAAGATTTAATCGGCCCGGGGTCCTTAATTCCTATCAGTCAGCGATATGGCTGACTGATGACCGGCCAACAACTGGATAATGATTGGCTGGCCTACTGACTCCCAGGGCCTAAATAGCTTAGTAATAATGACCGGCCCACTTCTAGGGCCTATTACATTCCCATCTCTATCAATCCCACTATACTCGATTATTTACACTACGACAGATGACATCAACGAAAACCGAAAAAAAAAAAACACCCGAAAACTGCCCATGCAGAGCGGTTCGAAAACGGGTCACACGACCACACGGACAACCTCGAGGGAATCGAACCCCCACATGAACCATCAGCACCAGCTGCTGCAGCTGAGAGGCTTCCCTTCCACCAGCAGCAGCGAAACAAAAGCCAATAGGCAACAAGTGGGAAATAGTAGAAATAAACAGAATATGCGCATCCATTAACCCCAACCAAGATACGTAGGGACGACACGAAGAAAAAAACCTCAACAACAAGTACAGGGCGATGGGATAGGTGTGCAGCCTGACTAAAGAATGGCTGGGTGAGAGACAACGAGGAGTGTGGTTTATCAAAGATATTCGAACAGAGCTCTAGGCGTCATGCATCTGGAAGCATTATCCAGTCAACCTTTGTCTCGACTGGGGCGAGAGAACATATTTATTTAAAATACGAGACAACCAACCCTTTCGCTCGCTGACGAGAATTGCAGAGCCTTTAACTAGCTTACGAGCTTCGAACGAGCTTTGCACAGCATTTGGCTAGCTTACGAGCTTCCAAGAGCATTCCACAAGAAAGCCCAACCGAACCAGTGAGATTAGAATCCAATCTCATCGTACTGTAGGCTGCCAGCTCCGGCCAAAGCGCTCAGTGTGGTCGACTGCATTCTAACGGAGGCTCCAAACCTTGAATAGCAGAAGGATTGAATCAGAAGGAACACACATGGATAT
>JACKZZ010002510.1_pt1 | contig 13998 bp, 8 predicted proteins | sample 8027871 | NCBI WGS metagenome assembly JACKZZ01 (sample SAMN15724774, study PRJNA655200) | protist metagenome | isolation source: fluorescence activated cell sorting (FACS) single amplified genomes of... | place: USA: West Boothbay Harbor, Gulf of Maine | collected 2000-07-19
TAGAATTTGAAGGCTTGTGGGGCGTTCATACGCTCCTGAGAAGGGTCCCCGGGGGGGAAGACGGGGATGCCCAGTGGCGGTCGGGGTGGAGGCCTCTTCGGGCGAATGGAGGCTATGCTCGAGGAAAGCGTTGAGGAACTCGAGAAGAAAGTGGAGTGGGAGCGACGAGAGGCCGCCCTAGGAACAGGAATTGAAGGGAAAAAAGCCAAGGACGTTTGGGACAAGATCAGGGGCAGTCTGGGATCCGGGTCGGGATCGGGGGCTGGTAAGGGGGAATCTGGGGAGAAGAATGTTCCTAAGGCTAACTACAAGACGACTCGGGCGTACAAGGCTCTCACCAGGGACGATCCTTTGCGGGAACCGAGTAGTAGGGGCTCCAGCTCTGCTGCTGCAAGTGCTTCGGGTTCCGCCGCCGGAAGTCACAGCGGGGGGCAACAGCCGCTGAGGAAGAACGCCTCGTCGTCTACGGCGGCTGGCGAGGTAACTGGGACTGCAACTGGGACGGAGACGGAGCCTACTGGGGCAGGATCTGCTCCCCTCTTCAGAAACGACGTGATCCAATCTATGGTCTCAAAAATCAGAGACGCAGAAAAACGAAGTGAAATCGTACGGAAGGCGGAGGGCAGGAGGAAAAACTAGGCAGTTAGCAGCCTCCATATTTGCGAGGGGAACCTTTTTACAGAGAGGATGCTAGAATTGCATCACAGAACTAACAGACTTACCTAGGGCTAGTATTTCTCTTCAATTAACAAAATAAGAACTTTTTACTTACTTTTACTTACCACTGCCACCAGGGCGTCACCCTCTGGTGTCTACTTCATTTTCGGAACTTCAATCGAGAGGGACCACCTTGGGACCCCTCGTCTAAACAACTTACAGAAATCACTTTTATCCTCATCGGGATTCCATTTCCTTACTGCAATCCAGAAATCACTTTTATCCCCATCGGGATACCATTTCCTTACTGAGAGCATTTCCTTACTGTAATCAGAACTGAGTGCTTGAATTCGGGGGGCTACGGCTCCGAAATACTAAATTACAATCCTGTTTCCGACGAGAAAAAAATACCGCTGGAAGTCGGTGGTTCGGTCTCGTACCCCCGGTGTGAGGGCCTTGGGACGGACGTAGCAGTTTTTTTCTGGACTCCCGCAGAGCATACGGCTCCTGTACCCCCAGGCATTCGGACACGTCGGCGTAAACCGACCTCCACCTGTACCGAATTGCAATTGCGCCTAGCGCCGGCGCTCGCCCAGTCTTTTGTATCACGGGCGGTCTACCGAAAAATCTGAACGTCCGTGAAAATTTTCGCGCCAGTTCCTGAAATCCACGAAATTTCGATCCCATGAAGTGAATGAAATCCCGACATCTGAGATGATCCGCCCCTCTCTCTCCAGCATCAGAAATCAGAATTCTCTACCCGGTCTCGTTCCCCTCTCACCCTACCTCTACCCGGTCCCCCTCTGACTCTGTCTCTCTCTACCCGGTCTTGTTCCCCCTCTGACTCTCTCTACCGCTTTCTACCCCGTTCCAAGCGGTGTCTCGTTCCTCTCTGACCGTCTCTACCCCATTCTAAGCGGGTCTCATTCTTCTCTGAGCGTCCCTCTCTACCCTGTTTCAAGCGGGTCTCATCCCTCTCTGACCGTCCCTCTCTACCCTGTTTCATGCGGGTCTCGTTCCTCTCTGACCCTGTACGGATATTATCCCCCCTGTGGCTCTGACTCTTCACGTTCTATCCTACTTCAATCACCGTCTCGCTCCCCCCTCCCTACCACAGACTCTCAGGATTTATCGCTCTTAACACCGAATTGCCGCGCCCCCGCTCGTTTTGTTGTTGTTATATCGCTTTATATCGTCCATAATATACTGTTACACCAATATACAGACCCGTCCATTTACAGACCCGTCCATATACAGACCCGTCCATATACCGAGAAGTATATACCGAGAAGTCCATATACAGAGAAGTCCATATACCGAGAAGTCCATACATCGTTTTCATATCGTTTTAGTAAACCAAGTCAATGATGCCAGCTGAGGCCAGTCCCACGAGGGAGAACACCGTCCGCGGCCATCCCACGCAGGAGTACGTGATCGCCCATCCCCCGAAAAACCACATGATTCAGGAGCAGGAGAAGTCGGAGCAGTACCTCGCCGCGAATCAAATCGAACCGGATGAGAAGAATGATTCAACGCTATTCCCGCAGAACCCGAATGAGTCTCGCCCACAGTTGTCTGGCGCCCTATCCCCGCAGAACACGGATGAGTCTCGCCCTCTTTTGTCGGGTGTCACCAAAGCGTTCGTGGGGAAGGAGTCTCGCCCGCAGCTGTCTAGCGTCCCCATCCCGTGCTTCTGGCTCAGACTAGTTCTCTGCTGGGTTGTGCTGGTGGCCTCCGCGGCAGCGCGCGACGCCCCCTTTCCGACCCTCAGCTCTGTCGCCCCCCATGCCGCTGCGGTTCCGACCTCGGCGGCAGAACCGCCGACTCGCGCGAACTCCGGGAGCCTGGCTTGGACCAAGACCTCGGCGTTGGGCTCGGCGTTGGCCGAGGCCACGAAGTCGGTGTCGACCTCATTCCTGGCGCGCCTGCGGCGTCTCCGCGGTACCCGTGCCCCGCATCCCGCACCCGGCCCCCACCTTCCCTCGCCCGCGCAAGACCTCCGGTTCGAGCTCGGCACGCTCCTCCGCGCGGAGTTCCGGCTCCTCAGGGATCGTGTGGAGCAGGACCGGGTCGCGGGAATGCTTAGCGATAACTACGGGAGGAACTCCCGCGACATCCTCGGGTTGCTCGACAGGGCCGTAACGGGGGGGGTTCTCGACAACGACGAGGCCACCCGTGAGATCGCCCAGGCCGTGCTGGGGTACAGGCCGGCCTGCGACGGGACGGAGCAGTCGGAGTGCGGGCTGGTGCGGTACCTGTGGCGCCTCCGCAGGCAAATGGAGGCACGGTTCGCCGCCGAGGGCCCGCACGCCAAGTGCGAGCAGAAGGCGGACGAGCTTCTCCGCTGGATGGCCTCGGGCAGGGAGGACGAGTGGGACCAGGTCCTCGACTACGCGCGCACGCGCTCCGAAAAGTTCCGGGGACTGCCGCCGCGCGCGACGCTCCGCAGCGCGTTTCCGATTCTGGCGGACTACCTGGAGTGCGCTGGGAAGGCGAGGAGGGTGGCAAAGGGCGGGCGGCAGACCCGCCTTTCACTGGAAAAGTCGAAATTTCCCGAAATGGCGCGGTTCCTTGCGGCTCCCTCGCAACTGGTTCGGATGGATTGGTTTTCCGGGGGTCGCCGGGGTCGCCCCTCCTCGCGGGCGCCCTTGACCGTGCTTCGGTCGCTGGTCCAGAGTCGCGAGGTGCCGATATCGGCGGAAGTCGGCACCGACCCCACCGGCGCTGTCCTCCAGATTTCCGTCGACTTTATGTACACGGGCGCTGGCCTGGTAGGCCCTGTTTCGGGCGACCAGTTCCTGGGCCACCTGCTCGCCCCCGTTGTCAGGGGCGTGGGACGCCGCATCCGGGAAGTCACGATTATCCAAAACAAAGCCTGTAACGAGCTCTCTTGCGCGTGCATGGAGGGGATTCTGAGGCTACGCGGCGCGCGGGGCTTGCCAGAAATCTGTGAGGGAGCGCTAGTGGTGCGGCACGATTCGGCGGGCGTGATCAGCGGGCATGAAGCCTCTCAATCCGAGGCTACGGAACCCGAGATTCAGCTCGCAGAGGCAATGCCGAATGTGTGGAGCAGCAAAAACATAGCGCTTCAGCTCACGCAGATCTTCGAGGAGTGGCGGCACGGGGCGCGCCTCACGTTGGTGCGGTCGGAAATCGGCGCGTATGAAGCAGAAGAGGAGAGAATATCCGTCATCACCAGCGATTTCCGGGTGGACGGGTTGCTATTGGAGTAGGGGACACTATTCTCCAATATTTCCGTGGGGGCCTCTACGACCTCCAATATTGCCGTGGCGGCCACTAAGACCTCCAATATGAGCTGGCTAAGACCATTGACATTAACAAACTCCGAGTGAATCTAGAGGGAAAAAATCGGCAGTATTAATGATGAAATGAATCTAGAGGGGAAAAGTCGACAGTATGAATGATGAGATGAATCTAGGGGGGCGTGCAGATAGAGCGAGTCATCAGCGGCTTCCAATTTTCGCCTAGACAGGGTGAGTCTCGCTGGTCTGAGAAGTGACACAGGCGCATCATTATTGGGCTCGAGGTCGAAAGAGCCCCTTAGATCTTAAGTTACCAGTAACTTAGACTTCTAAGATAACTCTACTAAACTCGATCCTACCTGCGGACACCGCTATCTCGGGTACGCGCCGCCGCTACTGTAAGTAAGCGGGATCCGACCTGCGGACACCGCTATCTCGGGTATGCGCTACTGTAACTAAGCGGGGGTCGTATGCGAGGTGGCGGGCTTCGTGGGCAGGGATCTAGTTGTTTAGTTACAGAGGGCCACCTCTTCACACATAGAAAACCATGAAAAAACAACGCAACCAAGGCGGCCGCAGTCAAGTTCGCTTCCGGATTCCGAAATTCAAGCCCCGCATGTGGGTGGGTGTTCGAATTTTTATTTCCTCGGACGGCTCTACACTCTCTAACAGAACGGCTCTCAATAATTCCCCCAAATGACTGATTCCCTCCGCTAATTTTGTCCAAATGACTGATTCCCCGCGTGAAACGTTGGCGGCCATCGCCACCTCTGGACCGCGATCGATCGCGTCGTCACCCGATATCTTTCCGTGAAATGCGATGCCCCCCAGAAATCTGATCAATCTCTGTTTCTTACAACTGAAATCACTGTCCACGTCCCAATCCTTTCCCTTCTCAAATCGCGCATCGAGAAAAAGAAAAAAATGGCAATGTCAAATCATCCCCAAAATCCTGAAAACTTTCGCACGTTGGCGCGATATGCTGCAAAATGTTACCCAATTTCGGTCGGCAGCCGGCTACCTCAAGCCACACCATGACGAACTGTCTTGGAATGAATAGAAGGGTGATAGAAGCAATCGTGACAGCGGTAGGATGCATTCCCCCGCGCGACTGATTTCCCGCGACACATGTGGCCTGTCCTGGAAAGTCCCTGGCGGCCCCTACTAGAGGAGAATCATAGCGCGATTGAGGAAGAGGTCATACTATGATATTATTCTAGTCGGGTCTAGGAAGTGGGCATCGTAGCTCCACCGGGAGAAGAGAAATCGGTACATGTGTCCGTATCGCGATGGGGTTCCGATTTTGGGAATACCTCCCGTGCGAGATGAGATGCTTCTCACGGCGGAATTCCGGACGTGTGTGTATGTGTGTTTCGCGTGAATGAATTTTGAGTTTCGGTGGATGCCGAATTGAATTTTTGTCAATAACATGTGTTGCTATGTGTCTCAAAATGCCCCTAAACGATGCTGTACTATCGAGAGATGCGTTTCCAACCATTCATACTCGACACAAAGGTTTTCTGAGCGGCAACTGAAACTGACCGAAAACCCCTAATAACATTTTGCTCTCTATTTTAATCGGAACCTCGGGCTGAGAACGAATTTTAGCGCACAAGAATATGATTGTCATACCGGAACCTCGGGCGACGAGGGTCGTTCGGCGAATTGAAGAGGTACCCGGGAATTTTTTTCCCAAATGGTTTGAGATTACAGTACAACAGTATCAGATGTTAGTGGTAGCACCGCGGATTTCGATCCGGATTTCGCTCGAGTTGGGAGTGATTCGTCACGGCTTAGGAGCGCATTTCGCGGGCCTGGATGGCAACACGCATTACGTTCACACTGCCCTTACTGTGCGTATAGCACGGCGGGAAGCGAACGTTGAACCTACCGCCTCATGGCGAGATTTTGCTCTCTCTCTACGTTTTCCACCCCGGTTTCCTTATTGAGACATGTACCAAGAAGAGGACGAACTGGAAGGCTTGACAGCTTGTGGTTAGCGGTTTTCGGCCGTGCCCCACGGAGGCAGTATTCGGGTTTAGTCTTTCTGGAGGCCGCATCAGCTCAAGAGTCATGAAAACACCTTCTCCGCGAATACACCGTTCCCCAAGTGCACTGACTCCCCACAAATGTGATCCAGTCTCCTGTGAAAAATCAAGTGAGAAGGAATCAAATCAAATATGAGAACTCTGATCCCCCGGCCTGGAAATTCAGAGAACAGAATTTTTTCATAGTAAGGCTCTAAGAGAGTACAGAAACCTTGACATCAAAATTCAAATTCAAATCCCGGCAGCCCAGGTCCGAAATCCGAAATGGAAATGATGCGACGTTTCCCTGATCTCCCAATTCCAATGTTTCCATGGGGCTTCCGAGAATTTCGATCACCATCTCCCTTGGCCGCCCATGGGGCTTCCGAGAATTTCGATCACCATCTCCCTTGGCCGCCCATGGGGCTTCCGAGAATTTCAATCACCATCTCCCTTGGCCCCCCAATTCCATGGGGCTTCCGAGAATTTCAGTCAGCTCAAGGCGGCTATCTCCCTGTCTACCACCCTATCTTGCATCCTCTTGTCTCTTCATTCTCGCTCACCTTGTCACCTTCATTCTCTCTCACCAGTATTCGTGGATTCGTGACTCCTTTCTGATCCGACTCCCTGCCACTCCGGGTGTGGCACGGTTTGATCCCTCTATGAGTTTTTTTTATTTCGTACTTACAGTACTTAGTCTTGCTAGGTCTACTCCTCCGAGCTACGCTCTAATACAACAGACCCAACTATATCTATCTATCTATCTACATTCCCATTCATTTCCCCTCTACATTCCCATTCATTTCCCTTCTACATTCCCATTCATTTCCCCTCTACATTCCCACTCATTTCCCCTTCCATAAATTTAACACTCGCATATGAGAACTGTATTGAAAGACTGCACCCCTTCTGGGGGGTACTTGAATTGAATTGAATTGTCTTGAATACCACTCTACCTTCGAGCTCCTCAGCGAATCATCACCATTCCCCCTTTAACCGTTCGAGGATTGGTCGCTCCAGGTAACTCGACGCTGCCTACTGAGAGATCCCGCCTGTTTTCGCTTCAATTATTAGCTTACTTGATACGACTAGCATCAAAAAAACAGATGTCCGAACCTGTTTCTAATAGTCACGCCCCCGGCGTGTGCCCGGAACAGTTCACTAAGGAAAACCCCACGCCCTATGGCTACATTCCCATGAATCAAGCCGATATGAAGGAGAAGCAGAAATCGGGGCAGTACCTCGCCATGAATCAAGCCGATATGAAGGAGAAGCAGAACCAGTACCTCGCCAACAAGCCGGATAAAGCCAGCAAGAACACGACGGAATACCAAAAAACGCAGTACCTCCCGGGCGTCACTGTCAGGCTGCTTCTCTCGGCTTGGATCGCCGTGCTCTGCTGCGTTTTTCCGTGTGGAAATGCGGCTTTTCTTGCGCCGCACGCATCGGCATCGGTGGTGCTCGCGCAGAAATTCCAAAACCTGAGAGAGCGCATGAAACAGAAAAGGGTTGTTGGAGGGGAAAACGCGGACGAGAAGGCGAACATCGCGGAGATTTGCCAGCTGCTCAGAGAGTGCGTCGCGCAGGGTCTGTTCCAAAGGAATACTGACTCAAAAACGATCGCATACGCCGTGCTCGACTATCACGAGCAGGCTGAGTCGGACTCAGCGGCGGCCGACGTCGTCGACGGTGATCAACGCGCTCCGGATTCAATGTGGACCCAGTGGACCGCTTGCTACGCCGGCCTCCGCCGAGCCGGACTTCTGTGCAGGGAGCTGTATCGCCCCTCTCTTCGGACGTATATCAAAACACTGTTGGAGCAAATGCCCAGGGAACTTGACGCGAGAGGGACATGGGGGAAGAACGAGAAGGATTCGCAGGCCCTCTTGGACAAACTCGAAGCGGACAACCCGACAGAGAAGTCCGAATACCTGAAAATCCGATCCAAGAAATTTAGGGAAATGAAACCTCGGCCGACGCTGAAAAACGCGTTTCCAATTCTGTTCGACTACCTAGAAACTGGGGTTAAGAGGCACAGATTCTGTAGGGAGGATCCACCTTATGCACGCGTAAAACTTAATTGGTGGGATGGGAAACTTGACAGCCGTCTGGATGAGATGGCAAAGTTCTTCGCCCTTCCAGGGCAACTGATTCGCGTGGCGTGGTTGCCCGCGGCAGCCTACGCAGCAATCGGCGACGACTGCAAGCAGGAGCCGAGCCAGACACCCGGAACAGTGCTGAAATCGTTAGTGCAGAGTCTGGTCGCGAACATTAGTGCATGCGTGGGCCTCCCCACCCTTGGTCAGTCACCAAACTCAGATCCCGCTAAGCTTGAACTTTTGGTCGAATGTATGTTTCCCCTCCGCGGCCCTGTCTCCGGAGACCAGTTCCTCGGGTACCTCCTGACCACCTACGTCCGGAATGGTTGTATCCCCTATATGGATACATTCGGGAAGGTCGGCGCTTCGACAGTGCCCATCGGAGGTGTTTCCATCGCCCACGCAAAGGTGAAAAACTCCATTTCCATGATATGCAGAGGGGCGATGGACCGAGAGTGGTGGCAAGGGGGATCCAAGGAGTTAGTTGTAACAGTATACCACACAACGTCACCGACAGACGTCTCGCAAACTCCAAACAACTTCCGAACCGGAATCCGAATCCCCCCCCCAACGTTAAACACAGCCCTGGTCCAGTGCGCCGAAGCCATGCCGAATATTTGGAGTAGTAAGAACATTGCTCTGCAGCTGGCCCAGCTGGTTGAGCTGTGGAGGGGCGAAGAAGTGTCTGTGACCATTAAGGAGTCCACGGTCGGCCCCTTAGTTTTCGAAGGTGGATGTGAGACGAGCGTCGAAAACTGCGAGCTGATCAACACGATATGTACCGAATTCGAATTGGGGCGACCAAAAAGAAACTGAGATCGAGGTGTTGTTGTTGTATGAGTTGTTGTTGTTGTATGAGTTGCCCGGCGAACCTTGAGCTCGAGGTGGAAGAGCCACTTAGATCTAGATCCCTCACCGGGGAGCTCCAGATTGCTAAAATGGTGTAGACTCGGAGATCACGGATCGTATTTGATGCCTCTGGTTGGTATCAAGTACCGAGACAGACTAGCTTTGACCAGTTAAAACCACCATTGGAAACATTTGAAAACCAGGGCTGAGGGACACCGCCTGCGGAGCTTGAAACTGAGACTCCCGGGGGTGCCACCGCGGCGAATTCAGGAATCCTCAACTTGGCGTGTTCGTAGAGAAGCATCATGTGAATACTACCTGACGTAGAGAAGCTTCGATCGAGATTTCGTACCATGAGAGGTCGGGTTATTGCTGCTAGAACCCTCCCTGCTTAACACACGGCGGCATTATCAGCCGGATCGCTGCAATAATTTTAAAACGATAAATTCCGTAGCCAAGAGATGAACTTTTGGACGGGAACAAAACCTGAATTTTCCAACTTTTCGCGTAGGGGTCATGCGGATTTTTTTAATTTTCTGAAAATTTTCGCTCGGGAACGAAAACGGTCGCTTTATTGCCGACGAAATCCGCTGCAACGTGGTCCGAATAGACGGCGGGCGGAACTTCATCCCGGCTTCTAAAATAGGTCTGGAACCGAGGCGAGGGACTGGGGATCGAGGGGGTTGCGGAGTTCCTCGTGGAGTGAAGGATAATGATTATTTGGGGCTTTTTGCAATTGCTCCGGGTCAGAAACCGTTTTCGCGAAAAAATGTTAAATCCGTCGCGTCATTCAGCTATCCGAATTTCTCCCGTCCACGGTTCAGAAATGCTGTGCCCTCAATGATCCACCAAATGTCCCCCCAATCGTCCACCAAATGGTCCAGCAATCGTCCACCAAATGTCCCCCCAATCGTCTACCAAATGTTCCACCAAGAAATGTCCCGATCTTCTCCCGAATTTACGACGAAAATTAAATGCGATCCTCCCACCAAATCTGATCAATTCGTGTCCCTGGAAATTGAAATCGAATTTCCCCAAGTTCCAATCATGCTTATGAACAATTCCGAGAATTTTAATCACCACCTCGCGCTCTAGAACCTCTTGTCTCTTCATTCCCGCCCACCAATCACACACCCATGGCCCTTCTACTGTCCGTACCCGGATCACCACATCATAACCATTTCCCCCTCCCTTCCACCCCTTTCAGGATTGGTCGCTCCAGGTAACTCAACGCTACCTACTGAGAGATCCCGCCAGTTTTCCCTTCAACTCTTAGCTTAGTTAAACGACTAGCATCAAAAAACTAGATGTCCGAACCTGTTTCTCATGCTCACGCCCCCGGCGTGTGCCCGGAGCAGTTCACTAAGGAAAACCCCGCGCCCTATGGCGACACTCCCATGAATCAAGCCGAGGCGAAGGATTGTCAGAAATCCGAGGACTACCCCTTCAAGTTCATGACTCCAAAGATCATCGCCAGTTACTCTAACGGCGTGAAGGCCAGGTTCCGCTCTGAGCACCATCCCCGCGACTCGGACTCGGAGGCGTGCGATCCCGTCTTTCCCATGGGGCGTTGCACCGTTCACAGCGGTGTGCCCGTCCTCAAGGTCAAATTCTCGGAGGTGGATACCGAAGACCACGCCGACAACGACGGCTCGGGCGATGAGCCCGCTTCCGAACTGCGGGCCACTGTCGCCTCTGCTCGTACTAGTTACGCCGAAGGCACCGAGGACAGCACCGAGGGTGATGTTACCGATTTGTGTGATATCACAGTGGACGACATTGCCGGCCCTGGTGATACCGTCACTGGTGCTGCTACCGATACCGAAGACGCTGGTATCGGTGCTGACTTCGAGCTCACCTTCGCCGAGACCGTTACCACTGCCAGGTGTGGCACCGACTCCTTGGTCGGTACCGCGGCCAATCGTAATGGAGCCGGCCCTACCAACTCTAATGACGCCAGCCCGATTAATTCTAATGGCACCGGCACTCATACCGACGATACTACCAACTCTAGGGACACTAACACTCCTACCAACTCTAATGATACCAACACTCCTACCGCCAATACTACCAACTCTAATGATACCAACACTCCTACCAACTCTAATGATACCAACACTCCTACCGCCGATACTACCAACTCTAATGATACCAACACTCCTACCAACTCTAATGATGCCAGCACTCCTACCGCCGATACTACCAACTCTAGGGACACCAACACTCCTACCAACTCTAACGATGCCAGCACTCCTACCTCCGATACTACCAACTCTAATGCCGCCGACACTCCTGCCGCGGACGTTCTGGACATCTCGGCTGGTACCGAGAAGTCTGGGGGGAACGCAAATGCTGCCTTGAACTACGGGCGTGCGATCCGCCTTTCGAAGACCAAAAAGAAATCGAAATTCACCCATACCAACTACAAGTTCTATTGCCGAACTGCCAACGACCGATCCTTCTACTCCGGGTTTCAGCCGGCCGCGGTTGACAGCCGCTCCGGCTTTCAGGCAGCCAGGAAGGATGGGGCGGAAGGCCTGGACAGTCGCAACGAGTACCTCTCCAGGAATCAAGCCGACGCAAAGGAGAAGCAGAACCCGGGGCAGTACCGCCGCACCAAGGACGCCAAGACGAAGGACCAGCAGAACTGCCCGCACAAACAATCTTCGCCCAAGTCCCCCAACTTGGGAAAGTACTCCGACCCGAGAAAGCCCCCCACACAGTGCGTGGGCCTCGGAATGCTATTCCCATTTTGGATCGGCGCGCTGTATTCTGCTGTAGTGGCGGTGAACGCCGCTATACAACCTGCCGCCGATGCGAAGCTCCAAAAAAATACGGAGCAGACCGCTAGAAAGCCACGGCCACCGGGGATGGCCCAGGTCCAGAACAACAATTTCTGGGCCGGCGCCGACAGCGGCAACGGCAACGAAATGTCCTTTGTGGGGTTGGGGTCCCCTGTCCGGTCCAGCGACCTCCCGGATCCGAATTGCCGCCGGAAAATGACTCCATCAGTGTCACCGCACCGCGGAAGGAGCGTGGTCCGAGCAACCCCTCGAAATGAACGCTTGGATTCGCCGGGCTTCTTCTCGGCGTGCAGCGTCAGCTCAACTTCAAGTTTCGCGACCGTTCCGGATTGCTCGGAGTCGGGGCCTCTGGAGCAGCGGGGGAGGTCTCTATCGGCCGGGAGGGGCATGGCCCGCGCGACTCCTGAAAACAAGTGCCGGGAAAGGATTCCGTCACCGACCTCTGCAAAGCGAAGCCCCTCCGGTGGCCTCCTCGCGGACAATCTTCGTCCGCCTTTCAGGCAGGGCTTCGCCACCCTGAGAAAGCGCATTGGGCAGAATGGGCTGAACAACAAGAATCGGGTCACGACCACCCACGAAGTCTGCGACCTCCTCCAGCGCTGCGTGAACGACGGTGTACTAGACGAAACTACCAACGAGATTGCGGTGGCTGTGCTCGACTACCACAAGACCGACGGCGGGAAGGGCCTTCTGGCGAGGTACATGGCCCTCACGATGGCTTGTTTGGAGCAAAAGGAGGTCACGGAGGGTCTGCAACAGAGAGGGTCTGATAAAGCGAGGGACCTACAGAACTGGATGCGATTGGATACAACCCAGCACAATGTCCACGCGTATGCGAAGAAGCGATCTGACACGTTCAGGTCACTCGAGCCGCGGGCGGCACTCCACAACGCCTTCCCAATTCTATTCGACTACCTGGAGAGAGTTTACACGGGAAAGGATTCGGAAAACCTGTGCAAAGTCTTCATGAATCCCGCGAAGCCTGGTACGGCGCGCGCCATAAACGGGCCGATAAGCATGGCAAAGTTTCTCGCGGACCCGGAACAAATAATTCGCATGGACTGGCTTCCCGAGGAAGGCGGAGAACTCGCTCGCCCGCAGAGACCTCAACGAGTGCTGGAATCACTGTTGCAGTGCAGTAATGTTAAGATTCACGCAAGTTTTTACGCTACCCGTTCCGGCCTCCTTAAAATTTCCGTCACACAGATGTTCCACAAGACTGGGCCTGTATCCGGCGATCAGTACCTTGGCTACCTCCTCGCCCCCTTGTTGGGGAACGGCTGCGTGCCGCTCATAGAGGAAGATGGATCGATTGGCGAGTCGTGTGTTGATATCAGCGCAGTTGAGATTATCCAGGTTGACGTGGCCAACCGAATCTCCTGTGCGTGCATGGAGGTGATCCAGGTGTTACGTGCCTCCCGGGGCTTGCCAGAAGATGAGCCTCGGGTAGTAGTACCCCACTCAACGGACGGTAGCGCCAATGGCGCCTCTGGCGCTGCCTCTGACCCCACGGACGCTGAGGTCCAGCTCGCCGAGGCTATGCCGAATATTTGGAGCAGCAAGAACATTGCACTTCAGCTGGTGCAGCTCGTCTGGCAGCGTCAGGCGCGCCTTACCTTGGTGCGCTCCGATATTAGTGCTTACGACACCGAAGACGATGGAATAAAGCTCATCACCAGTAAGTTCCGCCTAGACAAGGTGGAGCTTGGTACGGCGTAAGGTAGCCGCCCCAGGCTTCTCTCGCCTTCGCGCTTCTGGGTCCGAGCTCGCGACGCAAGCTGGTCCCAACGGGCTCAGCCTGCACGCAGACCTGTTATGAAGCACCAGGAGCCCACACAGCCCCGCAATCGGGGAAGGGCCGACTAACCAGGACACAGCCCCGCAATCGGGGAAGGGCCGACTAACCAGGATACGCACGCAACCCCTCGACCAGCCAACGTAAGGCCCCAACCGTGGAACGGGCGTACTCCGGCGAGGGAATGTACGCAGACCTGTCATGAAGAACCAAAAGGGCAAGAACGAACACCCTTCACCATTCCCGGACTGGCAGACGCCTCACCTCAAGTGTTTTACCAAATGAAACCTCGGGCGCAGATCCCTCACCTTCGGTGAAAAGCTAATGTAATCCCGAGAAATTTGAGCTACGGTTGGATAGGGTGACCTGCTTAGACCCCCTACCCTTTCGGCAGCAACAGCCGGGGGTGTAAGGGATCAGGCGCGCCACCTGGACCCATCGACCAGCGGTGCGCAGATTTACCAGGAAATATGATCGGTGTCGAACGGGGAAATACGTAGCGCC
>JACKZZ010007935.1_pt1 | contig 13996 bp, 10 predicted proteins | sample 8027871 | NCBI WGS metagenome assembly JACKZZ01 (sample SAMN15724774, study PRJNA655200) | protist metagenome | isolation source: fluorescence activated cell sorting (FACS) single amplified genomes of... | place: USA: West Boothbay Harbor, Gulf of Maine | collected 2000-07-19
TAGTTTGGTCATTGCCATTTTTGTTACTTGCAGTCAAGCTACTAGCAGTTGCAGGTGTGGCAGCAGCTGTGCTGTCCGGTCCAGAGAGTGTGTAATTAGACTCAGAGGTTCGTAACTTGAAACTGTTGAGATCTTCACCATACTTTGCTTTAAGTCTCGCATTCAAGTCCTCGACGCGACCGCTCCCTGTCGTATAAAAGTGCGAGATGTGCGACAGGGAGGCCGGCTTCGCCTGCTCTGAATTGTATACCAGGAAGAAAGCCTTTAAATCTTCTCGGAGAACGCTCTGATGTTTGGCTATATCTTGTGGTGGTGGAGCGAATTCAAATTTCGGTGCCATGGGCGACCCCTCGTTTATCAGACTCGACCGTAACCGGCCCCGCGCGCTATCAGGTTTCACATCCTTGTCAGTTTTCACATCCCCATTCCCACGCCCAACTTTACCACCAGTTACAGCCATCCCTTGCCGCTCCTTTCGAGACCGAGAACTCCCATCCCTAGTCGTCATTTCCAAGCTCGTTGCACCCGAAGCCTGCCCTACAGGCGTGTATTTGCTGGCGCTTCCCATTAGGAGCGCACAACACGCGCCTAAAAAAAAAGAAGAGTTATTAATATTAAGGACGCGCTATTATATTTATTGCAGAGAATAATTTGCTCAGAAGTATTTGTTACCCATGTTGTAGCGATCGAACCTCCACAGAGCACTCTGAGGTTGTCAAGGTTTCTGTAAAAAAAGGAACGCTTCTTTCAAGCTTCTCTTCCACGATTAGATTTTTGCTGCTCTGCTCTGCTCTTGCTCACAAAGCTCCATCGACATCGTTGCTCGGCCGCACCTGCTTTTTTCAGAGATGAAACCGTGATGGGAAAAAAGAATCACGCGATAGCGAGGAATACCAGAGAACACCAGTACAGGTGGTGAGGGAGACACAACCCTTGGGCTTCTTGGGGTTTACACAAACCAGCTAAACCTCACGAAACCCTTAAAAACAAACCGACTAGTGACTAGTGGGTAGCATTTGTGTGACTTGGGTAGAATATATTTTTACAGGAGCCATGCTTGAAGCTACAAGGGCAGGTGGTAGCGGGACCTGTGTCAATTACCGGTGCTTGCTGATTGTGTCAGCGTTTCTGTTATTTTTGGCAGAACCTGCCGAAGTGCGCCAATGGGCATTGTCTGCAACTGCAAGATTCGGGGGGGAAAGTCCCTCCGGCCCCGCCTCAAACGCCGAGGGCCCCCCCAATGTCGTCGGATGTAGTCAGGGTTTCGGCTGGGCGCCCGCGGCTGCAGACAGGAACTCGAACCAGATTCTACTCACCTATGCCCAAAGTGTCCCTGCAATCGGCTACGTAAGGACGTATAATAATTGGGTTCATGATTCCGTGTACCGCATCGAAGTGCAGGATAGGGCTACTTTACTCTGGCATGTGTTATGGGACTGGACGATCGGCGATTTGACATCCGACTGTCCAACCTATAGAATGGGCAACATGTCGTTGCCATTCAATACAGACTCTGTTAGGATAACGACCAAATCTGGTTGTTTGTGCCAAGAAGAAATTGAAGCAGTCGAGCTAGTCTCCTTCGGTTCCCAAAGCACGTCTCCTGCAACAGCCTCGCCGACGATTGCCCCCTCAATTGCACCCCCACCCACTGCCACGTCCAATCCCATGACTAGCTTGCCTAGCTCAACCCCTGTGACCGTTTCTCCATTCACTTATTCCCCGAGCACCGCTACCCCAAGCGCGGCACCAACACAGTGGGTACCCACCCCTGCAGACGTCAACATAATCGCTCCTTCAATTGTTGATGGAGGTTTTTCGATTTTCTTTAATGCTGAGTTCACGAGTTCTGATACTGGGCATGTTCTGGGTGGGCAAGAATTTTCCAACATCAAATGGAACGTGCAGGAGACGATTGGAGGGGGAAACGTTTCAGGTGTCAGCGCGGCCAACGAGGGCTATCTTTTTATCTCCGCGGGAACACTGCTTGCTGGAACTGAGTACACAGTAGCAGTCAACGCAGACTACCACGGATGGGGGAAGGTGAGAATCTGATTAGATCTAGAGTCATGCTGCGACTAATGACGTCATGACTAAATGAACCTCTTATGTTTGCTTTCAAGGTGTCTTCATCCGTCAACATTACGACTGCGTTCTCGCCTGTTATGGCGCGTATTAGTATAGCTGGATCAAATGCAGCTGCTGGCATCGCCATACATCAACACCAAGAATCGGTTCCTTTGATTCTGGATGCGTTAACATCTTTCGATCCCAATAGTTCCCCACTTGCAAACAGGTAGTTGAAACTCGTTGACTCATACATAAAATCGTTGCAGACCTGAAGTATTTTCATTTTAGCCTGATTATCGTTTTTTGTCGTGTTGCGTTAGTTCGTATATGTGGACATGCAGCAGGAAGTTGTTACCACTTGGACAGTATTCGTCGTTTCCCCAGATTTGGAAAAACGCTACTAGTAACCGAGATAGTAGGCCTGGGATTAAAGCATCACAATTGGTTGTCGGTTACAGCTATTTAATCAATCTCACTTTTACGGTTGTCGTCCCAGCCGGCACTCGGATGCATTCAACAAGCGTTATAGTTGTTCCAACTGCAGACCCTGTACCATTCTTGGCTATTAACGGATTGCCCCAGTCCTCAAGAATTTCTTCGACATCCAGGTTGGCTCTGACAGCAGATGCAAAGCCGCATGCCAGCTCAGATGCTAGGCAGAGTGATATTGGATACCTTTGGAGTGCGACGCGAACGGATAATATGGGTATTGCAACAAGTCCTCCTGCTGTCGTCCATCTTCCTAGCCCTGCCCAGCAGTCGCTTGTCATCTCGACCCAGACATTTCCTTCCGGCCTTTTGGCTGGAGCAACGTACACCTTTCGCGTGGATGTGACAGATACATTGGTAAACACTATGACTTTCACTGAAGTTCAACTTTCTGTATCTTTCCCTCCAGTAGTCAATACAGTCCATTGTTTTCCCACGAAAGGGATCGCCTTTCGTCAGTCCTTCGCAGCTGCTGCGGCCGCTAATGCCACTGACCTCCCAATGCTGTACCGCTTCAGCTACGAAACTTCCCATTCTGGAGGATCAGGGATAGACAGTTTTCTGCTGACGAGTTGGACAGCTGCTACTACTTACAATTCTACCCTGCCGACTGGAAACCATACGTTTTCTGTCGAAGTAATTGACGGGCTAGGCACGGTAGCTAAAAAGAAAAGCAACTCGGAGGTTTTCGTGTATTCAGAACCAGCCACGACGACTGGCTCTTCCTCTCCCACCTTGTGTGAGTTATTCAGCAGAACTGATGACAGCATCATCTCAGTTCTGCAAAGCAGTGGATATTCCAAGCAATACAATGCCACAAGATTGGATGAAAATATATGCGAGTACACCCGGCAAGGAGTTGATGCTCTAGTTTCAGGCGCACTGTTCGACGGGTACCTCGTGGCCGCACGACACATTACTCTGATTTTGCCTCGGTATGATGATCACATCGCAGCCTTAAGTTTAAACCTCAGTCCAAGCGCTATAACGTGTAGTCGGTGCAATGGGGCAGGTGCTGGCAGTGCTGGAAGCACACCTACAACTTCTCCAGCATATTCGCTTTGGTCAGCCTTGTTTGCTGGAGTCGTTCGTCTTGTGCTCACTCCACAAATCGGTGTCCGTACGCACTCTCAAGGTTTAGAAGCCCTGTCATCTCTATCAAAGTCAAAATATGCTAATGAAAGCGTCTTATCGACCTTGGCAGACACCTTGGCAACCCTCGTTGATTACTCCACCAACTCAGATCTGGCCTTTGGACCCGATGGCGTGACGGCAGCAACGAACATCGACCAGCTGATTAAACTCGCCAACATTTCGACTTCCGATACAGAACTTATAGCCAACAATAATTCGGTATCTGCTAATATCTCTACTAGATGCGCTCTTATCAATCAGGCGAGGCACTTGGCAGACAATTTACTGGCAAAGGCAGGATCCGCCCTCGTTCCCAGCGAGACGGCTGTCAGTTTTAAACAAGTCAACTTCGAAGGCGACGCACGTGTGTCATTTGCCGACGAGAGTATACCTGTTACGGCTACGGGAAATCCTAACATTTCGTTAACCTTACCCCCACTTGTGGGAAGTTTGGGATCTAGTTCGACTCTAAGCGGTGGCGAGCGCCCTAGAAGTATTGTATCAATCTCTATTTGGTTGAAGATTCTTCAGGAATGCCGTAAGTTCAGCAACATCAGTAACAGTAGTGTTGACTCAACGATTATTAGTGTGGTAGTCACTGGAACAAATTCTACTGACATCGGAAGCACGGGCAACACCGGTGGGGGTGGTGACAAGCACGTGGTATTTCAAAGCGGCTCAATGCTGTTATATATACCACTTGACGTCAACACCGACACCGAATATTTGTCTTCTTGCGAGTCAGGCTCTGCACATGCACTTGGAGTGAAAAACGACAACCTGGCATGCAAGTATTGGGACGTGGCGCAACAGGGATGGAATGGTAGTGCCTGCGAACTGGTGCGCATAGAGGGAAGAAGAGCGCTATGTAAATGCCGTCACTTGACGGAGTTTGCACTCATCAAGAACTCTCAAGTGCAGGCAGGTGATTGTAACCCAACCGTTGACGAAAGCCACCTCATCGCGTCTACAACATTTTATAGTCTTATCACAGCTGGTTTCCTGGCAGCTGCGGTGGTGACCTCAATGCAGCTCTACCGGGTTTCCAAACAAAAAAAACTGCGAAATTCATCTGTCTGCAAGTCGCATATACTGCTTCTGGTCCAATGTTTGGCTCGCTGCTCGTCCACACTCCTCCTTGGTGGTTTTGTGGGTGGGGCAAGCTTTACCAGTATTGGCTCGGCTGCCTTATTGGTTCTCACTGCATTACCGTATTCGTGCTCGTTTTGGACCTATACGTACATTTTGTTCCAGTGGATCGCAATTACTCACAACACCGCAATGTCTCGCAAACCCTTTGAAAGATTCAAAAAAATATTCCTTGGTGTCAACATCACTATTGTTGCGCTGGTCTGGGCTCTGTTTGCCGTAGCAATATTTGCAGCTGCTCAGATCGAAAACATGTACCTTATCGGTTCTGTGATGATGGCTGTGCTGTGTGTCATTATCGGGGTGCTCACATTAACATATGCATACAGCTTACATCGGAAAATTCAGTCCATACGCCCTCGAGGACAGGGCAAACAGCCCCGCAACAAACAAAGCAGTAGCGTTACGACATCTTTGCGGAAAAGCTCGCAACGTTTTGTGGATAGCAAACAATCGATTTCAAGTATCGATGCACGTTCAGACAGTGAGTCGAGCTTGCCGACCCTGTCACCTCTCAGTTCTATGAAATCGGGCTGGAGAAGAAGTTCCCCACGAATGCTCTCTTTGCCAGAAGAATCCCGATTGTCTACACTGACATTAGACGAGAAAAGTTCTTCCCAAAGAAAAAGAACAGGTTCGAAGGTAAAAAAAAAATCCAACACAAGCAAACTGATGCGAGCATCGATTTTTCTGTCGACGTGTTTTATCATCGAGTCAGGAATGTGGGTAACATCAGCTCTTCTCTTCAATAACGAAAATGCGTTGTACTTCTGCACAGCTGCGTATCTTACCGCCGATCTGCTTGCAGTGCTGAGTGTTCTGTTTCTTTTTTGGGGTTCCATCGTGAAAGCCAAATCGAACCGTCAGTCAAAAGACAACAATAAACATCAAGTAATTGAAATGTCAGAAGGAAGGACGAATAGCAGAAATAGCACAGCCAGGTGTAATACGAATTCCGTTGAGGAAGGACGACCGTCGCTCCCAGCACTTCCGGTGGCTCGCATGTCTGGTGTGGATATGGCACTTATGCGCAACTCAATAAATATAAGACAAAATGGGGAAATTGATTTTGCGAGCTCCAAGCGAGGATCTGCACTTCGTGGTTCGATGGTGAATTATTCCAAAAAGGGACTTCTTAGCAGTACTGGCTGCTTGAGGGCTGACGAAGGTACAGAGAAAGACATCGAAGTCGTGGTAACTGACATTGTTACCGAGACGACAAGTAGTCGAAATGAAAACCGCAGTCGTGGATCAATTATCGTGTAGGCTGTGCACGCGACCGCCTTATCTGCGACGGCGGTATGCGCATGACAAATTTACGATTAGCTTTACGTATTTATATGCGGCCCATAGCGCGCTACGCCCGCGCGGCGTTGCCTATGCCTTGGGGCATTAGCTGGAGAGCTCGTGCTGCGGCGCGGCCACATGCAGTCAAAAGTCAAGGCAATGAGATCGAAGGCCAGCTTATGCGCGCCTAAGCACGGCAAGCGGCGGCAGGCCCTTCGGCCCTTCACGCTACACCCACTAGGCACTAGCTCCCCTTCCCGCTTCGCCGTATGCGCGCAGTATTCTCATTCATATCAAACCCCCAGCACGCATTTCATTGTAAAAAGAGGAAAATCCTGGCGGGCTGCGGCACCAAAGCATGCATGCACGCGCACATTTTGTTTCACATTTCTGCAGAATCTGTGAAACAAAAGAGCAGTCGCCGTGCATGCATTCGTACAGAGCCTAGCTAGGAATTCACGTACTAAATATATGTATACATCTGCGATGTATTCGACACGGCGCTCCCACAATAAGCTGGGACACATGGAAGGGAAGTATTTTGTGTTGCTGCGTGCGATATGCTTGTTAATCTGATGGCGCTAAGTCTCGATGTATATTTACCGGGGAATTTCACCCAATAATCTGTCTTTTTTTGTCTTTTATTTATTTTATTTTTCTAGACTGAACTTTGGTTGCACTGCACGCGGAATCATGCATATATAGTATGGGCGATATTTAAGCTTTTCATTTGGGCTTGGATGTATAAGACTTCGATCATATGATCGTATATCATGCAGTTTCAGCAGCAAGCCTATTCGTTTTTTTTGTTATTGTTATTTTTTTAGACTGAACTTTGGCTGCGCTGGTGGACTCAGACTCATTTTTATTGTAGATATTTTATTATACTGAACTGTGGCTGCGCTGCGCATGCTAAAGGTTTTTTTTTTTTATAGGGATTTTATTAGACTGAACTTTGGCTGCGCTGCGCTTAGACTCATGCCGTAGGCATGGGGGTTACTAAATTAGTGGTTTAGGATATTGCGTCAGACTTCATCATGCAGTTTGCTCAGTTTATGGTTCGCACAGGGGGGGAACTTTCTGACTTGCTTCAATAGTAATTTATAATTTATAAGTTGATTAAAGGAACTGGCTAAGAAAAAAGATGGCTAAAATGTCGCGCTAGTCTAGATCGACCTAGGTCGTGGCCAGCTGAGCTATTTCAGCTTGCCCAGCCTCAGCTGCAGCAGTGATGATCTGAGACCGCCTAGTCTCTTGCTCCCCTACTCCCTTTCTTGCACACCTTAGCGGCATATGTTCGGCCCCATCTGGTTGATACTGTCGGCACTATGGTCATGGGGTCTCTGGATTATAATATGGATCGTGTGGTCGGTTTTAGCTTTGGTACTGTGGCTCTTGTTGGCTGTCCTCTTTTTGGTGTGGTGGAACCAAGAGTTTATCCTCTATCAGCCGAGCTTTAATGCGCCCGACGGAGAGGGTCGGCAGACTCCCTTCAATGCCAAGGGCTACCGTACACCAGCTGATTTCCTCCTTCCCTACACCGACGTGTACCTGGATGTGAAGGATGGCGTTACTATCCATGGCTGGCTTATCACCCAGGAGGTTCCAACCAGCCGCCCCACTATTCTTTACTTCCACGGAAACGCAGGGAACATTGGCCACCGTCTCCCGGGGCTACGGGAGCTGTACATCGAATCTGGGTGCAATATTTTCATCATTGATTATCATGGGTATGGCAATAGCGGAGGGTCTCCCAGCGAGAATGGGATCATACTGGATGCACAGACAGCTCTAGATCACCTGTAAGCACCCAACTGCCCAATCACAGCCAAACCTGAACCGCTGCACTTTTCCCACACGGTGCGCTCATGGCACATGATAGAGCGACTTAGCCCTGCGCGGAAACGCTAACACCCCCCCCTCCCCTTCCGCCCTTTTAGGCACGTCTGTGGCACAGTGGACTCGAAAAACATCATCATCTTTGGGCGTTCGCTGGGGGGCGCGGTAGCAATTGCCTTGGCCGCAACCCCATCAAACTCTAATAAATTTCGGGCACTGTGCATCGAAAATACATTCACGAGGATAGATGATATGGCGAGTGTCATTCTCGATAGGATCACACATTCAACTAAATGGGGTGCGCGCTTGATCCCCCTGCTCTATTACTATATCACCAACCCCTGGCGTAGCATTCGCCGAATACCAAAGGTCAGTAAACCTGTGCTGTTTTACTCGGGCCTTAAGGATAAACTTATCCCTCCCGCCCACATGCAAACATTATTCGAAGCAGCTACTGCTGCTGAGAACAGATGGATGCACACGGTGCCAGATGGAGACCACAATAACACGGTAGATAAAGGGGGCAGGAGGTATTACGAGCGGTTCAGGGTATTTATGAAGGCTGTTATTACAAAATAGGGATGGTTTGGTGGTCGAGTTATATATTAGTCAACACAATCCGTACATGTACATGCGCATGTGCATGTCACGCATGTAGCCTTTTTGTGTTAACATACGCGGGTCTGCATGGCGTGCACGTACGGTGCATGATTGGCTTTAATGGTTGTTGTGTTTTGTGAATGCAAAGAATTTTTAATTCCAAAAAAGAGAGGCAGCAGCAAGAAAGTACAGATTGAAAGTAGATGCGTAGATGGCGAGGAGATCTAAGCTAAGTTACGCTGCAAGCATATATAGAAGAAATTGCGCCACTCTACTATGAGCAAGAGTTTTACTTAAAAAAAAAGGGACAGCAGCAAGAAAGAGGCCGGATAGTAAAAGTAGACGCGTAGATGCTAGACGGATTTAGCGCAAAGTAATCGAGTGGGCATAGAAGAAACTTGCACTCTACTATATATTGTGTAGTAAATCTAACCAATACAAACACTATGTCAATATAGCACTGTCATATGAGCTACCTCTTGCCGACGAGGTTGGAATGCAAACTCATCAAACAGTATACTAACGGCACTGAGAAAGTATTCAACAGAAGCCTAACATTTCTACAGCACATCAATGAAGCACATATAACGCAATGCAAATCACCTTCAAGCACGCTAGAGCACTTTGCAGCTATGCCCTTACGCGCGCAGCATAAGCATTCATATCTAATAAAGAGTGGAAAAAAAAAGTAGTAATATAGCAAGTGTACAAGGGTGCTCGATCAGTATATTGCCTACACACCATGCATAGGCGACAGCATTTAGCCGCTCCCCTGCTCCCCCTACCGCCGCTATTTTTTTTATTTTTTTCATCTCTTTATTAAAAGCCAGGCGCCCGGCCCAATGCATTAGACGCATCACCAAGCTGCGCAAGCATAATGCGTGAAACACAATTGTATGTATGCTTAAATTGACACTCTATCATGCATGCACATCCTGGCAAATACAAAACACGCGATATCCGCTTCAACTCTAGCTACTCCGCTCACTCAGCTTAGTTGATTTTCAAGAGTTCGACCTCAAAGACGAGATCAGCATTGGGAGGAATGACCCCACCCGCACCTCTAGCCCCGTAGCCATAATCCGGCGTAATGTCAAGCGACGCTTTCTCCCCTAGTGACATTTCAATGACACCTTCATCCCAGCCCCGAATAACTTGTCCGACGCCAATTGTGAACTGGAACGGCTGGCCACGATCCACGCTACTGTCGAACTTCTGACCAGTCTTAAGCGTCCCCGTATAGTGCATCGTCAGAGAGTCTCCGGCCTTTGGAAATGTCTTGCCATCGCCGTTAGTAATGGTTGTTTTGGTAACACCCATTAGGCGGGGGGAGGAGTGGAAGGTTCGACGGAACAGTCTAGAGAGCATGGTTAATGGTAGGAGGTTGTGTTGTTTGGTTGCCCTTTCCGCAGCAAAAAAAAAGAAATCTTCGTTTTCTTGACTTCCGACTTCCAAGACTCCAACTTTTGCACTTTTAACTTTTGACTTTTGACTTTTGACTTGCTCTTCTGCTCTCTTTTGGCGCGGCTTGGCGGGAAGCGTAGCTCCAGCCAAGGGCTAAAATTCAGCTGTTCCTTTCTTGTTCCTTTCAGCTCCGACCAAATCACCAGTCGCGAAGGAAGGGCTGCCAATCAGCAACGTAATGGGTCACAACTCATCGAAAATCGCATCTTTTGCCTCGGCATCAAAAGTTAACGAGTGTGATTCACTACCTTTATTGCTGGAGAAAATAAGACGCATGAATGATGCAGGGAAAAAGATGAGAGTCCCCGAAACGAAGTTGGTAGAGAAGAGTTTCGTGTAAATTGCATGTTCCACCAGCTTATTTTCTACCTCACCAAACTCTAACTAGGTTTTACATTTCCGACCTGTCGTGGCTTGCCCACGACCTTCGCCGAGAAGTCCTTCGAGCGGCGATTCTGTGGCTGGAATTTTCGCAGACCACTTTCGTCACAAGAAAGTCGAGCAAAAAAACGGCATTCGGAGATGCCGAACCTCGCACTTTTTCGAAGACCACTTTGTCAATATCGAATCAAAGAAAACTAAAGCTATGCTGGGCTTGAGTCAACGAAAACCACGGGGCGGAGCAGAGAGCAAGTCGGAATGCAAGTTAGATGACTCATCGGTGGATAAGCATGACACGGCGAAGACACCAGAAAAAACCCACACAGCCGGCCAAACAAAACACACCGAAACTTGTGCATCTTCACGAGTCGATGCTCGAAAACGAACATCGAGTCAGGAATCCGACATAAAAGAAGTCAGGCCTGCTGTTGACAAGGCGGGTCTGAATGTCAACAAGACGCTGTCATCGAATGAAGATCGTACAAGTAGGGGCAGCACCCAATTCGACCCCAAGGTTAAAATCCGACACGGTGCCTCCAAGCTCGGTATATTGAGTGCCCTGCGATTGAAAATGAAGACAAAATCTAAGGACTCTGCTACAGGCAGCCTGTCAACAGCAATACGAAGTGACCCAGAAAAGGGAACCAAAGAGGTCGTTACGAGGAATAATAGCAACCAAGCCTACCGACCCTCACTGCCAAAAGAGAGCTTTCAGAGGTTTATGAAACGGAAACGTGAGGAAAATCTCACCAAATTTGGCCGTGTTGCAATAGTCGCTCAGTTTCAAGGTGAATCACAAGCCAGTACAGGAAAGGCCGTTGATAAATCATGCAAAGCTGTAATGAAGATGGTCACTGGATCTCTGGATCAAGACAGGGTGCTAAGCATTCCCGAGTTCGATGAACTGTATGCCATGGTATTTGGCACAGATAATTTACCAGAGAACGCGAAATTTGCGCAAACTAACAGTGGGATGCATCACAGTATGCCAAAGGAGGAGTGCAGGGGCGCTTTCTTGGTGGACGAAAAACAAGAAGAAAAGCGCGACATTGACAAGCAATTAGACATAATGTTAAACAAGGATGCCCACCGGGAAGAAAAATATGAAGCGAATTTTTCAGATGAATTTGAGGTTGTTGACTCACAGCCGTGCGCATGCGATCCTAGTGACCCCCCACTTGTTGCGACGCTGTCGTGCGAGCATCAGGTTTGTGAACGTTGCCGACAAAGGTTAAGAAGCGAAAATCCTCTGATCCTAGCATGCGAGGTATGTCAGGCATTCATGGAAGGATGGATTGTTGAGGGTTCAGTCAAGGCGAACAAAGTTTGGGCATATGTCGTGGAAAAACACTCGTTTACTACAAACTACCGAGACGAATTTGTAGAATTAGTGACGAAAGAAAATATGCACCAGTTCACGAAGCAATTTCACTCTAGTTTGGGGTAATTAGCTTTCGCGTATACTATGCGCGCGTACAACATATGTGCAGCCCGTGTTGGATGGTGCCTAGCACAGGATCGAGGCATATCTATGAGGCAGCGTGTCGGGAACACACAGCTCGTACGCACGAGCTAGGCCACTGCGCGGCTAGGATGATGCACCGACTGCGCTAGTTTATACATACCTGCGGCATCTGACACTGCACGTCAGTTTTACATCGTTTTGCTTATGCCAGTAGGCGCAGCTATCGCGGCAATGCATGCCCTTCTATCCACGCTCGTTAGCTTTGCTTAGATCCGCCTTAGCATCTACGCATATACTTTTACTCTGTTCTTTCTTGCTGCTGTCTCTTTTTTTTGTTTAGTACTTAAAACTCTTTTTACAAATTATAATAAAAAATCTTTATAGTAACAAAATAATTATAATAAATAGGTAAGCGTACGTACGTACGTATACATGTACATGTGTTTACGCACATGTGCAATGCTATTCTGCGGTCCGACCTGCTGCCCCGTCCAAGAATGTTTTTTGTCATGAAATGCCCAAAGTACACTCTTTTCTGAGGAGTTAAATATTCCATTACGTAAATACGTGAAATAAAAAATATATCATCCGAGCTGATCACGGCGCCATGCGCGGAAAGTTCTATTAGGCTAACCAATAGATACGCCCCACATTATTTTGACGTTTATGCAATCACTCTTCACTCTGCCATTTCGGGGAGTATATCTGCTACTGCAATGCACATTGCGAAACAGCGCGCGCAGCAGCCATCGAAGCCCCCCTCCTCGCACATACTATTTAGTCACCACCCATATTATTACAGCTACAGCCAACAAAAGGCTGCCTCCACATACGGGCACAATATACTGAGCATATCATATGAACTCAGCCCAACAATAATCACGCGAGGCCTTCGAACATCCGCAGCACGTGGAACCCCCTGCTTCGTCTTTCGCCGGTTCCAGCAGATGACCCTTGATTAATTAAGCAAAAAAAACATGATCAAAACAGGAAGATCATGGCGATAAATAAATGACACTGATGTTGAGGAGAGAGGACTGGGCGCTAAGCTAAAGCGGAACGGACCTCCAAGTCAACACCAGGACCGTCCATTCTGAAAAATAAATATTCAGTTCGCGGGGGGCTTCCGCTTGCTGGGCTCTCCTCAGCAGACAATTCTCTCTGATTCACCAAACCAACTCGAGTGTGACACCGTGATTCAAGCGAGTGCTGCGAGTGCGATCTCAAGGCTGGAGCCGACAGTTGCATTGTATCTTCCCTCCCGAGTGATCTCATCTTCACTAACTCACTATCATCAGCTGGCCTCATCTGAGCATCTCCGAGCTGGCTGTAGAGCACAACACCGCTTATTATGCCGAACAAGCAAGAGCCGCAGGTAAGCAGCACACAGGCCCTGCAGACGTACTGTATCTCCTCCTTACCATTTCTTTTCCACCCAGCTGGAATCGTAGTCTTCGACACCCTGCACAACCACTTATCTCTCTTATTTATCATTAACAGAACGAAAAGATCAACCCTAGTGGTATGCCGGAACGCACGGTTGACAGGCTAAACAGCGATGTGCTGGCTACCATTGGTGGGGCCTTATTTGCACCGCCTCGGCTTCGGAGAAGTTCGAGCATGGGGAACATCGAACTAAAGAGGTGTTTACTCCGCAATAACTATGTTTTCATTTCTGTGCACAGCCCACCTGCCCTGCTATAAAAACGAAAAAAACACCCAGCTCCCTCAACCGAAGCACCCCCCTTTTCCTCCACACCACCACCAGGCGCGTCTCCAAGGAGATAACGATTCCAAAACGTGAGCTGAAGGATTTATTCGGCCCAAATATGTCGTCGATAATTAACAATATTAGACAAGCGAGAGCCAACGTACTCGGTCGCAGCAGCAAGCGAGTCGGCAGTGCTGTGCTGTCCCCATCTGCACAAGCCGCAGCCAAACGCCCCAGAAAGGACACGGGAAGGGGGGGGGGCGCCTCCAAGCAGGTGTCAGAAATCAGTCAGTTTTGACGCTGGGGAAAACTTAGGCCGGTTAGATGGCCAACAGCAACTGGTTCGGTCACGATCGGTATCAGAAGCAGTTCTGGTGTCTGCCCGAAGGAAAAGGAAGGAAAAGCAA
>JACKZZ010002060.1_pt1 | contig 13994 bp, 26 predicted proteins | sample 8027871 | NCBI WGS metagenome assembly JACKZZ01 (sample SAMN15724774, study PRJNA655200) | protist metagenome | isolation source: fluorescence activated cell sorting (FACS) single amplified genomes of... | place: USA: West Boothbay Harbor, Gulf of Maine | collected 2000-07-19
CCAGAAGCTGTTGCTAAGTTTAGATTAAAGCCAAAAGATTTTTACGAAATAAAAATTGAAGTAGAAGAAAATGGAGACGATATGTTTAAAGAATATCCTCCATGTGTACAATCATTTATGACAACTCAAATGGAGCAAGGTGGTAGAAATGAAGCTTTGTTTAATGTGGGTGTATGTATGATTAAGAAGTTAGGTAAAGAAGGAGCATGGGAACATGATCTTCAAGAAGTAAATAAAGCTTGGGGAGAAAATGCATTACCTGCAAAAGAAGTTAAGGCTACAATTATTAATTCTTTAAACAAAGAAAAAGAATATAATTATAAATGCAATACTCCGCCTGCTAAAAGGTTTTGTAATCAAGATCTATGTATTAAAAGAAAGTTAGGTATAGGTAAAAGTAACTATAGTTTTTCTGTAGATTCTTTTCAAAAGATTAACACTAAACCACCTAAGTATATTTTAACTATTGATAAGAAACCTATAAGATTAACTGGACAAGAACTTTGTCAGCAACAATTACTTAAAACACAATTGTTTGATACAGATATTGTTTGGAAGACTATGGAAAAGGAATCATTTCATTTGTGGTTAAACTATCTTAAAACAATACAAACTGATGTAGAAGGTTATGACTTTACTGATGATGATAAAGATGAGTTTGAATATCTATTCAAAAACTTTATTGACGATAACCAAGTTGCTGATGATATATCACAAACACAGAGTGACTATGTGTATGAAGAAGAAGGTTTTATGTACTTTAGACTTGAGGTCTTTAAAAAGTTTTTAAAGAAAGAAGGTCAGAATTTAAAAGCTCCAGAAGTAAAAGAAATATTAATAGACAATGGAGCAGAGTATATAAGAAAGCATAAGGAATACACAGCTAGACTTTGGAAAATATCTAAACCTAAGTTTGAATCTGTAAAAGATCGTAACGTTAACTTTAACAAAAAGTTGCCTAGCTTTGACCCAGATAATCAATAAAACGGCAAAAATATTTGGGCCTCCTGGTACAGGAAAAACCACGAGGCTCATTAAAATATTAGAAAAATGGTTAAGGTTAGGTGTGCAACCTCATGAGATTGTTTATGTTTCATTTACAAATAAAGCAGTTAATGAAGCTGTATCAAGAGTAGTTAAAAAATTTACAAATTACAAAGAAGAAGATTTTGATAATTTTAGGACCATACATTCCTTCTGTAAAAAACATTTAGACAATGTGCAAGTCGTAGATCCTAGAGTAGACATGTTAGAGTTTCATACGGATTGGGGAACTGTTTCAGCTAATATGACTGATGAGGATATGAATAACAAGATATTTAATAACTGGTTTCTTAGAGTTTACGACAAATCTAGAAATTTACTAATAGAACCAGATGAAGCTTTTAGAAGAGAAGTAAATAAAAGAGGAAGATTAATTCAATATAGAGATATTATAAGAAACTATGAAGAGTTTAAAAAGAATCATAAAATAGATTTTACAGATATGATTGAAAAATATATCAAAGAAGTTAATCCACAACATTACAAAGTATTTATAGTAGATGAAGCTCAAGATTTAACTCCTTTACAATGGAAATTTGTCTATAAGATAGCGGAAAAAGCAAAAAGAGTTTATTTAGCTGGAGATGATGATCAAGCTATTTATGAATGGAATGGTGCAGATGTACATTGTTTTTTAGGCTTTCCAGGAAAAGTGTTTATCTTAAAAAAATCATATAGATTGAATAGAGATATACATAGTTTATCAAAAGAAATATTAAAATTTATACCTATAAGACAAGAAAAAGAATTTACTAGCAATGAAATAGATGGTTACATAGAAAGATATTCTAAATTTAATGAGATTCCTATAAATAAAATAGGCGGCTCCTGGTTAATTTTAGGTAGAGTAAGGAATAATGTTAATGAATTACAAGAATTTGCTAGAGCAAAAGGTCTATATTTTCAAGATATGAGAGGTAATAAATCATTTAATATGAACAAATGGTTAGCTATTTCATATTGGGAAAAATTAAAAAATGGGGGAACTCTCAATAAAGAAGAAGTAGGTATTATGTATGACTTTATACATGAAGTAAGAAGAGGTTGGAGAAAGATAGATGCTAAATCATGGTCAGCTATACATCCTAATGAACCTTTAAATTTAAAGTTTTTAAAACAACAAGCTGGTTTGGAAACACCTAACACAGATTGGTGGAAGGTTTTAAATAGAAAATTTACTACGAAAGACTTGGATTATTTTGAAACTATGTTAAAAAACAATGTAGAACTTGATGACAAAGCTAATATTATTATTGACACCATTCACTCTGTTAAAGGAGGAGAAGCAGACAATGTTATTATATATGAAAAATCTAATTGGCCTTCTCATTTTAATAGTAAAACAGGGAACGATAAAATGGCAGAAGCCAGAGTGTGGTATACCGGAGTGACTCGTGCTAAAAAGACACTTCATTTATTAGCAACAGATCATCAATTTCATTTTCCAATGGGTAAAATATTTTCTAACTATAAAAGGAGTTTAAATGACACATAAAGATATGTTTGACGAAGCGTTTCCACAAGGTAGGCAGGTGGGTGGATCTCATTATAAAGATAATTTTAAAATACAGCCTTATGAATTTATTTCAAAGAATGGTTTATCGTTCTTTCAGGGATGTGTTGTAAAATATGTTTGTAGATATTTATTTAAGGGAACTGCAGAACAAGACCTAGATAAAATTATACATTATTGTGAACTTGAAAAATTAAAATTAAAAGACGATGTTAAGAAAAGTAAGAAAAATAATAGTTAAACTTAGAATGCTTTATGCTGATATTAGAGGTCACCATGGTAAAAAATGGAATTATGAACCAGGAGATTGGTATATGGGTAGAAGAAATAAACAAAGAAAGAAAAAATGAGAAGATACATACTTGAACGGATATATCATTACTCAACATATTTAACCAGTTGGTCTTGGCAAAAGTTATATGGCAGGAAAACTAAAAGAGGAAAAAAATAATGGCTACCGAACTTACATTTACAACGACTGACAGTGACTGGACACCGCCCACTAGCTACCCAGATTTAAGCGATCGTTCTATGATCGCAATAGATTTAGAGACTAGAGATCCTAATATTAAAAAAACAGGACCAGGATGGCCTACTAAAGATGGAGAGATTGTAGGAATAGCTGTAGCTACAGATGGATTCAAAGGATACTTTCCTATAGCTCATGAAAGAGGAGATAATCTTGATCCAGCCATGACTATGAAATGGTTTCAAAAAGTAATGTCTTCAGATGCAGATAAGATTTGTCACAATGCTTCATATGATATTGGTTGGTGTAGAGCTTCAGGAATAAAAACAAATGGAAAAATTATAGATACTATGCTTGCAGGTGCAATCATTGATGAGAATAGAAGAGGTTATTCTTTAAATGCATTGTCAGCAGAATACCTTGGTGAAATAAAATCAGAAGTTAAGTTAAGAGAAAAAGCAGAAGAGTGGGGACTAGATGCTAAGGCAGATTTATGGAAGTTACCTCCATCATTTGTTGGAGAGTATGCAGAACAAGATGCTGAACTAACTTTAAAACTTTGGAGAAAGTTTGAAACAGAGATTAGATTACAAAACTTATCTTCTATTTTTGAAATGGAAACTAAACTTCTACCTATCTTAATTGAAATGCGTGAGCATGGAATAAGAATGGATATGAATAAAGCTGAAGTAATGAAGAAAACTTTTGTTACAGAAGAGAAGAAAAAACTCCATGAAATCAAGGGTTTAACAGGAGTTGATGTAGAATTATGGGCAGCAACATCTGTGGCTAAAGCCTTTGATGCAATGAAGGTCCCTTATGACAGAACAGAAAAAACTAAAGCACCAAGCTTTACTACTAACTGGTTACATAACTGTACTCACCCGTTAGCAAAGTTAGTTAGAGAAGCAAGAGAGATGAATAAGTTTCATTCAACTTTTATAGATTCTATTTTTAAATTTGAACACAAAGGAAGGATCCATGCAGAAATCAATCAACTCAGATCAGATAATGGTGGTACTGTTACTGGTAGGCTTAGTATGTCTAACCCTAATCTTCAACAGGTACCTGCAAGAAACAAAGAGTTTGGAAAACAAATTAGATCATTATTCTTACCAGACGAAGACAAGCAGTGGGGATCTTTTGATTACTCACAACAGGAACCAAGATTAGTAGTTCACTATGCATCAAGTGTAGATTCTGGATTTGAAGGAAGCTATGAACTAATTAAAGCTTATCAAGACGAAGATGCAGACTTCCATCAAGTAGTAGCAGACATGGCAGAGATACCAAGAAGTCAGGCTAAAACAATTAACCTTGGATTGTTCTATGGTATGGGTGCAGCGAAACTATCTCGTGAACTTGGAATTGATACCGAGAGCGCTAAACAATTGTTAAAAGAATATAATGCGAAAGTACCTTTTGTAAAACAATTAGCAAACAAATGTATGTCCGTTGCAGATAAAAAAGGATGTGTAGTAACTATAAGAGGTAGACATTGTAGATTTAATATGTGGGAACCTAAAGCTTGGGGTGTCTTCCAGGCAATGACAGAGCAGGAAGCTTTTTCTAAATACGAAATGCATCAATTAAAACGTGCAGGAACGTATAAGGCTTTAAATAAACTGATTCAAGGTAGTGCAGCAGATCAAACTAAACAAGCCATCATTGAATGCCATGAAAACGGCCACCGGCCACTGCTACAAATACATGATGAATTATGTTTTAATATAGGTGGAGATAAAGATATTGAAACTATTAAAAATAAAATGGAACATTGTTTAGATGATGTGCCAATGAAAGTTCCTTCTAAAGTAGATATAGCATTGGGGGACAACTGGGGAGAGGCAACGTAATGGCAGAAAAATTAATAGATCCAAACGATCCTAATTTAATCGTAGGTCAATGCCCTCATTGTAAAATAGATACTGTATTTAAAAAAACAAAAGACAAGAATGTTTATACATGCAGAATGTGTTATAAAACTGCAAAACAATTTAAGAACGGTAAGATACATTGGTTTAAAGTCTCAGAGACTCACCCTTATATCGACTATGTTTAACCAGCGAATAAATGTACTTCGTGATCTTTAGGATTTGAAGTAGCAGCTTGCATATCTCTAGCAATTAATTCTTTAACTATTGTTTTAATTTCTTGAGATGTTTCTTGCATAGCATTAGTTACTTTGCCTTCTTCTAAATAAGCTTGATTCCAAGAAGACTCTAAACTAATTTTTTTAGCTAGTAGTACTTGTGATGATTCCATCATTGTTTAACTCCTCATAAGTTACTAAACACAAATTTGGTTGAGTTAGATTTTCTGATTCTATTTTAACTTTACCTGTGTTTAATTCATTTATGAAATTAGGTATCACTTGCTCTTCAGTCTCACAACTGACTTGATGATCTATATAAGCACCACAATGACGAGCTTGGACACGATATAATTTCATAAGATAATAATAGCTCTTTTTTGTTGATAAATCAAGTATTTACGTTAGGGTTGACTTCTATACATTTTAAGTATCCTTGTGTAATTGTCAATCCTTTTTTTGTATATATTTCACGTAGAATTTGACCCTTTTTTTTGACTGCAATTAAACAGTTTTCTTCACCTTTGTAGTAAATAAAAGGTTGTTCTACGATATTAAAACATTGCTCAAATCTATCCTCTATTTTAGGATCAATAAAACACATCATTCCAAATATAATAAAAGTTTTTATCATTAAGACTTGACCTTATATTAAATATCTCTTATATACAAGAGATACGCAACCATAACATAGGAGGACAATGTTAAAAAGTAAAAGTTTATGTTTTAAAAGCTTTATAGATAAAATAGATGATGTACTTTCAAAAGTACATTCCAAAACAATTGGTGGTGAGCCCTTACAATACAATGACGATGAATGGATTAATGCTAGAGATAGATTAATGAAAATGAAAGTAGGAGGTCATAACATGGCAACCTATCCCATTAACTTTCAAATGGCAGATCACTTAATTTTATCTGAAGTTGGATCAAGAGATAAAGCAGAGAAAATTCATTTAGATGAGTACTTTGCAAAAATGAAAGGAACTAACTAATGACAGGCGTATATTTGGGTTTAATTTTAATTTTTATTTTAGCATTTCCTAAATTTGTATTAGGATCAATTATAACTTTAATTGCATTTATGTTTGGGGCATCGTTCTAATGCATCCTAAAAAATTAGATAAAGAGTGGCGTAAGCTTCAATCAGATTGGCAGAACTCTTTAAGAAGATTTTTTAAAAAATCTGATAAATTAAACGAAGAGTATGGCGGGACCATACCAGGCTTAACAGAAACTATGTTATTTGGCTTGATGTGGTTTGTCGTTAAACAAAAATTAAAAACATATTCTGCTCACTCTACTGAAGGTGAAATGAACATAGACATAGAATTTACAAGATCTATGTTTAAAAAAGTATTGAATGAAGAGTATCCGGATACTTTGTTTGAAGATCATGACGGAGAACTTGTTGAATCAATAAAAGATAAAAAAATAACAATAAACTAGGAGAAACAAATGGATATAAATAAATGGAAAAGTGTTGCAGTTAAAAAAGAAACTCACACAATGCTAACGGCCCTCTGCACTATGAAAGAAAGAAACCCAGCAAGGATGATTTCTAAATTAGTAAATGACTACGTAGAGTTTCAAGCAAAGAAAGCTAAGAAACCTATTGAGAAGTTTAAACAGGAACTGTTAAGCAAAAATGGTAATAAATAAAATAAATAAACTTAAACTGTTTCAAGCGATTAATCTTATAAAGGCTAATCAACCTGGTATTTATTTTTTATTTGATAAGTATAAAAACTTAATCTACATCGGTGAAAGTAAATTTCCAATCTCTAGAGTACTCGATCATTATTCTAGAGCTTACGAAAATAGTAAAACTGCTAAAGGTATTGGTCCAGTGTTTGATTATTTTAGAATTATAAATTGTAAATCTGATGATTCAAGAATAAGACAACATTATGAGAAACGTTGGATCCGTAAATTTAAGTCTCCTTTAAATTATAATACAAAGTGCGAAACCTATGATTTAAATTGGAAGGAGATAAAAGGATTCATTTTAATATTTGATAACTTTTTTAAAAAAACTAAAAGTTGGTACAGATATTTAAATGATGAGGTTATGAGTAAGAGAAGTGTACATAGAGAAAAAGTAAGTAAACGAAGAAAAGAATATTATATAAAAACAGGGAAATAATATGATGGATAAAGAACGATTAGAGGGGTTACTAAATAACTCTCACAAGTGTTACGGCACAGAAAATTTAATTTTAGATTCAAAACTTGTTAAAGAGTTGAATGGAATTATTAAAAAATTAAACGATGAAGTAGATGTATTGGTTGCAAAAGTTGATGCACTAACTAAACAAAAAGAATACTTACAAAGTAAGTTACGTGAAAAAGAAATAAATAAAGTTAGCAACACAACTGATGGAAGGGAAATGATCTAATGAATAATAAAAATAAAAAATATATAACGTGTTCAGGGTGTAAAGGAAATCACTATCAAGACTTATTTGGAGAAACTGTACTTTGTATGAGATGTAAAGGTGAAGATAAGTTTGAGGAAAGTGAAGATGAGCAGAGCTAAAGACATGAGAGGTCAGCTAGAAGAGTCCTTAGAGATCCTAGCGGTTAAATTAGATTTGTCAGAATACACAAAAGTAACTAGTATTATGACGATGATGTTTGTTGGACACACCTTTGAGATGTCTGATGATGGCTTTGAGCTTATTAATTTAATCACTAAAACCCGTAAAAACATTAAAAAACAAGTTGTTAAAAAAATTATTAAAAAGGGTAGACAAGGTAACGTATTTAAGTTACATATTAAATAACCAAAGACTTTTGTCCTTTCTTGTCTTTGGCTTTTGTTAAAGTACATCAGCGGTGGTGTTTCTCCATACTTTGCTTAGGGCACCACCGTTGACTTTATTCCATAATACAACTAATTGTTGACATAAGTATTATATGAATATAGAGCTACATGAATCTAACCAACAAAGTCTTAAAATTATTAGGAATGAAACTAGCTGCAGATATGCTTGAAGAACCTGTTCCGCAGGAACAGAAGTTATTTAGGGCTATCTTAACTTTGGCCCTAGAAGACGTTTTAAGCAACTCTCAGGGGCGTCACGAGTCTGTTGTGAAGGCAGAGGCCCATGATTGGTTTGTGAACGATTCTGAGGACTATAGGAACGTTTGCTATATGGCAGGACTTGATTCGGATTGGGTAAGAGAGCGATATGTTAAAGCATTAGAAAATGGGCAAGTAAAGTTTACCATGAAGCAACATTTGCAGGTGAAGTATACTAGGCTATATGAAGATTTGAGAGCAGCAAAAGACACCGGCCACCGGAAACTCATTCAAAAAAAAATAGACAAATTAAGAAAGAAAATATTTAAACTGTAGTTTAGAATTATTCTAAGTTATCCTGCGACCAAAGTGTACAATCGTCAGGTTTTGTGACATTCTCTGACAAACTGTGACGAGCTCGTCACAAAAAAAGTCAATAAAACCAACAAAAACGTTTGTGTAAGTTCTATATAAGATTATTTTACCTTTTTTATTTTTTATTTACGCTCAAAATGTGTGACAAGCGTGACAAGAGTGTCAAAATAGACTATTATCATTGGTATACAACACTAATACTCTGTCACAAACACCTTAATTCTGTGACAAGACTGTGACAAGCGTGACAAGGAGTATCTTGTGGAAGGAATACCTTTTTGGATTTTAAAAAAAGAAAAGTGCTATAAATATCTTAGTAGGGACTTACAACTTGTATGATTTGAGGATATATTATTGATATGCCTAAGAAATCTAACCAACTGAAGACAGTTCACGAGCTAACTCCTAAACAAAGAAAGTTTGTGGATATACTTGTAGCCAATTGGGGAACAATGAAAAAATCAGCTGCCGCAAAAGAAGCGGGCTATTCCTCTAATACTAAAAATGGATTATCTGAAGTGGCATCAAAATTAACTAGCGCAAGTCATAGTCCTCATGTTGTAAGATATTTGGAAAAGAAATTAGCTAAAGAAGAATCAAAATACGCAAATAAGTTACGATCATATAAACGATACGAAAGATTTGGAGACGGTGCTGCCGATAAAAATCAATTTGCTGCAGCAATTAACGCAGAATATAGAGCTGGACAATTAGCCGGCTTGTATGTAGATAAGAAAGAAGTAACCCACAATCTATTAGAAGGAATGAGTCGTGATCAACTTGAAAAAAGACTTACCGAACTCGAAGAAAAGATCGGTGAAGCGAAAAACATTATTGACGTTACGCCAGAAAAAGTTACTGGCTAGTGGGGATTTCTTTACAGTTTTTCATGAGGTACATAATCCTCATTTAAAAATGTTGAATACTAAAGTGGGCAATGTGGAGATAAAAACAGATGAAGAAGAATAAGAAAAAAAGAAAATTAAAACAAAAAGTTTATAAAAAAACTATTCCTTTAAATGTTAAAAAGCTTGGAAAGAATATTGAAGATTATCCTTTTGTAGAGATAGAATGGGCTGATATTGAAGGAGATGCTGGTTGGAGTTCTACTAAACAATTAAAGATGGAGAAGTTGCCTATATGTGTTTCTAAAGGTTATCTTGTATCACAACAGAAGGGCGTTACTAGAATTTTTACTGATTACATTAAGACTAAAGACAAAGATACTTTTGAAGATATTGGTAACACAACCTTGATTCCAACATCAGTTATTCAGTCAATTAAAATACTTCATTAACAAATGTCTTTATTTAAAATAAACAAAGATATTGTCGTTAGAACAAATGAAATTCCAATAGATATATTAAAAAATCATTTATTAACTTTTCCAAATAACATTCCTAATTATTTTAAAAAAATTCCTACAAAATTTTTAGATAATAAAGGAAGATCAATCAGATCTCAGAAAACTATTAAAACTTGTTCTGGTTTTGTGAACTTATTTAAAAGATCAATTCTTTACACTTCCCCTTATGATATAGAACTTTTTATAGATGATGGGCAAATTAAAGGTTCTGTTGGTGGTTCTAACTGGGATAGATATATTCAATACCACCCTGATTGGCAGTTTATTGAATATGCTCAAAGTGATTGGGAAATGGTAATAAAATTTATGCCTTTTTGCACTATACAAAGTTCTTTTAATTTAATTATATCTAATCCTTGGTGGCACATGAATACTTTTGAAACCATCCCTGGAATTATTAATTGCAAAGAACCCTTAGAGTTAAATATATTTATTCCAATTAAAAAAGGACAAAATTATCTTTTTATTAAACAAGGAACTCCATTAGCTTACATAAATTTAGAAACTGATGATCAATTAAATTTAATTTTTAGTAAAGAAAACTATAAACATTCAGATTGGATGGGTCTTCACTATGTATTTAGTAATTTTAAAAGAAAAGTGGTTAAAAACTTAATTAACAAAACTTGTATTGTTTAAATGGCTCTTAGAAAACGTGAATCAAAGCTATTTGATCGTATTAAAAAGAATATAAAAAACGTACATTTTACAAGGATAGAAAGCTCTACTGTTAATGGTATTCCAGACGTTCATGCATGTGCAGAAGGTAAGTCTTTTTGGATAGAACTTAAATCAAATACGTACAAGATTCCTAAGTTAGATAAATTCCAAATTGCTTGGATTTATAATTATCACAAACATGGTGGTACAGTATTTATTATGTACCAGACCCTCTTGCAGAGTGCCATAGAAACTTACAGAGTAAAAGGTGTCCTTCATAGTTCTACAATTCCGCAGTTAGACCTGGAGCTTGTGCATTCGACACCGGATCCCGTTCCCGTTTCTCGTTGGGATGAAATTAGGTCGGTACTCCTCACTTAACACAGGGACCTACGGCCCAGGATGCTGGTGATCCACAGGTGTCCCGTTCCCGTTTCTCGTTTGCGTACATTTCCCGTTCCCGTTCTCGTTTAACGGATACTGGTGAGCTCCCCGCAGGTCAGTCTTCAGGGGGACGCCGTCAGATGCTGGTGCTGGATCAAAAAAAATAATTAAATTAGGACTTGACAGATGTCCCATGATATCTTATATACATTAGTGAGGCCAAAACTTCTGGGAGATAACCATTGAGGATTTGGTCTCTTAAAGAAAGGAAAAAAATGTCGTACACAATTTACATACCACCCGTCATTCTCGTTGGATTATTATTCTTCTTCAACGTTATCTCATTCTAACATTCCCGTTTCCCGTTCACCTGCTGGTTAGCAGGTGTTCGGTGTCTTATGGATAGGTGCATGGTAACCTGCTGGGGAGCTCTGTGCTGGATCAACAATTCCCGTTCTCGTTTGACTAAGACAACTTGGCTTTCGCCACTCTTTATAGGAAGGAGCTGACGGATCAGGAGATGCTGGTGCTGGTAATCACTCCTCGTTCTCGTTTAATTATCAGAGGCTGACATGTCCCACCTTTCTTTACAAGACTGGGTCCACCTCCTGGTGAAAATAAATTTTATTTAGAGCTTGACATCAGAAGGAAGCTGTCTTATATACATGGGAGCAGGTTGGTAACTACGTAATCAGTAACTAATCGGTGACCAGGGTCGTTTGCCTACACCGCGCTTTTTACGCCCTGCTACGTAACAACAAACAAAAGGACAAACAACATGACAAAAGAACAAGAGCTACCTGCTAAACAAAAAGAAACAGATAAACCTGAAGAAGGAAAAGTATATGCACTTACCGGTGGCCCCGGCACTGCATGCATCGCCAACGGAAATACGTGGAAAGAGTCAGAGGTAAAAAATGACTAATGAAATAAAAGAATGGTTTTTAATGCCAAGCATCAACTCCTGCCTCGCTGAGTACGAAAAGCAGGAGTTAGGATTAATAGCAGACATTGCAAAACACGGCTGCGCCGGTGGCGTGCCGGGCCTAACCTACTACAGCGAGACGGCCTCGTTTTACGATGAACATGAGGATGAGATTTGGACCATCCTATCAGATGCCGCGGATGCCGCTGGGATCGCTAACGGATTAATGCTGTACAACATTTGCAAAGAACCAACTTCGATGCGAGTACTGAAGAACGACCTCGTTTGGTTTGCCGTTCAGGTTGCCGCACAAGAACTGGTAGATAATCTTGAGGAAGAGCTCAGGGATCCCGTTACCCAGCAAGGAGTTTCTCGTTGTTAATTCTCGTTCTCGTTTTGCTGGGCGTCCTGATGCCTCGTTTTTTTATCCATGCAGGTGGGGTGCTGGTGATCCTAGTAGCTCACCTACTGGCGTCAGCTGGAGGTTTCGGTGGGTAAAAATAAATGTAAATTAGTTGTTGACACCTATCCCACGTATGATAAGCATTGGATACATTAACAAAAAACATAAGGAGCAATTATGGGACTAGACATGTACGCATTCCGAACTAAAGAGTTCGTAGATGACGACAAGACACAAATCAAAGATGAAAAGGAAATAGCCTATTGGAGAAAACACAATCGCCTTCATGGTTGGTTTGAAGAACAATACTTTAAATATAACCCAAGTGCAGAAGCCACGTTTAACTGTAATAGGTTTTGGCTTTCTCGTGAGATACTTGATAAGTTAGAGGAGACCATTCGCACCGATCAACTCCCTGCCACGCAGGGCTTTTTCTTCGGTAATGATTCCTATGAAGAGGAGAAGGAAGCACTCGCAGAGCAGAAGGCTTACGATCTCGGCTTTGTGGAAAAAGCTAAAGACACTTTGAACAAAGGCGAACAAGTGTACTACACATGTTGGTGGTAATGTGGCTGAACTTAACGAAGCACATTTCCACGTTCATAGTGCGAACAAAGATAAAAAATATCAAGGGGAGAAAATAGTAAAGTGGCATCTTACTATTGAAAGAGCAGATGGCAGAGTTGAAAAGGTAGAACAAAGGAAGATACCCAACTCCATTGTAAATCCCGTTGGCGAGTGGCTAACGTCAATTGAACATAAGTAATTAATACCTCGCACCCTACGGGGTGCGAACACACACATGAGAGGTCTTTGATTGAGTAGCTCCTGTTTAAAGTCCTCTCACCCATTTCTCGTTTCTCATTCTCGTTCTCGTTTCTCGTTGCCGTTCTTTTAACAACAGGACTGACGGCACAGGTGCATGAGCTTCCCACCTGCCAGACCAAAAAGATTTCGTACTCCATAACTAGATTAGAATTATTCTAAACTAAACTTATCCACAACACTCTTAAAAATAAATTTATTTTATCTATTGAAATTCTTAAAAAAATCTTTATCTTATCAAGATAAGATAAATTATTATCTTATAAATTAACAAACAATAAAGGACAAGAAAATGCAAAACGCAAAAAAAACAAAAGCAAATGCAGTAAGCAAGGCAGATGTTAGAGTGCTTAAAGCATACATCAATCAAGCTTACTTACTTAACAAGTATCAAACTTTAAAAGCTGATACTAAAGAAATCGTTAAAGGTATCTTTGATAGACTTAAACAAAATGTTTATATCATTGATAACAGTTCATACATTCAAAAGATTGAACGAACTCAACGAAGGTTTGATAGTAAATCATTTATTGAGCATGTTAAAACAAGTGGCGATTATAAATTGCAGTTGTTAGTTAATGGCTTTTATAAACAAATTGAAACTCTTGAGTTCAAGCCTTTCAATGATACATTAGAAAAAATAAAGAAAGGGACTAAATAATGCCAGACAATAACGACAACTTACCATCAAAGTTATTTACTCAAATGTTGAGTGAAACATTAACTAATGATCTTGATGTTAATAGAGTTCATTCACTACTTAAAGATGACAAGATGAAATCTTTGAACTATGAAATACTCTACAAGTTCTTAGAGAGTGCAGTTGAGGAATTCATTCTTATTAACAATGGCAATCCACTAGTTGATGATTTTAGAACTAGAGTGTTTGCTAAAATGGGAGATGTACTCAATC
>JACKZZ010007457.1_pt1 | contig 13990 bp, 10 predicted proteins | sample 8027871 | NCBI WGS metagenome assembly JACKZZ01 (sample SAMN15724774, study PRJNA655200) | protist metagenome | isolation source: fluorescence activated cell sorting (FACS) single amplified genomes of... | place: USA: West Boothbay Harbor, Gulf of Maine | collected 2000-07-19
GAATCACTGTCACAACCCTGGTCACAACACCTTTCTCCTCTTCCTGCCTGCCCTTCTCCTTCAGAAACTAGCGAGCATTGGGTGCTTTGGAGGTTGACTTGATTACTCGCGTTGTTTGCTGCTACTCTTGCCCGTAACAGTGAATCAGATACTTTCTATCGTTAGCAGGCTTGTTTCAAACGCTTCTCCCTCAAACTAAGCAAAACTCACCCCCTCCCTCCCTCCCTTCCTCCCTCCAGTTGCCTTATTTTCCTTTGGTCATCCTCATCCTTACTTCATCCTACTCATCAGTCCCTACATAACGTCATGCACCGGGTGCCTGGAAGAATGAGAGGGAATGACCGAGACCTCCCCTCCGAGGTCCCCCGTCACAGTAACGAAAAATTTCACGACATTGAGTTTCAAGGAAATAAAAAGGCAAGCCCGTCGAAGAAAAAGTCTTCTCTTTTTCTCGTCCCCAAAATGGGCACGCTGTGCCTGATTTTGATTGCAATCATTTTTTTTCTGTTCGTCTACCTTCTACCCGGCTCCACTCTCGACTTGGCTGACGAGGCTGGCAGAGGCTCACCATTATCTGATAGCCACTCATTATCGAAGCACTCACTAGAATCCAAGCATCTTTTGAGCTTGCACCATTTCAAACACGGCATGCGTCACCATCCGATTGATTTGCATGCTCCACATGTTTCCAATGAGGACATCGTTATCGACACCAAACATTCTGTCCACCATTACACTGTCTGTAACGGATTGAGCAATCAACTTCTCGCGCATGCCGGCAACATTGCTTTTGCTATCACGCATGGAATCCCTGTCATGATCCCCGACGCCTTTATTCTGAATGGTGCGCAGAATGCGAAGAGCGCCAAATCTGGTGTGTTGCTGGACGCGACCCCAAGTAATAGTAAGCACACCAGATTATCTGAAATTTTTGATGTTGACGAGCTGATCAGCACCGTTAAGTCCTTTGGGATCGATGCGACCCTGGTACCTTACAGCGACACCGTCCACGGCGATCTTCTTTGTTCGTGGATCGATACTTTGAGAATGAGCCAACCCGGTATTACGAGAAATGTTCTTAAGGCGTTCTTGCCCAGCAAGTCGATGGCGTTGCTGGCAGACGTGGTAAAGGACCACCTCAATGACGACGACGCGGTTTGTGTCCACCACAGGGATGGGGACGACTGGAAAAATCACTGCTCCGTGTGGGAGAATATTCCTGACGGAGTGTGGCGCAAGAACTGCATGCACCAGAAGGGTCACAATCTCAGTGGGGACATTATCAATCGGCTTTTGGATAGAGGGGACCGCAAGCTACCCTCTATCTTTTACGTCGGCGACCACCTCCCTCCTCCCGACCTGGCATTGTCTGGTTTTGATGTCATGACGCGTGGCAATGTTCTTTGGGAAGTTTCCAAGAGCCTCAAGGACTTTGATCACCGCGGTCCAAAACCGATCTTGCAGCCTAACCCAACCAGCTTGAGGGCGCAGCCAAAAGCGCTTACCTTGGACACGCTTCGCGGGGTTCTCGCGCAACGCGATGTCCCCTGCCCGGCTGACTTCAGGGATGTGTGTGCTGCTGTTGACTTCTTAATTTGCAGTGGCTTGAATAATTTCGTTGGCAACTCCGTAAGCACATGGAGCGCTCTGCAGATACTTCAACGTAACGGCGCGGCAACTTGGTACAACAGTCGGAGCATCCCTCTAGCGATGCCATTCAACGACTTCCCAATCCCCATCGTTTACACGTATACGGAGAGCTCGGCTGCGACAGGGAAGATCATGCTCATGACCAGTATACTCTCCGCCCGGTTGTATTTGTCTTCCACAGAAATCCACGTCCTCTACCATGGCTTCGACGACGTGGAATTTAAACTCTGGCTGCAGCGGCACTCTGTAATCGTCCACCAGCACGAACCGGCTTGGATAGGTCTGATCGAGGAAATGTTCCGCAACGGTGACGTTAAGAAGAGTCACTTGTTTCAGCATCTCGGTAACTATATTGGAACTTGGCAAAGGGTGGATATCCCGCTGTACATAAATGCTGAGTTCGTGCTACTAGTTGATTGCGACACAGTTGTCACTGCTTCCTTCTCATACGCCGATTTTACCAACGAAATGACGGGGTCGATCGCATTCAGCGCAGAAATGGACGAACATTCTGAAGAGCCGTGGAACGCCGGCGTGGCCCTTTTGAATGTGCCCTACTTGAGGGAAACGTACGACGACTTCCTTGCGTTCATTGCCACACACAGGGACAATCATCCATACAAGATCAAAATGGGAAATGGCAAAACTACTGAAGCGCCAAGTGATCAGGGTGCTTATTTGGAATTTTACGCGACCAGCAAGGTGTTTTTGAGCAAGAAGTTCAACGATAAGCCTTACTACGAGGATACTGACAGCGGCAGTCGGGAAACCAAGATTCTGCATTTTCACGGAGCAAAACCGCACGATTATTTGGGGCACTGGCTCGGGATCGAGTGCAATCCCGCGGTCAAGTTCCTTTGTGAAAAAGGCAACGACCTTCCAAAGCTGTGCCCTAGTTTGAGGTCTTTTTCCGTCGCTATTCTTAGCGACGAGGTAGCCGGAGATAGTCTGCTGCAGACTTATTGCCAGCAAGCGTTCAGCAAAATGCCACTTTTGTACGCAAAGGAGTGCGCGAATTTCTTCAAAGCTCTTGATGCACTCGAGGATAGGACGGCGACTGGAATGAGATGCGAAGACTTGTTGCTGCGTTCTATCGCGAACGGCTGGGCAAACATCGAGCAGTAGATACCGCACTGCAGCTGTATGATTGACAGAGAAGAAAGGATGACGACGGAGTGGAGAAAGCGGCTACGAACATTTTTACCGACTACATCTTCTGTTCAATATAGTCGTCGAATTTTTCTACAATAAACGCTTCTGTCGGTCAAAAATCAATCGCCCGGGTTTCTTGTGGTTAATTTTTCCTTTCTTATTATTTGCTTTCTCGTTTTTCGTTCAGTTAGTTTTTTAGTATACAAGGTTTGCTCTGCTTCATTCCTGTGTCGACTTGTCGCTTTCTTTCTCTCTCCTTTGTTTGGCTACTCTCTGCAGCTCGCAGTGTGCTGGTGCTCCTTACTCGCGGTACGCGCCACCTCCGTGTCCACCTGATTCCCGGGCAAAGTGCGTCGCATTCCATTGCGTTTGAAGTTTGTTGGTAGAACAGAATTTGCGAAACAATTCGGGTGGAGAGTGCTACATCGAAAGGCGCAGACGTACTTCCAACACCCTTAAGACACTTAGATGGAGTCAACTTTCCGAAACTTTTTGTTTTAGGCCGCAGTCGCCGTAGTGTGCCGTAATAGCTCTCAAAAACACTTTATTACAGAGTATGCCGAAGTCTTTACATTGTTGCTAATCGTAAACGGTGCAATTGACAATGCGGACTTGAGTGGTTTTATATGAGTGCTATGAAACGAGCCAACTTCGCACACATACATCTCTTCGCCGTCAACGCAGTGTGTATCAAAACTTCAGGGGTTCGGTTGGTATTAGTGTTGGCAGCTTAAGTCCGAGAGCACACAAGCAACGGTATTGATTTGGCTCCGCTGCCCCCTGATAACCGCAGTACGCAGGGTGCCAGATGTAATAAGAATTCCACCTAAAACATACTAAATTTCACAAGATAACTATTCGACGTGAGGGGCACCACTCCCCGCGAAATATTGGCAAAAGCTCGTCAATGACACATATAAAAAAGAAATGATTAAATTTATTCAACATTTATTGCCGTACCGCTTGTATTTTATTCATCCTTTTATCAACTGTTGTCCTCCTCGTCATGCAACAATTTCTATGTTCTCACCCTTGGTCCCAAACACACATCAACCCCAAAGCCACGGGTACGACCTCACTAGGCTGTGGAACTGCATATTCTACAGCGGCGTCGTTAGCAGCAGCCTCTGCAGCGGTGTCGTTCACCGGCACGCCCTCCATCTCGTCGACGGCGTCGTTCACCGGCACGCCTTCAATCTCGTCGACGGCGTCGTTCTCCTCCTGACTCTCTATCATCATGTCTTCTGGACTCTCCTCGTCGGAGTCAATTCGAGCTCCGGCCTCGTCCCACTCGCTTGTGACGAGGTTTGAGATGCTATCCCATGCTGTCTTCCGCTGAATCACGTCATTGCCCCCCTCGAATTCTTTGAGCTTTTTCGCCAAGGACATGCAAGATTCTTTCGCTTCGACGGCGACGTGCCTTGCTTCGCACTCTGCGGCGAGGTCTAACCTCCTCTTCTTCCAATTCTGAACCCCCAGTCGCTGGGCAGGCTTCTTCGTGACTTTCTTGTTTTCTAAAATTACTGACAAGTCCATCTGGTTGCGCGCGGACGAGGGGACGGGCACATCGAGCTTCTTGGCGGCTGCCGAAATGGATTCCAAAGAAACAGTCGCCGGGACCTCGTTGGTATCGCCATCAATACGCTTCCGTGCGCTCTTTCGGCGTTACTTTGGAAGAGTCGTAAGGTGCGAGGGCAACGGAATTGGCGACGTACCACTCATAGAAGCGTTGAAGGAACCAGTGCAAGTTCTGGGGAGAGTACTGGCGACCATTACGCCCGCCTCGCGGAGTGACGGGGTACGAGGATCCCATGGAGAGCGCGAAGAGTGTATGCAGAAGAATTCGGTCGCAGTCTACTTTGGTCACCGTCTTGCCGGGGACTGTGATCTTGTTGGGTGACTTTTCATGCCTGTTGGGGCTAACCATGGTGTGAGTTAGACTGCGTCGACGGGGAGAACACTACGTCAACGTCGAGCACATCCTCGTTTTCTTGGGACATGGAGACCTGGACAGGATTTGATTAATGACTTAGGGTGGAGAGTAGGAGGATATAGGAGGAATGGGAGAGTGTGCACAGAGTAGACAATGTTGCTGAGGTTGATTGTTCGAGGGATTCACTGACTTTGTAGGGCCACCGGAGGACGTTCCTGAGGAGATTCCAGCCAAGGTCGGTGTGTATGATCGATTCAAGGCGGTGGGGGGGGCGGTGGACAGGTTGGACAGGAGGTAAGGATAGGTAACCAGTCTACGCTTACTCAGCTTTAAAATTTTGGACTGTGAGTTTATACAGTGTGGTGAAGAGGAGGAGGAGGGAGGAGGTCTAAGAGGATCTACCAAGTCTTGGAGGGGTGTGGCGGAGGCGGACAAAAGTTATTCGGCTTAAATCGGTGGAAAGGGGGCGAAGGAGGGAGGGAGCAAGTGAGAATTTTTAATGACTGATCAAGAAAACGCATAGACCCCTACCCTATACTCCCTCATACAGTCCCGGCGGTTTTTACCCCTTTTGACCCCATACGCGCATAGCCGCAGAAAAACATAGTGGGTGTTTCAGAACATGTTTCATAGATCAAAACGCATGTACACTCACAGGAGAATGCGGCGGTGAAATTTTCATCGAGATTTGCGCTTGTCGACCCAAGTTATGACCACCTCACTGAAAACACCTTTTTCAACCACCCACACACACAGAGTATAGTAGAAAGTTGTTTTTGGAGGGCAGAGAAACACTCGGACGCGTTTGATTATCGGCAGTACTGTTGTGCAGCCTCCCTCGCGTGAAGTTTTGTGTCGTAGCGGCGGTCCTGACGTTCTGAGCATGCTGCTGAGCAAGCTTAAGTGACATTTTCGCTGGAGATATCACATATCACATAAACGAGAACCTTGAGTCAGTATTGCCTCTTACTGGCCACCAAGCAGCGCCACTCGACGCTCCGAAAACCACTTTCGACATCTAAGTTGCTACTAGTGGCAGGGCATATCCATACGTTATCGCAACGAACCAGAAGGCGTCTACGAAAGTGCTTCATGGAGGATGAGAAAATCAGCGGAAATGAGACGACAGAAGTTGACCATGGTCGTGCACGAGGTGAGTAGGGGGCTTGGCTTACCCTCCTGGGGTGTACTGGTCCAGGAAAAACTTCTTACGCGCAACCCTCACCGTCTTCTGCCGATGCCGCGACACTTCGAGCATATCGAGGTGTGCAGGAGGCCATCTTGAGGATTTTATCAACTTAGTTGGATCGCGAGTGCTGAAGCGGGTGATCGATGGCGGTAAGGTGTTCAGCGTATCTAGCACGTTGGTTGAGCATTAGAAATCAGTATTTGCAATTTTTGAGAATAACCGGCGTCATCTATATTTTTACGAAAAGACACCTAAATCTGGCATACTCATGACACGCAAAATCAGTATTTCGTTGAACATTGTGTACTAACGCCATACTACACCACTCCATACCATTACCCAGTACTAATACGATGTAGAGAAGTGCTCTAGAAGGGATAACACCTCGCACATACGTGATATAGACTACTGTTCATCGTAATCTACTTTTGTCACCGTGAACTAATACACCACTTCTGACAACTTCATGCGCAACTCCAACTACTAAGTCTGCTACCTCTAAAGCTCCTATCACCTCAAAACAGCAACACTACAACACTACTCTGGGAGGGTATGACGCCTGGCCGAGCATCTATTGACCATCATACTCATTATCAACATTCCCGAGATTGGTCTACATCACCAGCATCACAGCAAAACAGCATAATCACCCATTTGCAATAGTTCTAGCAACACCCCCCCCGCCAAACAGCTAGCTCCTGTGCATTATTGTGTATAATCAAATGTCCATGACGCGTAGCTGCCCGTAGATTAGCCCATAACGTTCTTGAGCGTCCCATGATAGAGTACCACGGCCGTGTCTCCGATCACCACCGAGGACGCCGTCTTGCTGCAGAAAACCACGCACCGCGAGCCCCAACAGAACACTTCGCCAGCCTCAGCCAGTCGCAGTAGGTACCTCAACGTCCTTGGAACACTAGAACACACGTGCGGGAGTGCGCCGGTGTGTTGATGGGGCATAGGAGGGCTATGGGAGTACAGGAAAGAGTGACGTGGCCTGGTAGGCGCCATGTTTACAAGCCACCACGTCGTCCCCGACGTGCATCTATGGTCGCCACCCGTCTCCCATTTGATAGGCGAGCGGCGAGACGAATGGGAGTGCGGGGGGGGGGGCAACTACTACAACTAGGCATGGGCCAGGGGAGGGTGACAGAGGAGGTTATACAGGGTGAGTGTTCTTGTCTAATAACATACAAGCAATTCGAAATTATCCTAGGGGAAACAACTGCGCCACCACGCATGAAATAGTAGACACCGAGGATGCTCCGCCTAGGATAATTTCAGCCCGCAGCGTTCGGACCAGGGGTACAAAACTCACCTTCGGTTTGGTTCAGATGAAGGTCCACGTTGTGGTCGTGGGGGCCGATTGGAGGACATTGGAGGGTGGGATAGAAAGAGCGACGGGCGAAGTACACCCAGGTAGTGATGGGAGGGGGTTGGAGGGGTTGTGAGAGGGCGAGGAGGACCAGGGACTGCAGGGCAGAGAGGAATATCTGTTTCCGCCAAAAAGGCAAAGAGCCATGTAAAACCGCGGGACTGTAAGAATATACCGTAGATGTCACCGTAGATGTCAGAATTCAACAGCGCCTGGCCTGCCCTCCCCTATCTAACAAGCAAACTAGAGGACGGACCAAAACTAACCACACACCAACTAACCACACACCACCCTAAGGAAATCTTCTCGAAGCCTCCTACCCCACAACAACCACCAAAACCTCACTATCTAATCCATAACTAATCTCATTAATCAAAACACCCCCACCCCAGGTTAATATAGTAGTTTACACGGCCTCACACACTGCATCAAACACTTCTTTCCCAATCCCTTTATAGCACCGGGAAGCTTGGACACAGTAAAAAGACCCCATTAGAACAAAACTTTCAGACAGTCCAGCATTGACTACAGCTCCACGCATTGGTTTTAATAAATCTGAATATTAAAAGATGCCAGAAACGCTTGCTGAAAGGACCCCCCCCACCCCCGCCCAGAACGGGTCCGAAAAATTCCTAGGTAATTTTCTAGATATTGTCCATCCCCCATGGAGGAACAAATGGTTCGAACCAAACACTACCACCACACCATCACCTGATGATCAATACAACAAAACCCTAATCCCACTCACGACCCTAAAACTCTCAATCCACGAAGAAGAAAACAAAACAAAAAAAGAAATAAACAATAAAAAAACAGAAAACATAAATAATGAAGAAAGCACCAACAAGTCGTACGCCGCCGCTACGAACACAACCCCCAAGAACGATAACCCAGCAAAAAGAGACACCTATGATAACGCAAGCCACAGCATCTACAAAGAGCGTCACGATATTATCACATCCACCTCCCTATGCAAAGACGGACCTATCACAAAAGCTCTCAAACTAATGCCCAAAGAAATCTCCGGAAATATCCACTTTAAATTCCATAACTCCGACGTAAATAAACCCCAAGCACCAGCGACGATATCGGGACTGGACCTACTCGCCATGACTGAAAAGCTAGAAACGGACGAAGTCATCGACACTCTACTAAAGGATTCGAACCAACACACTGAAAACAATAACTTGAGGCTTGACTGCTCATTGGACACTAAACGCACCCACCCCAAGAATAGATACACGGTAATGGACAAGCAAGATAGCAACAGTAGCCCGGTTCAAGCACATATCCAAGTATACATGACTCAAAAGCTAAATGACAAAGAATATTCTAATATCCGTCAGCAGATTCGCAACGCAATATTAGAAAGCTATGACATAACACCGCACGCTCACCCCAACAGAGATGGATATTATACCAAATTATATCCTGAAATAACTGGCAATCTAAATGAAACAATTACCTCCCCACCAATGGCATTACCATTCCAAGTGAAAACTGAATACAACGGATCCAATGTCAGCAAGCAATCATACATAACTATTAAGGCACTACAAGCACGCACTCTATCCGACCACGTAAAACATATACAAGCACTAACGTTAGCCGGGTCCGCCGTTATCCCTACCCCAAAAATATTCATAGATAACCTCCCGCAATACGGCTCTGATTATGAACTCCGCTTCGATAAAGCCAACGCCGATCTAAAAGTCTATAACAAACCACTAAACGGCAACAATATAATGTTCTACTTCACGGGCAGGGCCGATAAAGTAGGTTACGTTACACAATGTTTAGCAGCAGCGACCCATTGCTTAACTACCACCGACACTAAAAACCCAATGGATATGAAGGATCGAAGACAACGACTATATGAAATGGTTAAAAATAAATACCCTAACCACCACCTAACTGATGAATATGATTGGACTACCATCAAACCAATATTCTTTAAGACAGAAAAGAAAGAGGATTACCAAAGATATACTGAAAACGAGAACACCCCTAATCTCCTAAAGACTCTACTCGACGAAGAAGCCTACAAAGCGGTGTGCGTGGACCACAAAACATTTAAACAACTAAACGAAAGATGCGTCACGGATATGAACCAATCTCTATCTCTGCCAGACATAGCAGGATACGAACAAAACCCCCTAACACAATGCAATACGCAAGATAACATACCGAACAAGTTAATAATAGAACACCTATTAGAAAAGGAATGCGATAAGAAATTAGAAATTACTAACTCTATGACTGTCCTCTCCAACGAGCGAGGATACGTAACGATTCAAAAAAAACAAGGGTACATTATCCGAATACACCGTCAAATGTATAAATAGTGAATCTAACAGTCTAGACTATAAAGCACCTGATTACTATCGGCCACTACTAAAAGAGGATATATCATTCATGAATGAAAAGCTGCGCTCACACTTTACTAACCTACCCCGTGACCACCAAGTCTTCAAAGCACTATACCGCCCATCTGATAAAGCACCATCCATAAACCCACAGAAAAGAAAACGGGTCTACGATTTTGATAAAACAACCAAATTAATACCGCCAGCAGTAATGGAAGCGGACATCAGTCACATAGAGAAACAAAACATGGGAATAACAAACATTCTAAACTCCCTATATGATTCCGCACCCAAAACTCCTGTAACTAAGGACATTGTTACACAACCCGCAACCGAAAATACTGGCACTCCAGAAGCTGAAATTAAGGACCTTGTAACACAACCCGAAAGGGAAAAAATAGGCACTTCAGAAGCAACAAAGGTCCCGGTTAAACCACCCACTAGTACTAATACCAGAAGTCCAAAAAGGCCAGCCCAGGAAGGAAATGAATACGAGTATAACGAGACCTCTCAGCGCAAGGTTACGAATAAGCCCGCTTGGATGGAGAAGATGACTAACGAAACCCTACCCCAGGCTGAAAACACTTCAACACATATCGATAATAGTATCATGATGATAGACAACAATGACGAGAAAAAGGAAATGACAAGCGATAATAACTCATCAGGGTCGACTACTCAAAGTCGGAAAAAAGGAACACTGCAAACTCATCCTCAGAGAATCGCTTTAATCGTCTCAGCATGGAAGAAGAGTCAGACGAGGAAGAACTTGATATAGATGATGAGCCCGACGAAGAATTGAGTGACGATAACAACGCTAAACAGGAATCCAACGCCATAAGGAAACCAGTCAAACATGACCAAAAGGAGCCTGCTGATGCAACAAAAACATCAGCGGAACATATCGGAAACAACCCAATGGAGTCTGACGAGGCTAATAAAGCACCATCAGAACATGACGAAAACGACCGAAAGGATCTCGATAATGCACTAACTGCATCATCATCAAAGAACGCCTAACCGCTTCGTCCCCTAACAACCGAATAAATGAAAAACTGCAACTTGACGATGTCCCCAACACCAATACCACCTGGGACAATACTAACACGAATAATGAAATACTGACTACTGACGACGTCCAAAACAACACTAACACCTCGGACACCAATAACACGACAGCAGGAAATACCCTGCTTCTTAACTTACCTGACACTTTATTAGAATACAACTTGACCACCCCTCATATATCCACCTTTGACTGTGTCTTCCCTGAAAGGGAACCGCTACCTACGGCCCAGTCACCGCGGATACGAAAAATCTTGTCTTTTGATATCATCTTAACACTACATCAACCGACACCACATGACCAATACCAATTCCTAACAGCAATAGTAAACTGCGCTCAGAATAACCGGTACCGCCAAGGACGAGCCCTCTACGCTAAAATACCAACGAATACTTTAACAGGAGCCGTAACGGCCCACGCCCTGTTAGCCCTTATCAACTACTGCCCTCTTGATTCGAACGTAGACAACTTCAACATATACGTCTCCCACGCATCAATGCTCAAGTGCTTACTATATGGCAGCACCACCACCCATAGCATCGGCACGGGCCTTATCGACAAAATAGAACTTGTACGCTCCAAACTCAAATGTACAAAGGGGAACACTCATCTAATTTCTGACCTACCAGACACCTGTAATATACCGAAGAAAACGATCAGTTATATGCAACAAAGGGAAGAATCACTCAAACCTAACCATGCATTCACTACACTACCTCAAACCCCCAAATACACTGAGCCAAAAGACCTCTCAAAGGAGATAGCTAAAACGATGTCAACTACTTTTATGAGGAGAGCAACAACAATCGATAATCACAATCTGACCAACACTACTCCCCCTCTTATTGCTCCAGGAACGACTTTCCCAAACTCATCTCATCCATCAGCCACCTTCTCTAAGGTGGAAGTTACTGGCTCCCCGCCCACAGCGCACTTTACGTTCATTCAACCGAGCGATGGATCGTGCCTAAGATACCCTATCAAAGAGGGAAGAGCGATAGTTAGATGCGAACTTGACTTATTATCTGATAAAACCCCCACAGAAATCATACGTTTGCTAGACATAGGGGCGGACCCGTACCATACCCGCCCCCCAAGAGCGACTTCATCCACTTAGTAGCATTTGGGAGAATAAAGGCTTACACTATAATAAATACAATAACCAACACTGACTCTAACATCACTGTTACAGCCGCCCCCTACCCCAGCGGCTTAACTGAAAAGTTAATACTCAATAACTCTCTACGAAAGACCACGTTCGATAAGCTCGTCAACAATAACCAATGGTACATGCAAATTGACTGGCAAACGCATGTAGAAACGTTTGACTGCAACGGGGAAACGATACCATCGATGTCGGCCCCATGCCCGTTATGCAAGATGAAAGTTACAAAGGACGAGAGCTTGAGGCACCTTAGCGAATCGCACCCGGATAGTGCTGACCTCCCCGCGACCATAAGAGACTTCGCCAGCACTTACGGAATTACCCAATGCTACTACTGTCCGACGCTGTGCAAGAACGAGAAAGGTCTGCAAATACACCTTAATTCCTGCCAGAGCAAACCTCCAACATGCCCACTACCTAATTGCCACCACGTTATTACGGGAACTCAATCAGCTAGACCTAATGAAATGCTAACCCACATCAAAACGGCCCATAAAGATATCACTGACCTGCCAAACCCAGAGAAATTCGGATTAAGGCTATGCAATAACGCATCATGCCATGAATGTAAGAAAGCATCAACTTATGCCCAACGTCTTAAGACTCTCGACCACTTCGAAGACCGAATCAACACTGTACCATTATCAAAAGACTACCTTTCCTCCACCGCATGGGCTAACTGCATCTACAACTTTGAAAAATACATGCAGCACTGTCTGGAGGAGGGCATTAAGCCGGCAAGCTCTGCGAGACAACTGCCCCTCACCAACATTAAGAGAGACTTAAAGCTGGAATCTTTCTCTATCTTATCGGCAATCATGGAAGAGATTAATAACGAGACTAGACAAGACCAACCAGCACCTGCGAGCTGGCACTTCATCGTAATGGTCTTCGACGTTATCCTATTCCATTGTGATGGTAAAACTAGAAGAAGAAACCAAATAGACAACCTAGTACGAAAGAGAATACAACGACTATGCAACGGAGAGGCGTGGGATCTCTTCCGAGAGGCTATGCAAATACAACCACCCCCACCACCCACCTCATCACCTGATCCAAACAAGTTAAGAAATAGAGTAATACGCCTATGCGAACTTAACCGCTATTCCGACGCCCGCAAAGCCGCGACTAACGAGGCTTCCACACTAGATTTTGACGACGAAGAGGTGAGGAAAGGTTTTCAAGATAAGATCTCCGCCCCCAACCATGAAACACCCAAATCGCAACACCCTCTAGGACAACGCCCAGAAGTACCCCCATTCACCCCTGCTAAGAAAAATCTATTCAACAACCTAACATCAGAAAGCAACCCCAACCCACGCAGTAACGCGGAGGAAGTATGCGAACGGATTATGTCAAAACTTGTTTTCGGCAAATGCCCGGGCGTCTTTGGAGACCGCGTAGACCTATGGAAACTTATGGGCTCGTACACGGAAGTTAAGAAGAAAAAGTATATCCCGACCCTAACGAAATACCTTCTACTCTTTGCAACTGGTCAGATCCCAAAGGATCTCGCCCCATTCCATAATATTAACCTAGCACTAGCATTCCTTAAACCGGATCCAGCATCGGAAGACCTGAAGCCCGGATATAAGCCGAATCCTATCCCTGGTAAAATGAAGATAAGACCAATAGGGGGTCCCACTGCAATACAACGCATTGCAGCTAAATTCCTAAACGCACTTACCCTTAAACATAACACAGCATATCTCACGGCTCAGGGACAAGTCGCTGTGGGGGTACTGGACGGACCAACCATCATGGGCGAGATGGTCCAACTCGGAATAGAAAGGATGTGTACGGAAGTGCAAGTACCGTGGATACAGGAAGAAGAAATGTCAACCCTTCCTAATTATACGAGACAACACTTACAGAAACTCCGTGATGACCTTCAGTTAGAATCCTCGATGGCAGTGGGAGCAGCTAGTACTACTGACCTGACGCAAATGTTCAACGTTTGCTCGAGGAAAGAATACTTCGACGCTATTGCTAAAGACGAGAGCCTGTCAAGAAGCCAACTTCTCCTTTGACTCCGGAAGAAACGATAAGATCCCCTCACCCCCGTACATACCTCCTGACATCATGGGACTGTTC
>JACKZZ010014909.1_pt1 | contig 13989 bp, 7 predicted proteins | sample 8027871 | NCBI WGS metagenome assembly JACKZZ01 (sample SAMN15724774, study PRJNA655200) | protist metagenome | isolation source: fluorescence activated cell sorting (FACS) single amplified genomes of... | place: USA: West Boothbay Harbor, Gulf of Maine | collected 2000-07-19
GCGTGAGGTGGTGGAAGCTGATGTACGCGAAGCCATGGACAAGGCTCAGGCCGCTCCTGCCGCTCCATCTGATGTCGTGGGCTTCTTTGTAGTGGATGGTAGCGTTGGACTCTGTGTAGAGTTTGCAGAGTACAAGCATACAAGTGTAAGGAAAGTGTTGAACAACATCGGTGACATGTTCCAGGCCAGTCATCTAGGAGACGACGCACCGACCTCGGTGAAGCTGATATATAGAGGTGTCGTCTTGTCTGCAGAGAGCACTCTAGAGGAAGTGTCTATTCGTGATGGTGACACTGTGGTTGCAGTGACTGAAGTGAAACCTGCACAGCAACCTGTCGCACAAGATCAAGTGCGTGAGCACGAGACCGCAGTGCTGGAACAGCGCCTGCTAGAGCGCCAGGAGCGAGACGAGGACATCAAGGGCATGATTGCTGGTCAAGAAAAAAACATGCGTGGAATGACCGAGGATTTAAGGAAAAGCTTTGAAAGTGCACTTCACACGCTTGTCAGACAAAATGAAGAGAACAATGTTGTGCCATTTGCGGGTAGTGGTAACGTGCAGGCTTCGGAGGACGTTCTGTCGAAGATCGATGAGCGCTATGGTCGTTATGAGGCAGGGATGCGACAGCAACTGGATGCTCAACTAGAGCAGTACGAAGACAGCTTAAAGAAGGCAACAGAAAAATTACGCAAATCTGGTGCGGGTGAGCTAGAGAGCGACGACGATGGAGACTTCGTGGACACGCGGCCCAAGCACGTCGTTCGCATGGAGCAGCAGCTCCAGGAGATTCGTGAAACCATTGCTGTGCAAAACAAAGAGTTTTCAAACATTAGGGAATTACTCACACACCGACAACATGCGCACGTACATCACCAGCATGTCTCTGAGTCAGCTCCTGCACAACTAGAAGCTGCCAGTGATCATGCGAAGGAGCAAGGCACTCACAAAAGCAAGCATCACCATCACCACCATCACAAGCACTCGCATCATGATAAGAAAGACGACGACGAGGTTCATGATCCAAAGGTTTCTTCTCCAGAACAAGAGAAGAAACTCACCAGTGAGCAGCAGCCTACACCCGCTGAGGGTGCTGGGAAGGAAGATGAGCCAAAAGAAGGCCCAGAAGATGCAGGCGAGGTGGTTGATTTTGTAGAGCAGTTATCTTTCGCAACAGAAAATGCAGATTCTATTATCATGATAAACAATGGTATATCAATGGAAGATGCCGAACCTGAAGCTGTAAGCGAGATCTTTGAGAAAGAAGTACCAGACAGGTCGCTCGAGTCGGTCGTATCACCAATCAAGCTGGAGGTACCGACTGTTCTCGGATCCGACTTTGTCAACGAAAGCCACGATGAGTCAGCTTTCGACGATATTTCGGAGTTACAAGAAAGCCCCGAGAAAGATTTATCAAAAGAACCCAGCAAAGAGACCACTGACAACGCGCCTAGCGGGGAGCGCAGCGACGTCAAATCTGGCAGTCCTGAGTCTTCGCCGGCGGCAGTTGACGACATGCCTCATGGCTCAGCCTCAGACGAAAGCAGCACAGGGTCGAATGAGATTGTTTTTGATGCCGCGCCTATGACGAGCGCAGAGATCAAACCATCCAAGCCGCCTAGAAATCCTGTCGAGACTAAAGCACCTGTAGAAGACAAAGCCGCCGATGACGTGAACCTAGAGCTAGTTTCAAAAGAAGTAGAAGTGCCTACAAGTACCCGTGAGTCTAAGGATAGTGTCGGATGGAATGAAGTCGCGAAGGACACTTCGTTTGAATCAACTTCCACGGATGTGGTGTTCCCGGTTTCTTTCAATAGTGACCTTGCCAAGCATGTAAGCGCTGGTGTGGCGTCTCTAACGATCTCTATCCCAGAAGATATCACTACAGATGACCTATTCTTTGAACTTCGCCGTGCTGTATCATTACAAGCTAGTGTCGATTTAGTGGATGTTACCCTACTTCTCGATGGAGACCTCATAGAAGACAAGGATACGTCGCGTATATGCAACGCTGAGACTACTGCGCAGCTGGCTGTAGAGGGCAAGCTCGTCATAAAACTTAAGAAGCAACTGCCTGAAGAGCCAAAATCTGGTGAGAAAATGACATTTTTACAGCGTAAACGAGCTTCTGAAAAAGAAGCTGCTTCGTCCAGTGCGAAGGAGACTGACAATCCAGAGGTGCAACCTGTATCAGTGGCAGCACCAGTAGTAGAAATGACTACCAAGTCCGGTAGTGATGTTCCTGCATCCAGCAGTGGTGGTGCTCCTGATGTTGCACCAAAATCTGACTCGAAAATGTCGTTTCTACAGAGAAAGGCTGCTGCCAAGCGAGCGGCGGAACAAGAGGAAGCTGCGAGAATCGCGGCGGAACAAGAGGCGCTGGTATCTGTCGCCAATCGCGTAGTCGAAGAAAACCCCGATATGAAAGTGTCATTGGTCCCACAGACAACCAAAATGAAATGTGTCTTTGAGCATGGTGCTTATGTTCGTCCAAAGCCAGAGCCTATGGTGAATGCCGAGACAGAGCACGTTGGCACCATTGATGAAGGTGACATCGTTGAAGTACTTTACGTTGTGGACTCGAAGGATCACGGTTCCTTCTATCAACTCGATAGCGGTGGTTTCGTTCCTACTGAAAAGAGTGGAAGACCTATCTTATTGCGTTATGAGGATGTTGCTGGGATGAATGATACTCAGGAAGACCTGAACGTCAGCACATTTGGGCAGAAGGGTGACTCCATCCTAGAAATTCCAGTTGTTGACTTGGCTTTCTTGCGCCAGCTAGAGCGCAAGGATTCAATTGACGCGTCTTTGAATGATGTCTCAAATTCCGTAGCTGCCTCGCCTGATAAGAAAGTGAAAGAACTGCTGCAAACTTCCGTGGAATCCTTTCAATCCTACCCGGGCAGTGCGGACGTCAGCATTATAGACGATGTTTCTGGGAACACATCCGACTATAATGTGCGCAACGTCAGTATCAGTCAGGACCGTATTTTGCCTAAGCGTTCTGAATCCGATGTAAACACAGATTTACAGAAACGCTTTGACGAGGATGACGATGCCCCTATAATGGCGTCGACCACCTTCGATGGTGGCGTCATGCGCGAGAGCCAGAACACGTGGGAGTCACTGGGGGACGTCTCTCTGATGAGCAACAGCACCGTGGACAACTCCATGTCTATGGATAAAAGCAACGACAATGCCCAAAGTCCTGCCCCCACGACTCGTGACCGCCTGCAAGAAGCCCCAGACACAGCGACATCACCCTTCGCCTTGGTGCGCTCCATAAATGATTCATCTTTGAACATTAGTGAAGACAGCAATTTTTAATTTGCTCCAATGGTACATAGTAGTAGTAATTTTGACATTTGTATGTACGTTATAACGAAAATTATAGCACTCATCTCAACTTGAAATTTACAATTTTTCGTATCCACGGAAGGGAATCTCGCACGACCGACGAAAGATGGACTCTCTCTTAGATCTTTGTAATTTTAGATCTTTGTAATACATAGTGGTGCTTTTATAAAACACATCTACCTGTCTCGTGCAATGTATGCTTCTGATGATGACGAGCCCCCATCGCTTGTGATCGTACCAGGAGAAGGGAAGGTTGTTCCAGTGACGATCTTGACAGGGTTCTTAGGCGCAGGTAAAACCACACTTTTAAACCATCTCTTGACTGCAAATCATGGGAAACGCATAGCTGTGATTGAGAATGAGTTCAGTGCTGGCCTTGGTATTGAAGGTATGATTGCTAAATCTGGTGTTGATGGTGCACAACTTGATGGCTTTTTCGAGCTGAACAATGGATGTATTTGTTGCAGTATTAAGGATGACCTTTTAACAACACTAGAACAATTAGTACTGCATAAAGATAAATTCGATTATGTAATTATTGAAACTACTGGAGTTGCTAATCCTGGTCCAGTAATTTCGACATTTTGGACTGATGATGAGTTGGGCAGTGTTCTCAAATTAGATGGTGTTGTATGTGTTGTAGACAGCGTGAATATCCTATCGTACATGAACACTGCAGATACTGCAAATGATGTGAAGATGCAGATTTGCTACGCAGACCGAGTCCTGCTGAACAAGGCAGACCTGTTGTCTGCTGAGAGCATGAGCGCAGTAGAGGAGCAGGTGCGTGCGCTCAACGGCATGGCTGAACTGCGACAAACTAGCTTCTCTAATGTAGGTCCTGACTGGGTATTAGAGATAGATAGTTACTCTACAAAGCAATCACCGTCTACTCTTGAGTTTTCTTCGGGACAAGGTATGCTCACAGGCAACATGTGCGCGCCATGTCAGCCACCTGCAGAAAGCTCCTCAGTTTTTGAACAGTTACGAATGCAAGCTGTAAACAAACATAGTGCATCTATGCTAACTACGCATGCAGTTAATTTTGCTGGTCGTCTTGATGTGGGCCGTCTCGAGCTGTTCTTGGACTCCATTCTCTTCGGCAATGGCGAAGCAGGCCCCAGCACTTCCCACGGCGACAATGGAAGCACTAACGAGAGGAGGGAAACAGACCAACTCGATGCATCTACTGTGAATGCTGATACTAGTGCTGCTGCTGACGATGTGATGAAGATCTATCGCATGAAAGGAGTGCTTCATGCAGACCAGATGGACAACTTGTATATCATGCAGGCAGTCCACGATATATTCGATGTGCAACCCTCGTCACACGTCATCGGTTCTGCTCAAGATACTACAAACGGCATGAATAAGATGATAGTCATAGGTCGAAACCTTGATTCAGCACTGCTTGATGAAGGGTTCTTTAAATGCCTTGTTTAAAAAGGTAGAAAGAAAAATATTGATAAGTTGTTGCAAATGTTACACATGTATAAATAAAGTTTTAATAAGGGCTATATCTTCTATCTTCTACTTTGGATCTACTGCTCTTTCCTCCCCCCTTACGAGATTCTTTGGGTTTCGGAGCTTTGGGTGCAACAGCCGCGCTGCGGTCCCACTTGCACAGCTTGGAATCCTCTCCAGCCGTGAGGAAACTTGTGACCCCTCCACTTCCTTTGTTTAAACATAGGACACTCCGCATTGTGGAATTGTGACCTCCATTGAGTGTACTGGTGATGTTAAGGGCAGTTGGAGTTACGGCCATGCAGTGGCCAACACCAGCATGGGTGCCCCCAACAAGGGTAAGAGAGTCATTTTCTGGGCAATACATGCAATCAACGAGGTAGTCGATGCCCATATCATCTCTAATGGAAGGGAAATGTCCAATTCTCTGTGCTGATGGTGCATGCCACATACTAGCGGTTTCTATAGATGATAAAGAATAAATTCCTTCCAAATTATGGCCGAAAAAACCAAATCTTTGCACAGGACATCCAGTATTGAACATGCTCGTCACAGCTTCCTCACCCGATCCAACATTAGTGTTGAATACAGAAATAAGTCCATCTTCTCCGGCAGTTACTAATTCAGATGGTCGCAAAGGATGAAACTTTACTTGCGTTAGAAAGTCGGTGTTGACATCGGAGTAGTCTCCTAGACACGATCCTGGTGATGACCCGGTAGTATTTTGTCGAATATCATAAAAAGATACACCATTACCTATTGCGCATGCTAACATTGCATCGTTTGGACCCACAGATACGTCCATAACTTCCCCTGATGTACGTATATTAAGGACAGGTTGAGCAGTAACTCCTCCAGCTGCACGTAAGTCCCAGATACGAACACTCTCATCATCTGATGTAGTCACCAAAATAGATGGGTTCGTTCTAAAGAACTCTATCCCATTTATTCTATCGGAGTGCGCACCATCTAATTTCGCTACACATTTCATTGTCGCAATATCAAAGGCACTAAGTGACATGGAACTTAAGGATGCAACTACAGCTGTGTTATCACAATTACCTTGTATATCAAAAACATAGTCTGCTTCACTACCTTCATCCATGTCATCCCTATGTCTTGAAGCCGTTTTACCCACATTAATTGCTTCTAGTAAACCAAACATCGCAAAAGAAGATACCACCACTTGGCCAATCTCAACTATTACTGATTTATTTTGCAATACTCCTTATAAATCTTGAATAATTAGAGGTATGTAGTGGATCAAGAGAATAGTTCACGTCAAAGAAAGTCCTAATCGTCCCTTTTCCCTCCCTTTTCCTTTTGGTGTTTGAGGTCCCGGCAGATTTTTCGGACGACGCTGGAAGACTATAAAAACACGCTAACAGGCCCCAAACCACACAAGGTGGATAGAATACTCTTCGCAACCACATAAGCAAAGCTTAAAACCAGCATAATTTTGCAATGCAGAACCCTGGAGCACCACCAGGTCAAGGCGACACTGTAGAGACAGCATTAGAAGCACAAAAGTTGCTACCTGATGTAATGAGGAAAAATATGAGGCAATTGGATTTAGCTCGTATTGTGTTGTACATTGCAGTTGGTTGTATTTGCGGTGTATGTGGATTCACCGGTTTGCAAGGCTTCCTGTTCTATACAGGGTCATCTGCAGTAATCACTATAATACTAGCTGCAACCATGGGTTTTCAACCAAAGAAATACACAAATGAAAGTATTGTACAGATGTTTATGAGCAATATGTCAGGACAAGTGATGTCGTTTATCATGTTTTGGACTCTAGCTTACAGTCTTGTCTATGTCTATTAAATCAGGAAAATGATGAAGGTAATATTTGATATGAATAAAGAGGGATGAGTTGAGATAGATGTCACAAAGCAAATATGACTATCAAGCTGTTGTTGAAGGATGTAGTAATTGTACATAAATAATGAAAATGAAAGAGATGATGATTATTCCAACTCAACTACTTTGAATACTTAACTTATAAGATTCCCATATATAATACCAAAACCATTCTATTCACCAATTCACCGATCTAGCTAGTCATCGCTCGGGCCAAGCCACTATGAGAGCCAGATAAGAAACCACCTGAAAGTCTTGAACCAGAACCAGAGTTTCTGCTACTGGTAGAGTTTCTGTTGCCATTCTCCTCATCTTGGTCAAGAAGGGGATTTTCTATGGAGTCAATAGAGTGTGCCTGCATATGTTCAGTAGCAAATTTGGATGCATCGTTTACACCAAATACATTGTATTTATGCAAGTATTTGTACAATGCAACTTTGGAGGCGTCTTGTATGAACCACCAGAATATGCAGTACAACCAAATATAGACTGGCAAAGCACCTGCTCCTGTACCAAGTCCCTCAACCCATTGATGATCGGTGTAGATTGTTGGCCAAACGCAAGCGAGCAGTGTGGACAACGCAAGTGCGAAACATGCGGCACCGATAAGGATAGGTGAAGGGGTACTTGACCAGAAATATCCATCGTGAGTTCTTGCTGAAAATAAAGTCAAGAAATCACTAATAGACACTTTAAGGTACATCATAGTGGCGAGCTGACCGTATTTCAACCCACCAATACCAACTGTTTGGAAGACACCATCAGATCTCCATGAATCTAAACCCCAGTATAAGAGGATGAGAGAAGATATCAAAGCAACCAAAGCTAATAATGTTGAAACTGTGAACACAGCTCGTAAGTTCCAGGTGTTTGGTAATTTGCTGGGTGTGACATTGTCGTACCCAATTGAAATTAGGGTTCCATCATTAAGTAGGGTAATAAGCATAAGCATAAGTACAGGCATCTTAAAGAAACGAGGCCATTCTTCAGTATCAACTTCAAGTACATTGGCTGGTTGATAATCTTGAGGTTGGAGCCAAATGACAGCGACGAAAAAGAACACCAGGAGCTGCAAAGTAGCAGCAATACGATAAGTGATAAAGTTCATCATACGCTGGAAAATACATCTAGAAATGATGATGCCTTCGACTATAGTAGAAAGACCATCTCCAGTTAAAACAATATCAGACGCAGCTCTAGCAGCATCAGTGGAGTCGGCCACAGCAATACCCACATCGGCGGCATGAAGAGCGGGTGCATCATTCACACCATCACCAGTCATACCAACACGAAAACCAAGTTCTCTCAACACTTTCACAATTAAGTACTTGTGTTCAGGGAATACTTGAGCAAAGCCATGCCCGGCACGAATGTAGTCACCGAATTCTTCCTTCATTCTTGGAGGGGCCTTCTTAGTTTCGGGGTCTAACATGGGTAATCCTTCAGGACCACGAATCTGAGGCACTACACCTTCTCTTCCAGGTATTTTGTCACCAAGCTCTAAAACCTTTGATGTTTCTACAGCAATGAGTAAATGATCACCAGTAATCATTTTCACCTCGACACCGAAGTCCATGGCGCGATGGATAGTGGCCTTGGTGTCTTCACGAGGAGGATCCAAGAAGGTTAAAAGAGCAACCATGACCCATTTGCCATCATCATTTGTTTTAGCAACAGCAAGAGCACGGATACCACGTGTACCAAAGCGGTGTACATCCTTTTCAATAGTTTCCTTCAACTTATCGTCGATAACTCCTTCATCCTCACATAGCTTCATGAGAATATTAGGAGCTCCCTTTGTTGTCTTGAATTTTTTTCCAGATGATGTGACCTTCACACTACCCTCAGTTCTCTTTACTGTAGGATCAAAAGGCATATAATCAGTTTGTTCCACAGCATTAGCACCAGTTCGCAAAGAATCCAAGTCAGCAGCGGAGTGGGTCATGGTATCCAGCGCATCTCTGGGAGGTTCGTTCCACTTGGTTGCCATGGCAGCATAGCGAAGGGCACTATATTGTGTTTCACCTTCTAAATAAATTGGGGTATCAGTTTGAATTTCCATTTGATTCTTGGTCAATGTACCTGTCTTATCTGAACAAAGCATATTCATGCCAGCCATGTCTTCAATAGCTGCCAGACGTTTTACGATGGCACCATGAGTGACAAGTTCCTTGGAGCCCAAAGCCAATGTTGTGGTACATACAATTTCAATAGCAATTGGAATAGATGCAACAACAAGTACGACAGTGAAAGAAACAGCATCACCCAATTTCTCACCTTGATCAAGTAAGTATGCGAAGACAATGCCAGAAAGTAAAAATGAAACAATTGTCAAAATAAGCATGATTCGAAGAAGAACCTTTTGTAAGTTGCCAATTTCACCTTCACCTTGTAACATAGTAGCAGTTTTACCAAAGAATGTAGAAGCACCAGTGAATTCCACAGTACCTTCCACCTCTCCGCGCTGAACGAGGGAACCCATCTTGCAGCTGCTACCCTTGTACATGGTGACGGCCATGGATTCACCAGTCATAGCAGACTGATCCACTTCAATACGACCATCATTTACAAGACAATCCGCAGGAACTGCACTACCAGCTCCAAGTAGAACTAAATCACCAGGAACAACTTGGGTTGCATCCATGTTGATCCATTTCCCGTTTCTCTTAACAGTAGCTTCAGGCTTCAACTGTTTCTTCAGTGCGGCCACAGCATCACCGGCTTTAACAATCTCATAGTAACCGATACCAGCATTAATGAATTGAATTCCAAGGAGAATACTCATATCAGAATAGTTCCTAATGCCAAGTTCAGTAAGTGCTGCAATCCAGATCATAATGGGCATTGGGGCAATCAATTGCTCAATGAAAATGATATACTATACAAATATTAAGAAAAATAGAATGAAAGGATAGTGTTAGTAAATATGTTGGATCGAAATTGTATGAAGGCAGTATGTATATCGTTGAGTATCAAGAACCCTCGAAAGTATGATATTTCACCATATTATTGACTTACCTTTGGTGTCACTTTTTCTGGAAGTTCATTTGTGCCCCATTGTTGCAAAAGAACTCTAGCCTCTTCATCAGTTAGTCCTTTTGAAGGAACAAATACGTCTGTTTCTTTGAGGCTTACACCATCACTCTTACGTTCACCCTCACCACTCATTTTAGACTTGTTGTCCAGATTTTTATCGAGCTTCTTGAGCTCTACACCACCTTCAGTAGAAATATTGATTCAATTTGCGTAAAGGTTTACAATATCCCTTCACTGGCGTGACCTCTTCGTGAAATACAGCGAAGTTGACGCCGTTCGCAGAGACGACGGACTTACTTACGACGAGATAGTAGGGGAAATAAAGTTAGAAGGAAAATTCTTAAGAATGAATGCGTTTCGAAGAACGACAGTAAAGCTTGCTGAGCGTGCAGATGTTCACCCAGCTCTTAAGAAGGTACGTTTTATAGAACGCTTCTCATGACACAGTAACACAGCTTCGATGAACGTAATAGATGTCTGTTTTGTTTATGGTGGAATACGTTGCAGGGTTGTTGTATCATTTTATGCAATAAAAACATCTTGATTGGACCCATATGTATCGTATACATATCAATAATCTGTATGATTTATAGTTTCTTTTCCTAACCATGTCTCTTCTTACATTCTTTTCCTTCCTTACTTTTTTCACGTGATTTACTATTGAATATAATTATAAAGCTTTGGAAGAAGCATTATGTTGTTGATGGACAAGTGACTAGACATCTTTCACCATTTGAGCAAAGAATTGTGTCACCCATGTTTAAGGATGCACACACCAAGATGTTCAAGAAGGTTTTCGAGTTCGCTCTTGAAGCTGGACCAGGTCTATTCTGTGGAATTGCTACATACAAATGGGCAAATGATCACTTTGACGAACTTAACTTTCACCACAGATCGTAAGCTTAATGTGATTATGTGAATTTATTTAGGGATAGTTTAATTTGGGGTTACTTAACTAATGAAATATCACAAGCCAGACACAAATTATTCATATCATCTACTCGTACTTCTTTTACTATATATTACTTTTGAATCGTTTGGTTTATTACAATTTTTACATAAAAAACATGTGTACAGGTGAGGTGACTCTACCACTACTACTACCAGGCGCTGTCCAGTTGAGCCATCATCGTCGGGTTCACTGTCGCTGAAGAAGAGAGTGTTGCAGGCTCTTTATGCATTGATTCTGTCGCTATATATCCCTTCATAGTTATTTCAGACATGTATACAAGCTGATGTATTCGTATGCAACTACTACGTCCACATAACTTGGTCATCGATTTCTCGTCGCAAGTGCACACTTCGTGCCGCGTCGCGTCTGAGGAGGAAGCGCCACGATTCACAAAATATCCATCACATAGAGTCTTCCAGGAATCTTTTGTAAGAATACCTACATCTAATTCAACTAAACCTAATCCACCACCTTTAACAGAAGTTTTCAAATGTGCACGAACTCTGTTTACATCGAGTGTGGTGGTAACCATTGCCGTAATCTCCGTACATATGTCCCATAGTGATAATGATTGTTTTTGTAAGCGTTGAAATAAAGGTAACTTCGTATTCTTCAGTAAAGATTCTAGCGACATGTTGTCGTCAGTCTTCTCTTGAGTTGCGCATAGTTGCTGCTGTGGAGATCGTTGCGACGCAACTGGGTGAGCAGCAGCAGAAGAACTCCCTGCTGCTGTTGTGTCACTAGGTAAAAGAAAAGTAGAACTTGGTAATGCATATTGATTGCAATGCTTCCAGTCCTCTGCAAATACATTTGTATATTTGTGTCTGTAATAACGCTGACATGGTTCATTCTGAATTTCGTTCTTGGCTAGTATTGTTTGAGAATATACATCACCAACAGAATTTTGATGATATAACAGTAACACCTCTTTATTATCATTCGATGATACTTCCAATTTCCTTCGTTTGGTGCTATTTTCATTACTATTTACATCATTCACTCCTTTTTCATGAGATGCGCACTGATATTGAGTGAGAACAGCAGCACCAGTCGTCATGATTCTCGTAGATGCCACGTCAACCACAGGAAAGCCTGTCACACTCCAGCGGATGGAATCACTAGCTGCACCAAAAGGTTTTGTTGCGGAGAACATTTCTACATTCGTAGAAGTATACTCATCATGTACTGATATGTTACTACCTTTATGGCTAGAGTGTTGTTGTTGTGTATGTATCATGACCTGTGGGCCCCAAGACGAATATCCAACTACCATGTCTGCATCTCTACTGGCACACACTTTCCTCGAATAAGAAGATTTCATGCAAGGATTCATATTAGAATGGGCTTCTGGGATGAATCTTCTACTTACACTACTTTTAGGATACCGTGTATCAATAAGAAATGTCACTGCAGACTCATCAGATTGAAACACACGTCTCACTTGAGTCCGCTGCGAGGCAGCTTCAGCGCATACATATAAGTAATGAGACTCAGTTGCATGTTGACATAAACTTGTTATATTGAAATTGCTATATACTGCAGTACTAGCATTACCTGATGAAAATAATTCTGCAGGTACTAAAGTATTCAGTTGGCCAGCAGTGCGGAAATCCACCACTTTGACTCGATCCCTTTGAGTAGCAGTGTAACAGACTTGTGAGTGCAAACTCATTTCTACTGTTCTACTTCGACTATTCAATTGATTTTCATCTTGTGATACAGAACCTTGATTCCATCGAAATGAAATAGGGCCATCAATAGGATTCCAATTATATAACAAGCACGTATCTGTAAGTACGGCCGCAGCCTGACACTGATTGTTACGACATGCAGACACAGACGATATCTCTTCCGGAAGACGCCACTTTTCGACAGTATCTAGTGATAAAGTATCTTTCAGTGATGTTGTATTATAGGAAGAGGTAAGATGTGCATGAAAGAGCTCCTGGCGGGTCTGTGCTAAGAGATGCCCTCCTTCACATGTATCATGTGATAATGAATTCACCGTCAAGATGGGATCACCCTCGCTAAGAGTGCATAATGAGCTGGAGCAATCTTGTTGATTCACATTATGTGATCTAATAGTGGTATCATCATTATCATCATCATCGTCATGGATATCTATTTTTTGTGCTGACAATGTATCCATCAATTCACCTGATGCATACACCAAATATCTTTCTTCATCATTATCATGCATAAAAGAATTACTACTAGTAGTTGTTATGGCTACTGTAGACTTGAATGGTGGTAATGTTGAAATTCCATTTCCAACCACCAATCTCTGATCTAATTCATAATCATATCTTGCCTTATTCCGAAATATTGCTTCACTTTGCATTGAAATCATTGTGCCTACCAATGATGGGTTGATCAAACCCATAGATCCATGCTGTGTACCACCAATGATAGATCCTCTTGGTGGTAATGATTGTCGATCATCTTGCTTTACACTCGTTCTTCGCATCTTTTCCCTACTCAAACATGAAAGCAACTCTTGATCTATACTTCAATATGATAACTTTCAAAAATAAATACTATATATACAAAATACAACAACCTATTTTACTTCTTCCATACAATATTGCATGTGAAAATCTCTATCCTCCTTAATCCACTCCACCAAACCTAGACGTGTCGTCGTCGTGGAAAATGGTACGTGCGACCGCTGTCCAAAGTTCCTCAGGTCTCGTTAACTTATTTTTGGTACAATGCATAGATTATTTGGTACTGGAAAGCCCAGTGGTGGTAGTAAGAAAGAGGAAGCAGCTGATGAAAAGCCAAAACCTACCATAGGTGATGCTGCTAGAAGTATGGATGAACGTGTCAAGGGTCTTGATGTAAAGATTAAAGCAATTGATGGTGAATTAATTAGATATAAAGAACAATTAAAGAAAGCAAATGCTTCAACAAAAGCAGCAATACAGAAACGTGCATTAGCAACATTAAAAAGAAAGAAAATGTATGAAGCACAACGTGATAGTATGGTAAGTCAAGCATTTAATATAGAACAAACACAATTTGCTATTGAAACAATGCAAGATACACAAATTGCTGTTACTGCAATGATAGATGCAACAAAAACACTTGAAGTAGAAACTAAAAAAGTGAATTTAGATCAAATTGAAGATATGCAAGATGATTTATTTGATCTCCTAGAAGAACAAGAAGAAATACAAGAAATTATGTCACGTAATTATACAACACCAGATGGTCTTGATGAAGATGATTTAGAAGCAGAATTAGCTGGTCTTGAAGATGTTTTTGAAAATATTGAAGTACAAGATGAGGCTCCTACAACTGTGCCTCTGCCATC
>JACKZZ010011808.1_pt1 | contig 13983 bp, 16 predicted proteins | sample 8027871 | NCBI WGS metagenome assembly JACKZZ01 (sample SAMN15724774, study PRJNA655200) | protist metagenome | isolation source: fluorescence activated cell sorting (FACS) single amplified genomes of... | place: USA: West Boothbay Harbor, Gulf of Maine | collected 2000-07-19
AGCGTTGGCCCGGAGCGCAGAGAAAAACTCCCTCTGTTTCTGCGCCGGCCACTGCTCTTGCCAGCGTGGCGTGTCTTCCTCTTCTAGCTGCGTTCCGCGGCAATCTAGCCACACCTGCGGCACTCCGCCTAGGGTAAGTGCATCGTGCAGGCATTGCACGGCAGATGGAAAGCCATCCATCCAATAGCTACCGAACGGCCTGTTGTTTGCCTCAAAAATCTCGTCGAAGACAACTCGGTTTCTTCGGAGAGTAGATGTGTCTTCAATTTCAAATTGCAGCGGAATTCTACCTCGTGTGACACCGGTGCGCGTCATCAGGCTCTGTAGTGTGATTGTTCTTGTTGAAAGATTTGAATTGATTACTAGATTCCACCTCGTCAGATGAGTCCGATCCGCAGTTCGAAAAACAGTTACGCGAAACTGTGTCACGTAAATCATCTTCCCGTGATCTTCAGCCGTAATTGGCTACTGCGAAAAATTTACAGAAAAAAACGTGTCTATGTACCGCAAACAAGTTAGTAGGGGCGCGCTCGGGATCCAACGCTGCTACATTCACCCTAAGCGGATTGTCCCCCGCAGCCGTCCTGGCGGAAATGCAAGACCAGTGCGGCGGCGTGGATTTCGTGTCCTCTTTTTGGAGCTTTTCGTGAACCAGCTTCAGTAAGTGCGGGACATACACGTCGTCCGTGCCTGAAATCGTTCCGATCTCATCTCTTGGGAGGGCGACCTGTCGGACCCCGCCAGACCTCTTGACCAGCGAGATCGACACCGGGGCATCTGCTGCAGGGGCACTCATTTTTGTGACCGCAGGACAAAGGGGCAAACAGTGGCGATTGCTGCATAAGTATATGAAGAATGTTCTTAGCACTCTTGCGTAAGGAAATCAGCAAACAGGAGTCGGGGAAGCAAAACGAGTGTTCCTAGCAGCAATGCGAGATCGACGGCACAGGGACTAGGGTTGTACTTATTTAGGGTAGCAGGACATATTTTATAGCAAACAGCGTCTTTATTCAAAAATCTTCTGCAACTATAGGTGGTTGGTCTACTACCTTGTTCCGGAAGATCTGGTTTGTGAGTACAGAGTTCGAACAATATCGGACTCGGAGCATCTCCGAAGTACAAAAGCCTTGACATAGCACTGGATCCTACTCAATTTCATTTCTATAAGTCACGATACAACGACATAAGCATTTCCACCGATACTTCGCATAATGAACTGTAGAGCCAATGTGGTCAGTCCACGAGTCGCGAATTTCGTAGCGAAGTTTTTTGATGGTGTACAGCCGAAGTATACATAGATAGATCAACGCATCGACCCTTTTAGAACTTTAGGTGGTGCGCCCCGCCCTTCGCAGCTCGCACTTCTGATGGTGAGACACCGCAAAGAACGACTTGTCGCCGGCAAGCAATCTTCGGCTTCACGCTTGCGCATCTTGATTACTGGTTTGGCAAATAGCCGCTTTTGATTGTGGATCGTATGCTTGTTCAAAGTCCTTATGCGGATGCTGTACAAAGAGAGTTTCCCGAGATACTGATCGCTAGTGTCGTAGTTGGAATCGCTTTTTCGCGGGATCCATGCTGAGAGTGTGTTAGCTCTTACGAGGGCGCACGGATACAGTGAACAACGACACATCACGCATTCAACCCTCTGGCTGGGGGTACTACTGCAACTTGCGGCATGAACCATCCATGCGTCCAAGAGTCTCTTGAATTGCGTATCGAACACTTCCAGGGCGGGAAACTGGCGCTTGTCATACTCTTATCGTGTCATGTCTCATTGTCGGGCCGGTCTTGTCTGTTGTAGTAGAGTAAAAAGAATATATCTTCCGAATCGTTCGTCCTTGATTTCAATACGAGTCTTGATACTTATTTAGCTCCGTCAACGGCTGACTGTTGCTACGACTTGGTGCGATTTTTGGTTCTGTACAAACACAGGCTGCTCGTTAGAGTTGCCGTCATCTTGACAAAACAGCTACTGCTCAAATACAGCTTGCGAACGAAAATCTGTCGAAAAGGCACAAAATCCATCGGATCTACTAGTACAAAACTGTTTGTCCAAGTATTCTTCTCCCGATGCGGAAAGTGGTCCCGCCGACTTATCTACCAGCCATTTCTAGTCAGTAAGGAAACAATGAAAGTCGAGTACGAGCCCACACTTCATGTTATACTATACATAGTGTCGCTCCGCACCAAGTTCCATCATCCGCCTGCGGTCCGCTGGAGCGTCTCATTTTATCATCTTGACGATGTAGTAGAAGGTGATTTCTGGTGGGGTAGTGGCAAGCCATGCTCGAGAGAGCCCAATCTTGATTCCCAACTCATCTTCAACGTGGACGTCACCAGTACTAGACTTAGAACCCAACATCAGGTCCGCCCGGTAAGCGCATCTGGGTCTCCGCGACAAGAAACTGCGCCACAAACTCTTCGTCTTTCGCCTTCCAGTTTTCCAACAATGTTTCGTCCTCGGCAGTAAAAAGATCCAGCTTGACTTGCTGCGACACTTCAGGTGTCGCATCTCCGAAGAATTTCTTAAATGACGCTAATGCCGCGTCACTCTGCCACGGCTCTTCGTATGTCGCCGCTCTGCGCTTCGTAGTTGAGGAGAAGCGCAAGGTGGAAAGTTTCCGGAGTAACGGGATGTTGGTCTCCTGCAACAAGGTTCGCAACACGGCCGAATCACCGTCGTTCGCGGAATCACTGTCGTCGTACCCTCCGAACATGAACCACACGTCCAGTTTGTGCCCCTCGGGTGCGTCGTGCAAGATGAAATTCAGATCCTCCACTACCTGCCGAAACAGCGAGGCACCAGGTTCAGGTTCGAAAATACCCCAAATCCGCAAGCGCTGAAATGTCATGGAGGAGTTCCTAATCGCATCGCGCAGTGAATTATGAAATGAAAAACCCGTCCTCTCACGTCGGAGCAGCTGACTTCCGCTTCCAGAGCGAGTTCTCGGCTGCGGTGAGTCAGTAAATATTCTCTGCATGATGATTTTACCGGGGCTGATGAAAGCGTGCTTTTGGCATGCTTGTTTTCCTAGGGAGTATTTGAATCATATTGCACATAAAAGAAGCTTTTTGCCGAAAGTTATGTCAAGTCTGGTGGGACATGCGTTTTTGCTTTGGTCTACTCATGGAACACCGCAGGGGAAAGCGTGAGGTCTCGCAACGTTTTCCCATTCTCCTCGCCCAAGAATGTTCGTATCCCGTGAAACGCTCGCTCGCCTATCGGCGTGGGCACGTCTTCATCATCCTTGTCACGGGGTGGCAGGCTCCACCGGTCGCTTTGATACTGTCCTTTCTTAATCATCTCGTTCTCCCAGTCAAAAACCACCAGGCGTTCCAACTTACGGGAACTGGCGAGCACTAGATCGAGACCGTCCAAGTTTCCTCCAACGACAAAGAGACTTGTCAGCGTCTCTTCCATAGCAAGCTGGTTGTTCGACAGCGGCTGCCACACGAACCCTTCCAGGGAGTCGTTTTCTGCCTCCTCGTAGAACTTCCCCCAGAAAACCTCCAGCTGCTGGAGTTGCGGCGCATGTTCGAAAAATTCCCCAAGCCCGTTTTGTAATGCGCCTGCGTCGAAAGCCGTCGCCGGTTTGCCATCAATGAGGCTCATCGAGTAGCCCGGGTCCGCCCGCAGCAAGAGACGCAGGCTTTTTACCGCGGGAAACCGGCGCGCGCACGGAGACCGACGTCGCGAGTTCCTAGCCAACGCCGTGAAGAACCAGTGCTGCATGGCGGAGGGGAAAAGCTCCTGCCACCCCTTCACGCCGTCGCGCTCCACGCGAGTATTGCGTAAGTCCAGCTGCAAGTGCTCGATGCCCCCGAGGCTGAGACATTCACCGAGCATTTTCACGCATTCGCTAGCGTTATTCAGCCCACTCGAGTCGAACGTAGGCTGGCGCTGGCTATCCTCGTGCGATATTCCATCCCAGTGAATGCCGGTCGGGCCGGTGAATTCTCCGCCCGTTACACGAAAACATCGCACCGTGTCGCAGGTTTTGTGGTCACGACTAGTGACGATTCTCCAGTTGAAAACGGGCTGCCCGGAGGCGGGTTCGGTTTCACCACCCTTTGATGCGAATGGAATATCGGTGTTTCGTTGCGAGGGGTCACAGACTAACAGGCGAGTCGAGATTTGTTGTCTATGTACATAGTTTTTTGGCCCTGTTCGGTTCGTGGTGAGGTCGCGTCGTAAAAGTACATTCGAAAACCAAAAGCGACCTCGCAAACCGATTGTAAGCACTTAGTGAAGTAAGTACCTCCTCAGCCACACTGGCAAGAGCAATCCTTTCGACCTCCAGTAAATTTTCCTCGACCGTGCCGTCGGATGTCAATTTGTCCAGTTGGAGGCAGGAATAATGCGCAGGGGCGGCCTCTTCGCCGAACTCGTCCTTCCACTGCAGCCACATTATCATCGTGAAAAATGTAAATGGAGCAAGCTTCTTACAACTGTGATGTATGCATGGGATACAAGAGTATTTTGCGTCGTTCTGCACATGAACGGACGCCGTGCTGACACGCATCGCAGGTTTCTGATATTTCTGTACAACATGTTGTTGAAGTGGTGGTGCTCTATGCTACACGAACATTTCTCGATGATACAGAGCTTGTGCGCGAGAAACTTCACGTCGACAAAGTTCCGGGCGGTGCTGTCACCCGGAATCTGTTTCAAAAAGCAGCACTCCGGGTTCTCCTGCGCCAGCTCCTCGGCCACTTTCCTGTGCAAAAAACTGCGAATCGGACTCGAGGTCCCTGCTGGCGCGGCGGGGAGGTGTGCATTCATCTTTGCAACGGAAAACGCGAAGGGCCAGATGGCGGCAAGGGCAAAAGTAATCGGACTCTTATGAAAGAATTGCAGGAAATATTGTTCCTTGGCGAGCAGCGACAATTTTTTTCAAAAATTCCCAAGCAGGATGGTCTGCTACCTCGTCCCTGAAGATCGTTCTTGTACTTAGCTATTTAGAACCTTGATTAGGGCAACTGCACGCTAGAAAAACCGCTATCTAGCACAGGATCTTCTTCCGTCTTTGTAAGTACAGCTCACGAGGATAGCAGGACCTATCTCTGTACATCGATATTTGGCTAGACACGCTCTATTAAAGCCGTTCTGATCAGGCCACGCGTCGCGAATACCTTCGCGAAGTTCTTGTATGTGGCAAAGTATAGATAGATCAATGATGCGCCGTTGCCACAGATCTTTTCGTCCGACCACAGCAGATGCAAGTTTCTGATGGTCATATGAAGAAAGTGCTGTCATCACGTCGCACTAAATTGTTTCTCTTCAGACACGAAATTGACCCCAATCACTAGTCTCAGAAGGGTAGGGTGAGCTACCTACGACGGGGCCGACAAGTGGATGGGACCGACAGATCACGAATTTTCTCGTTGTGAAATATTCGAACACCGTTTCGCATTCTCCCAAAATGGTGCACTAGCGCTTGCCACACTCGTCTTGTTGTATCATGTAAGTACATTTGCGGGTCGTTCTAATCTGTTTTTGATTGAAAACCATTTTTCAAATAATTGTTAGTTTGAGACTTCGATATCACTTTGATTGATATTTAGCTCCGTCAACGGTTGACTGTTGCTAGTCTGGCAAATTTTGAATGTTTAAATCAATAATACAAGAAAAAAAAATCTATAAAAAACAGAAACTGTCCTCTCAAACCGTCCTCTCAAGCGAGTGGAAATGCAGCCACCTACCGCCATCAACAGGCTCCTCTCGTGCCTTGTCTACTGAACGATTGGGGACCTTGAATGATGTACGTTTATCAGAACCCGTGATCTGGACCGTTGAGAAGCTCCACCTGCGTTTCCGCGACACACCGGGGGTATGGAAAGGAAAGGACACTCCACACAAACGTGTGCCAAGCTTAGAGAATTGCAGCCTGCTCGCATAATCATTTTGTGAAGCACAGCTCTTCTCGCAAAGAAAACACGTACAGGTCGACTGCCAAATAGTTTTCAAGTGTCTTTTAAAACCGCATTACCATACTTGTCATGCCTGTTCGGTGAGTAGGCCATCTAATGCCGGGCGTTGGCCACAAGTAGCGTTGCCTTTCATTTTTCGTAGCTCCTGCACAAAGTCTTCGTCGTGCTGCATCGCCTCAGTCCGGGCGGTAGCGGAGAAATCAAGCTTCAGCGGTAACTCCGCATGCTGCGGACTCTGCGCGAAAAACTTTTTCACAACAGTTATCAAGATTGAAAACGCAGAGTCGTCTCGGTATCATCACAGCTGCAACAGTTCGTATTTACTTGGTACGCAAGACAGATAAATTTTTTCCTGTACTTATTCCCAGCTGTGTCCGTTTTTCTGATGAAAACCGAGTTGTTTTACATGCGTTTCCATTATAATTTCTATAGTCAGGAGTGTTCGGTATTTGTTGACGGTTTGCGATTATAAACAAAATCGCAAAATAAAGATGCTGTGATGAGATAAGAACGGCTTGCTCTGCATTCGTTTTGATAATGGCCAAATCGTTTTGTTGGGCCCACGGATGCCACCTCTCAGCGCCAAGCGACGAAAGCGCGGAAAAGCGGACAACGCTGAGTTTCTGGAGAAGCGGCAAGTTATCGTTGGTGAACAATCCGTCCAGAAGAGGTTCGCCGGAGTTGTCTGTTTCTGCCGTAAACGCGCCGAACGCAAACCACACATCCAGCAGCTGCCCGGCAGGCTTGTCCTGCAGGATAAACTTCAGGTCCGCCACGACTTGCCGGAACACTGTGGGTGGCTCCGGCGAGTCTTCCTCCCCGCCAACCTCGCTCGGGGTATAGTAGTAGCGGTTGGCGTAGTCGTATTGCTCACGGTTGTCGAAAATACCCCAGATGCGGATCTTCCGGATTGCAGCAGGGGAATTTTTGATTTCCTCCCGCAACGCATGCAGCAGTCCAGGGGTGAGGATCAGCGTCTGCAGAGATCCACTGTTTTCCGATTTCAAATACTCTCGCAACTCGTCCAGACCCCTGTTCCCGAACGCTGCTACCTTGTCAAGCAAGGAGCTGCTGTCTCCGCCCATGGACGAGCCCTCCCACCTATTCGGCTGCTCTCTTTTCTGAAATAAATCGTTGACTGGAGGAAGGGGAGGGTCATCTTGATCGTCGAGCCCAGGGACAGTGTCTTTCACGATGTAGCGTCCCTCGATGACGGTGAGCTCTTCCAGGCTGCGAGAGGCCGCCAAAGCTTGGCCAAAGTGTATGAAAACGAGGACAAGCAGTTGTCATGCACCGCGCAACCGCCCCTATCCTGATGAAAGCAGCAAAGAACTTGTTTTTCATGCAGATCTTGTTGACTATTGCAACGTAGCATATTATTTGGATTCACTGGCACAGACGATAGAGGAGCAGCGGGCGTTGTTCAACCTCTAGACGAGAAGATTGCAGGTTGTATTGCAAAAGGCGGCGTGCATGGCGCGGAAAGTGACCGCGATTTTCGTTCAATTTCATAGTTCCTTCCAAATTGCCCCCGACAACGAACAACCGCTTGAGAGTGGAGCCGACATGGGCGTTTTCGCTGAGGGGTTTCCAGACTGATTCTGCAAGGGTGTTCTCGTCGCCATCGCCTTGCTCACCTCCGTTCCAGTAGATCTCGAGTTCTTCCAAGTGTGAAGCACCGCGGAAGAAATGTGTGAGCCCGGACGCCAAGGCCTCCGCATCGAAGTTTTTTGTGTCCGCGTCGTCCCCGCCCTCGTGAGCATGTAAAAAAATCGTAAATTTCTTCACGCCGGTAAAGAGGGTTGCGCATGGCTCGGGACGCTCGGAATTGGCTTGTAACGCACCGAAAAGCGCTTTCTGCTTCTCCTTGGGCCACATCGATGACCATTTAGCCCGGCAATCGCGGTCCAGTTGAGTGCCGCGGCAATCCAACCACAACTCCGGAACGTCACCTAGGGCAAGGGAATCTTGCATGCACTGGACCGACTCTCGGTTTTCTGCCGATTCAGTTAACATCCAGTAATCACCAAGCGGCTTCTTATTCGGTCGGAAAATTTCGCCTTTAAAATCGTGCGCGCCGTCGAGTTTGAACTCTAATGTGCTCTGCGAATCCTCTCCGCCAACATCTACCATGGCAAGCTGAAGGTTGTATTTTTGGTCAAGGTGAACTTCTTTTCCAAACGAATGAAAGTTTGTGTTTCCGTCTACGGAAATTTCATTGTTTCATTTGAGGAAGAACGCATAGTCTCCGCAGGTCAAACAGGACGTCTTGCCGCCTTCTTTTACAATGTACTTAGTTCATCATCATCATCATTTATCCTGCACTAGGGGGGGACATGCGGAGCGGTTGGGGTTCGAGTTCGTTTCAAGCTGCATCGCAGAGTTTTGTCACTGCAGCTTCGCACATCGTGTTTCGTCGTTTACTACCATGAATTCCGAACATCGAACTACTTTGATACACAAAAAATGATGAACATCAACATTCATGCTTCTTAGAACATGTGCAGTACCGACAGGTCCCCAGTGCCAGTCGCGCGACCCAAAGCGTCTACACTAGCGCGGAGCGGATGTTCCCCAGGTTCCGGGGACATTTTGTTGACGGACACGCAGCACCAGTGCTTCGGGACGGGTCCGGCAGAGGCGGCATCTTCTAGCAGCTGATCGTGCACCACTTTCCGCAGGTGCGGCAAGTACACCTCATTCGTGCCACTTATTTTCGGAATTTTGTCCTTTGGCAACAGGACCTTCCTGACCGCGCCCGACTTCTGCAAGAGAGAGATGGGAACGGCAGTAGAAGTGGTTCCAGAGTTCATTCTCGTTGCAGCGATCACAAAAGGGCAGACACAGTACTTATCACCTGCAAATACCTGGAGGTCTGACTTGCAGAACGGAAACAGTTCTTGGCCCTAATCCACTTGTGTGAAGAAAACGTGGGCACTTTCAGTCAGGTACTTAGGACCGCAGGCTAAGGTTGTTCATCTCAAAACCAAATTTGAAAAAGTCACAATACAACGACCTATCCCTCTCCACCGATATTTCGCATAATGCGCTGTTGGCTGAAGAGACTCGTCTCTCAAGATATTTGCCAAAAATGCTCGTCAGACACTGGCTGTCTTGTCGTGATATTGCCAGGAATATTCCGGAAGATCGCATGAAGAGTTACTATTGTATCTTGATTTTTTCTTGTTTTCCATCTTACCGGTGCTGATCTTCGCGATCCTTCTATTCTGGAACCGAAGTATGAGAACTTGGATTGCAACCATTTGCACGATCGACCTGGTGCGACCATACTTGCAGAATGACCATTCAGAGCGTTCCTGATCTTGCTTCGACACCTTGGCGACACATCGCTTTGTCGTACGGAGAAAACAACGAATGAGACCGACGCCACTTGATTGTAGAGGACTACAGATGGGACAATAAGATCTCAGGGCCGTGCACGAGTGCACAAAAAAATCACCGCGTGAGCGGTAAACAGCGACTCCATTTATTTCACGCACAATGCCAGTCACGACTGGTAGGCGGGCGCAGAGGGCAGCCATCGCTACTAAGCAACCAATTTCAGGGCCCCTGGCCATTCGAGTTTTTATTGTCCGCATACCACTTTTGGAAGCGGCGTTGACAGCCAACGCGTACCTCCGCAAGCATGAAGATCCTAAAGGCTTCCCGTGCTTTCTTGAAACGTTTGCTTGGAGAAGTGGTCCCTTACAACAAAGTAATCAGGGGACTATCTTTTGTTTCTGGGTACTTGTTAGCGCAGAAAAAACAAGTAACATTGGCATAACTCAAAAAAGGTCACCCAGGTGAACAACCAGGCCGCTTTCTAGTGCGTGCCCAGAACACGAGTGTGCATTTTCTCACATTAACATCCGCCTCAATTATGAAGATCTTCTCCGGGAAATAAACAGCGGGAAAATTTTTAAGGTGTGTATATGACAAGATAAGTAGATCGAAAATTCTGTGTCGGTGTGTCAAGCAGCACACTGTGATGCCTACGGCGTCTCTTCCGTTTCAGTCGACCGGAATTGTTGGCTCTATCGAAGATATCCGACAATCATTCGAGTTTAGGCACGCCTGCGATGCAGTGGTTCTCGAAAGATGTGCGTTGCATCGGCCGTTTTCACACGTCCCTGAGTTCTTCCTCCTCACCGACGTTGCAACATCATTACCTGTCTTTTTGTGTGGTGTATGACGACGTGCCTTCAGGAATCGGGAAGCGAATCGGCATCTGAGTGCAGCGTATCTTCGTCGTGACCTCAAGGTGAAAACTGAGCCCTGTAAATTGCATTCGGTGCCAGACCATCCTTTTAAGTAAACCAGTAGCAGGGGACACTTCGAGTCACGATTTCTCAGACCGTGCCGCAATATCGGTGCCATCTCGAAAGAGGTATGCAAGACATCTCTACAAATACTGATTACTAGTAGCAAATTCTTCAAAAAGTACTTTATCCTCTACGGCTGTGTCAGACCATGCGCGGAAAAATTTACTGCGTTCAACTAGTTTTGTCTACTTATGCAAAGACGGTGGTCCTCCCGGAAGCTTGTTTGTGGACACAATTTTTCATCTTGATACGGATTCGAGGTAATTCATCGCATCGGGACAGACGGAAAAAGGGGCAGCAGCACCAGGGATCCTTGGAAATTGCACAGAATCTGTGTTCCTGTTCGTCGCCTGGGAGCTGTGCGAGTACTCCCGCAGGGTTTTGACTTGTTTCAATGCTTCGGTGAAGCGCAAATCTTCGTCCCGATCTGGCTTCATCGGCAGAATACCATCGATGGGCGAGTTTCCCCACATTCCCAGCTTCTCCAGCGGAACCGGAGACTCCGTCCTTGATCCTTCGAGCAAACCCTCTACTAGTGCCCACAGCGCTAATATCCGAAGTAAAAATTATCTTTCATGACTACGACCTATTGCATTCAACTTCTGCTCAGATGAGAGGTGAAATGTTGTTTGTCAGTCGGTCAAGTTTCTACTTGTTTCCATAGACCGGGGGATGCAACGTTCGCAAGAAAACACATGAGAAACCCGTACACGATAACATCTAGATCCGGTCGTAGAAATGAACAAATTTCCTGCGCCACTGTGTGGATAACGTTTCGCGGAAGGTTGTTGCCCTGTAGACTCAAAAGCCGCAGCACTGGAAGATTCTTGGAACTGCCGAGGCTTCGAAGCGCGTTCTCCAGGCTTTCAGCTTGCTCCGCGACTAGGACATCCGGCTCGCTCGAAAACCACTTTTCTCGCTTGAGCTCCGAGGAGGCTGCCAAACCGTCAAGATTCAAGAACTGCAAGTTCCGTGCCTTATTGCCTTTTCCGATTGCTTCGAGCAGGCGAGCGAGTTGCGCGTGTGGAAGCCATCCCGCGAAGTCTGTTGGAATCAGTCGTGATTTAGAAAAATTCTAGCTGTCGTTCTCCTGGTACAAAGAAAGCATCAACTGGTAGTCGAATTTGGTAAGTATAGTATTTAGAAAAATTTTTAGGAACATGCACTACAGTGGTACCAATCCGGAGAGCACCGAGGCGAGCACAGCCTGCTGAAGTGAAAAACTGAATCATGGCGTATCAAACTGAAACTTGTATTTTTGCACGACTGTGTTGCATGGGTATCTTTAGTTTGCTTCTGTCGATTGCAATTAATCCCAGTTGGTGGACATCGAGCATTGGCATGCCATAGCCACTTTTTCCTGCTAGGTTTTCCTGCACCCAAGCAAAGCCACCGAGCACGTGCGTGAGAAATACATGCTTCGATTTGATAAGGCGTCCACAGCAGTCGCATGATCATATTGAGGTAGCTCGCCCTGGCCTTCCCATCCTGCAACCTTTTGTTCGTCAGGCCGCCACCCGCCTTCCCCTTGCGCGTTTCCTTTCCTGCTTATGTCGAGCACTTTCAATTGCGGGGTGGTCAAGAGTGTGTGACCGAACAAAGCCCTCTGCACTACCGGCGTCCAGGTGTCCGTTCCGCAGTCCTCGAAGCGCAATCGCGTAAGCTGAGATTCGGTACTAATCTGCCAATTCGAAAACAGCGTAAACCACCACTCCGTCGGCATGTCCAGCGTCAGAAAAGTCACTCTCTTCAAGCTGTGGGCGGATGAGAGTGCTTTCGCGAGGTTCGCCAACGTTTCTGGCAAAGTTGCAGAAAAGAGTCCTGCATCATCGTCTAGTCCGCCAGGTTGGAGTTCTGGCGCTAAGCGGAGTTTGGCCACTTTGTCTTCCTGGAAGTATCAAGCGCAGAAAATGGGTCTGTCCCTGTTTGAAAAACCAATCATGCAAATATTCGCTCTTCGCAGGAGACTGCTGGCTGCCGTAGTTGCATTGTTGTAGTGCTGTACATGCGAGATCAGTCTCTCATACATCGAGACATACGGGGATATTTTGCAAAACAAGTAGAAAGTGATCATGTTGCTGGGCCTGTTCTTGGCCGGAGCAATAGTTACTGGCTCTTGCGTACTTTCACCAGTGTCCAAATTACTCTTGCAGGCAGCGGATAGCGAATTTTCTGCATGAGTTTTTCCAAACCGAGACCGCACAAGACATGCCGTGAATAGGAGCAGAGTAGTGGCGATCTTAAGATTTTTTTCGAAGGAGAGCCAACCTCCTTCCTCATCTTGACGAAGGAACAAGTTGTTGTCTTCGGCTTCAACGCATTCCTCACAATAAGGGTCTGCTGCGGAATGTCCCAAGCAAAAATGTCCCCAGCCCATAGTTAAGATGCAAATATTGCATGACAAATCCAGAACTTTTGGGATCACGCGTGACACGCTTGGCTCTGCAGTATAGCCATGCTGAACTAGTCCAGATGTTTCACAGATCCACTCTATCATCCTTGTCAGCATAAGATGGCAGATATCCACACACAGCCAGAAAATACCTCTTGTGGAAAGTCGCATGAAGAACATTCTGAACATGCAAATTTGCATGACAGATCTCGGGTGTGGACGTTTCTACCCAGAATACAGAGACGTTGAGTTCTCCAGCGCTGTCCTTTGCGTAGTTGATCCACGCCTGATGGTCATCCAGATCCATCGGGACACCTCCCGAAGAATTGGGCATCGGTGCTACACCACCTGAAGCGAGGTATTGTTTCTTTCAGTGATTAATGTAAAGCATGAGCTGCCCAGTGTAAAATATAATTGAAAGTGCTTCATCATTCGATCGGAACGAAGAAAACCGAAACAGGTGGGGTCACTATGAAAATTATTAATGGCGAGGAAAAATTTTGGAGGTGGGTTTCAGCTACCGTGATAGTGGGTGCTCCGATAGGGTACTTAAGACATCGTAAGAAAACATCAGCGAGAAATTTACAGACAGCATAGTGGTAACCTGGCATGCTCCCAGGTCGTCGGAGGATGGCCGATACAGAGGGGCAAAGTCCAACGGCGATCAAAAAACAGTGTCAATAATCAGCACGAAAAAAGGCCTCTTCCCCCTCCGCTTGATTTTTCGGTGCACACTAGTGAATGGGAGCTAAGCTATGAATTGAACTTGCATGGAAGGAGAAATCAACCTTCCGAAATCATGCTTACGTGGCTAGAAATGATGTTGCGACATATGAATGAGAATGACGTTAACGCGCCAGCAAATATTGTGGGTAAATTGGAAGTCATGCTTTTTGTTCGGTTACCGTTTCGGCAAAATGGAATAAGACCGCGTGCCATGTGTGTGGCCCGAGGAGAAATGGTATTTGGAACGGGAGTCAATGTGATGGCAGGACAACTTAGAAAGGCTCGGTACGTGGCGCTGCTCCCCTCCACATGCTTCGAATGTAAAACGCGACGGAATAATGCGACTTTCTGGCAGATGATCCTCGAAGATGAGACTGAAAAATAAGTTGATGAAGCCTAAGTTTTACAGCAACTATTCAGGCTCCTACCATGGTGGTGTACCACATGTCACGGCTCTAGCTGAAGCGACTCGTCTCTCGAGATATCTGCCAACAATGCTTGTCAGAAACTGGCCGTCTTGTCGTACTATTAGCAAAAGATCGCGTGAAGACTTTTTGTTTTTTGATCTTCTTCGTCCCTGGTTGACCTTCTGATCCGTTTTTCATATTC